>SAMEA3663241__coassemble_548_pt1 | contig 8770 bp, 9 predicted proteins | sample SAMEA3663241__metabat2_low_PE_011 | metagenome-assembled genome bin SAMEA3663241 (sample SAMEA3663241) | pig gut metagenome | biome: pig gut; feature: pig-associated habitat; material: faeces | place: China | collected 2013 | reverse complement strand
TTTTGTATTCAAACACTGTCCTTTTGTCTGTTTTTATTTTGTATGGTATTCCATATTTTGTAAGAAATTGATATGTTATATTGTAATATCCATTTAATGTCTCTTGTTCATCAAAATATAATCCTAATACATTTCCTGTGGCATCATCTAATACTGCATGTAGAGCTGTTTTCTTGTCTCCAAACCATAAATGAATACATGCATCCATTTGAAGTTCTTCGCCGAAATATTGGCACCTTGGTTGTCTTGGATGTGCATCTTCTACTGCAACTATTTTTTCTTGAATAATTGCTTGTTCTGACTTTGTTCTTGCTACTTTTTGTTCTAATGCCAATTGCTTTCTGATACGTTTTCTTGTTGATTTGTGGGTTCTTGGAGAAAAGATATATCTGTCCCTTAATAAAACTCTAACTTCATTAATTGAAATATTAATATTTTCTCTTTCTGCTAAGAACTCTGCAAAAGCTGTATATGTACAATCAAAATATTTATTTTGATATAATTGTTCAATTTCATTTTTTTCCTCGTCTGTAAGTGCATGTGCTGGTTTTCTACCACGGTTCCCATGTATAAAATACTCTTTTCCTTTTGCTTTGTAACCTGCAATCATTCGATCTACTTGTCTAATTGAGCGGTTAAGCTGTATTGCTGCTCTTTTTTTATTTCCATTTGTTTCAACTAATTTCTTAATTATTTTATATTTAAATTCTTCATTCATTCTTAATTCAACCTTTCTCATGTATACCTCCAATAAAAAATGTATGCTTATTATATTTTTTATTGGTTATACTTTCAATATTTAATTAAGACATTTTCTCAAATGATTTATTAAGACATTATCACAAATGAATTATAATGTTAATAATGAGAAAGTAAAATAATGTTGTAATTTACCTATAAACATGATATAATAATCAACATAAACCATATTTAAATCAAGCATTAAAGGTCAGTATTGCTTGAAAACCCAAGGAAATAATTATTTTAAGGAGGCTTTAATATTTATGAAGGTATTTGTAGGTTGCGCATCTCGGAACACAGATGTAGAGGAGTACAATGATTTAGCAAAAAAAATTGCTAATTATATTGTAAAAGGTAATCATTCATATGTATTTGGAGGCTGTAATAACGGACTTATGGGTGTAATTTACAAAATAGTAAATTCCTCAGATGGTAGCATTATTGCTGAAGGAGTTAAAGCATATGAGGATGAGATTACTAGTCTGATTGCAAATAGTTCAAATCCAAACCTGAAAACAAACATTCATAATACTGTAAATGAAAGGACAAATGCTGTATTCAAGAATTCAGATGTTATAATATTTATTACAGGTGGAATAGGAAGCATATATGAACTTATGTCTGCTATTGAAACCAAAAGAGCAGGAGAGCATAATAACCCTATTTTTATAATTAATGTTAACGGGTATTATGATAATTTAATCAGAATGCTTGAAAAAACATATAAAGAAGGATTTGCAAGTCTTTCAAATAAGGAGGTTTATAACATTTGTTATTCATTTGAAGAGCTGGAGAGGAAATTAAATGTTATTCAGAGCAACTTAATTTAAATGCACTTAATAAAACTTGGAGCAAAAAAAGTATGTAATTTTTAATTACATACTTTTTTATATTATATGAAAGTTTATTAAAATCTAATCATGTTTTATGGCAATTTCACCTTGTTTTTTATAAATACTATTAGAGGGAACTACACCTCTTACAGATGATAATGGATAGATATTAGAATTATTTCCAATAACACTTCCAGGATTTAATACTGATCCACAGCCAACTTCAACCATATCTCCAATCATACATCCAAATTTTTTCAATCCAGTTTCTATTTTGTTTTCTCCATTTTTCACAACAACTAACTTTTTATCAGATTTTACATTAGAAGTTATAGAACCAGCACCCATATGAGATTTATATCCTAAAACAGAATCTCCAACATAGTTGTAATGAGGAACCTGAACATTGTTAAATAAAATAACATTTTTTAATTCTGTAGAATTTCCTACAACACAGTTATTACCTACAATTGCATTGCCTCTTATAAATGCACAGTGTCTTACTTCAGTTTCTTTTCCAATTATTGCTGGTCCTGCAATATAAGCAGTTGGAGCAATTTTGGCTGATTTTGCAATCCAAATGTTTTCTCCAATTTTATTATATTCTTCAGTACTTAAAGATTCACCTAAAGTAATTATAAATTCTTTTATTTTAGGTAAAACTTCCCAAGGATATTCACATCCATTAAAAATTTCTTTTGCTATTGTTTCATTTAAATTATATAAATTTGATATTTTACAAATTTCCATAGTAATCTCATTCCTTGTATTTATATTTAGGTTTTTTTAGGAAATACCTATAAACCAATTGTTATAGATATTTATAATACATAAATACAGATAAGTCAAGTGTTAAGGGGAAAGAGTTGAAATAAGAAAATAGATTTAATTATAAACTATATTCATAATCATTTTTAGAAATATCTTTTTGAGAAATTGAAATTTTTGATTCTGATTTTATATTTTGTTTTAAAACACTAGGAGAAACTTGTAGAGATTGTTTAAAGCGTTGCTTTTTTTCTTCAAGTGATATTAAATGATTGGCTTCATTTATAACATTTTTGACATACTTAAAAGAGTTTTTGGATTTTAAAGAATGTCTTACAAATCTGTAATTAGCTTGTAACTTACGATATCCTTTGATTCCAATTTTTGCTGTATTAACAGCTATTGTATTAATTTTATTTGGAATAAAAATCGATTTTAAATAATGATGTTTGTTAATAATTTTTTGAATAAAAACAAATTTTGATAAATCAAATTTGGGTAATTTTGAATTGATTTTTTTGATAATAGGATTAAATTTTTCTTTAACTGAAGACGATATTTTAATTATATTTTGTAAAAATATAGGTAGAGGTTTTTTATCTAGTAATCCAAGTTGATATAACTTTAAATTTTTCTTATATGCTGCATGTTTTTCTAATCTGAAATATTTTTTGCAACTTATATTTGGATTTTGAATCCAACTATTGTTTTGGGTATCATACCAAAAATTAATTTCTTCTCCGAGGGATATCATTTTTTCAATTTGTGAACTAATTTTCTTTTGTTTAGATAAAATGTGTTTATATTTTATAAATTCATGTATTGAAACATTTTCTAAAGATTTAAAATTTTGCTTTTGTGATTCTAATTTTGATAATTCTAAATTTAGTTTAATAATTTTTTTCATATAGAATAAAATCTACTCCTTTCTTTGAATAAAAAATAATTAGGAAGAAAATACAGTATTATAATAATATATTTTATGCAAAAAGTAAAGAAAAATCGTTCGACGAAATTCGACAAAAAATTACAATAATAAGTCTGAAAATCTTTGAAATAAAAAGGGTTCACGATTCAAATACTATCAAAATTTACTTGCAATTTATTGACAAAAATGATATAGTATCATAAGAATATTTATAGGAGGAAAAGTTTGTGATTAATCCTGATATTTATAATTTGTTAATAAGCAAAATTGATAAAGAAAATATAATTTTAAATGAATCTATGAAAAAACACACTTCTTTTAAAATAGGTGGAGAAGCAGAGTGTTTCATAAAAGCAAAAAATATTGAAGATGTAAAATTTATACTAAATATTTGTAATGAAAATAAAATACCATTAACAATAATAGGAAATGGAAGTAATATTTTAGTTAAGGATAATGGAATAAAAGGTATTGTTTTAAAAATTGGAATTGACAATATGGAAATTACTGATTACAAAAATATTGAAAATACAGTAAATATAGAAGATAATATAGAAGAATCAAATGCAGAAAATAAAGTAATAGTAACTATTGGAGCTGGTTTTTTGCTTGCAAAACTTGCTCAAATATTGTTAAAAAATTCAATAACAGGTTTTGAATTTGCTTCAGGTATTCCAGGAACAATAGGTGGAGCAGTAAGAATGAATGCTGGAGCATATGGTTCAGAGTTTAAAGATATTGTTTTAGAAACAACTTGTTTGACTAAAAATGGTGAAATAATCAAATTATCAAATAAAGAGCAACAATTTGATTATAGAAGAAGTATTTTCAAAGACAAAGATTATATTATATTAGAAACAAAACTATTATTAAATCGTATTGAAAATAATACTATAATAAAAGAAAAAATGGATGAACTAAAGAAAAGTAGAATTGAAAAACAACCTATAGAATATCCAAGTGCGGGAAGTACTTTTAAAAGAGGTAATGATTTCATAACAGCAAAATTAATTGATGAATGTGGATTAAAAGGATATAGTGTAGGAGGAGCAGAAGTATCTACAAAACATGCTGGATTTGTAATAAATAAAGGAAATGCTACTGCAGAAGATGTTTTAGAATTAGTTGAAATTATTAAAAATAAAGTTTTAGAAAAATTTGAAAAAGAGATAGAACTTGAAATAGAAGTAATAGGGGAATAAGAAAGGAAGAATAAAATGAAAGGTTTTTTTGAATGGTTTAAATCAAGCTCAAAAATGAAAAGATGGATTTTTTTAATACTATTAGGTGTTGTTGCAATATGTTTTTCAATTTCAAAAATTTTAGTAACAAATAAATTAGAAACAGTGAAAGATATAGCAATTATAATAGTAGGATTTGTTTGTGGATTTTTAGCATTTATTTATGGATTAGTACATATGAATAAAAGAACTTTAGAGTTACTAGTTCAAGAAACAGATGATAGAGAAGAAGAAAAACTAAAATCATTAATTTATAATAGAAAATTTTATAGTCAAGGTCCTAAAATCGTTGTTATAGGTGGAGGAACAGGACTTAATGCTGTATTAAAAGGATTGAAAAAATATACAGATAATTTAACTGCTATTGTTACTGTTTCAGATTATGGTGAACAATCTACTGATTCAAGAAAAATATTAGAAACACTTCCATTAGAAGATATAAAAGAAAGTATGGTTGCATTAGCACAAAATGAAGAAGAAATGAATAACTTATTAAATTATAAATTTGATGATGGAAAATTAAAATCTTTATCTTTTGGAGATATTTATTTACTAGCAATGCAAAAGGTTTATAGAGATTTTTCAAAATCTGTTAAACAATCAAGTGATGTTTTAAATATCACAGGAAAAGTTTTACCTGTTACTATGGAAGAAATGAAGATTTGTGCAGAATTAGACGATGGAACTGTTATTGAAAATAGAGCTGATATACCTGAAATAGTAAATAGTAAAAAAAGCAAAATAAACAGAATATTTGTAAATCCTACAAATTGTAGAGTTGCACCAGGTGTGGCAGAAGCTATAGAGAAAGCTGATGCAATAATTATTGGCCCAGGTAATTTATATACAAATGTTATACCTAATTTATTAGTTAAAGGTGTAACAAGAGCTATTAAAAATTGCAAAGGTTTCAAAATATATATTAGTAATATAATGACAGAACCAGGACAAACATCTAATTATACTCTATCAGACCATGTTAAAGCTATTATTGACCATGTTGGTGAAGGAGTAATAGATTATTGTATTTATGATACAGGAGAAATTGTTCCTGAAATAATTAGAAAATACAATGAAGATGGTAGTGATCTTGTTGAACAAGATACAGCTAAAGCTAAATCTATGGGAATGCATTTATTAAAAAGAGATTTAGCAACTGTTGATGGTGAAAAAATAAGACATAATTCAGATGCAATAGCAGCTTCAATAATTGAATTGATTTGTGAGGATTTAAAATTTAGAGATATGCAAAATAATCCTGAATATATGATTCTAAATGATAAATTAAAATTCAAGAAAAAGAAGATTAAGGAAACAAAGAAACATAAAGTTGGTAAATTAAATGAATTAGACGAGGAAAAGAAAAGTAAATTCCTTAACAAATACGAGCAAAGAGTTAATTCTATAAGAGAAAGAGATGAGAAATTTAAACAAAAAAATAGAATTGCTAAAATTGGAAAAAATAGTAAAAATGAAGTAAAAAATAATGAAAACAATAAAAATAGTTTTGATGGAAAATTAGATGTGAAATCAGAGAAAAATAAAAAAATAGTTGATAATAACAAAAAGGAAGCTAGTAAAATTTCTGCTAGAAGACAAAAGATAGAAGATAAACTAAATAAAATTACAAATGGAGAAAACTTAAATAAAAAACAATAAAAGGAATAGGAGGAGTAGATGGAAAGCTTATATTTATTATATGGCCAAGAAACATTTTTATTAGAAGATTTTATAAAAAAAATAAAGAAATCTTTTGATAAATTGGTTGAAGGGATAAATTTTATAAAAATAGATGAAACAAATGTAAATCAGTTAATTTCAAACATCGAAACTCCTAGTTTTGGTTTTGATAGAAAACTAATAATTGTAAAAGAATCAGGTCTATTAAAAAAAGAAGGAAAAAAGAAAAATTCTTATATAACAAGTTTAGTTGAAAGTATCGCAGATTATATAAAAGATAATATAGATAATATAAAACAAGATAATGTTATAGTATTTATAGAATCTGAGGCTGATAAAAACAAGTTATATAAGGTGTTAGATGAATATGGAAAAGTTATTAATTTTGAACCAGAAAAAATGCCTAATTTAGTTAAAAGAATCCGTGCTATAAGCTCAGCATATAAAGTTGAAATATCTGATTATGATGCGCAATATTTAGTTGAATGTTGCGGAACAAATTTGCAGGATATTATTAATGAACTAAGAAAATTAATAGAATACGCAGGCCCTAATGGAAAGATTAGTAAGCAAGATATCGATATTCTAGCAACAAAACAAATAGACAGTGTTATTTTTGATTTAACAGATAATTTAGGAAAAAAAGATATAAAAAAGGCAATGGAGGTTTTCTACAATTTGATATATCAAAAAGAGCCTGTTCAGAAGATACTAATTACATTATATAATCATTTCAAAAAATTATATTTGGTTAAATATGCTTTAAAGTATAATGAAAATATTGCAGAAGCTTTAAAACTAAAGCCAAATCAAACATTCCTGGTTAATAAATATAAAGCACAATCTAATTATTTTAATGAATTTGAATTAAGAAAGATATTACAAGAATTTTCAGATTTAGATTATAATTATAAAATTGGGTTAATTGATTTAAATATTGGAATAGAAGCGGTTTTGTGTAGATATTGTGGAAAATAAAATTAGATATTTGGGACGGTTCTAAAAATTTAAAATTAGTATTTTGGGGATAGGTTCAAAGATCAACAATTATAAAAAATATTAGTAATTATAAAAATATTAGTAAAAAGGTTGACAAATAAGCAAAAAAGTAGTATTATAGTTAGGTACAAAAAAGAAGAAGCAATCCACTTCTCACCTTATCGAACAGAAAAAGGTTAATAAATATTGTAATTCTTGTATTTATTTTTAAAATATATATAAGAACTTTATTTAGAAGGTGGGTTGGCTTAATTCAAGTCAATCTTTATTTTTTTAGGAGGTGTTTTATTATAAAACAAGAATTACCAATTAATGAACAAATAAGAGCAAAAGAAGTTCAATTAATCGATGATCAAGGTGAAAAAAGAGGTACAGTCTCTTTAAATGAAGCTCTAGATATCGCATACGAGAAAAAACTAGATTTAGTTCTAGTTGCTCCAAATGCTGAGCCACCAGTTTGCAAAATAATGAATTATGGAAAGTATAAATTTGAGCAAGCAAAAAAGGAAAAAGAGGCAAGAAAAAAACAAAAAACTTTTGAAGTTAAGGAAATAAGAATTACACCTAATATTGAACAACATGATTTTGAATTCAAAGCTAAGAATGCTAGAAAGTTTATTGAAGACGGAAATAAAGTTAAAATAACTGTTAGATTTAGAGGTAGAGAATTAAATTATGTTAAATTAGGAGAAGCAGTACTAAATGATTTTATTGAAAATTTATCTGATGTTGCAACTCCAGAGAAAAAACCAGTATTAGAAGGTAAAAATATGTTTATAATCCTAGCTAAAAAAGCTGATAAATAATTAAAGAGAGGAGAGAATGGCTATGCCAAAACTAAAAACAAACAAAGCAGCTAAAAAAAGATATTCTTATACAGCAACAGGAAAGGTAAAAAGAACTAAGGCAAATAGAAGACATTTATTAGCTAACAAAACAAAAAGACAAAAAACAAATGGTAAAATAATGAATGCTTATGCTGACAAAACATGTGAAGCAGGAATTAAAAAATTATTACCATATGGTAATTAATGGTAATCTAATATAAATACAATAATATTTATATTAGGAATATTAGAAATAAGTAGAAACTTATAACAGAAATTTGAAAAAAAGGATAGGAGTGAAAATAAATGGCAAGAGTAAAAACAGCAATAATTACTCGTAAAAAACATAAAAAAATATTAAAAAGAGCAAAAGGATATTATGGTGCAAAACACTATAGATTTAGAAATGCTAAACAAGCAGTTATGAAATCTGGTGCATATGCATATGTAGGAAGAAAAGATAAAAAGAGTAATTTTAGAAAATTATGGATAGCAAGAATTAATGCTGGAGCTAGACAAAATGGTTTAACATACAGCAAAATGATTGCAGGACTTAAAAAAGCTAATGTTGTAGTTAACAGAAAAATGTTAGCTGAATTAGCTGTTAATGATAGTGAAGCATTTGCTAAAATCGCTGAAATAGCTAAAAATGCTTAATTAAATATTACAATGAAAAAAAGACGCTTTTAAAGCGTTCTTTTTTTTGACAAAGCCAATGGGGACGGGGCAATTTGGAAGCCAAAGGGGACGGGG
>SAMEA3663241__coassemble_538_pt1 | contig 8827 bp, 11 predicted proteins | sample SAMEA3663241__metabat2_low_PE_011 | metagenome-assembled genome bin SAMEA3663241 (sample SAMEA3663241) | pig gut metagenome | biome: pig gut; feature: pig-associated habitat; material: faeces | place: China | collected 2013 | reverse complement strand
AACCATTATAACATCTCTACGCTTTCGTGTCCAAAATCTATCTTAACACCACTTCATCTTTCAAAATACTTCTTACTCGATGATTTTGAAATGTAGTCTTTTGATATTTCATTAAATCCCTTACAAACTTTTCATCAAGATTTGCCTTCTTTAACTCTTGTAAAATATAGTTTTCACCAGTTATATTCTTCTTTGCCAAATCTTTATCTTGATATATTGGAAGTAGATCTTCTTTAAAAACATCATTTATAAACTCATTCCTCATTTTATTAATTTCTTTATACTTAATAAAATAATTTCTATTAGTTTTACTCCAAACAAAAAACTGTAGATGGGGATGTCCTTCCTCATAATGAACTGCTCCTAAATACTGCAAATCACTAAATTTTATATTTAATTTTTCTGCTATACTCGGAAGTCTGTTTTCTAATAACTTCTTCCACTTTTCTTGATCGTAGTAACCTAATCTCTCTGCATCAAATTCTGTAAGTGAAACCAAACCTCTATATATTGGAACTTTTGCTTTTGCCAACTCATCAATATAATTAATTATATTTGATAAATTTTCTTCACTTTGTATGTTTGGAAATTTATCTACAATTCCAAATAATCCGTGAGTTGTTTCTTTATTTCTAATTACATATTCGCTATTTGCAATATAATTTGTGTAAGTTTTATGCTTAAAATATGTACTTCTTTTATTAGGATTATATGCTTTAAATATAAAAATTAAATTACTCATATAAGATTTACTTTACTCACCTACATTTCTTGTTCGTCTTCTTCAGAATCTTCATATTCCTCAAAGTTTTTCTCTTGCCTAACAGTCATAAATTTTATTACATCTTCATCTGTTCTATATTTTCTTTCTAACTCGCCAATTTTTTCAGGATTACTACCGAAATTGAATATTGCAAAAACACCTTCTTTATTACCTTGAACTTCATATGCTAAAGTTTTCTTTCCTAAATCTTGCAATTCAACTTTTGCATTAGTTAGTTCTTTTATATATTTTTTATATTGTTTTAATTTTTCTTTTTTTACTTCTTCACCAATTGATGGGTTAAGAATTATTATACTTTCATATTTCTTCATAATGATATCCTTTCAATTTAAATTCTAATAATCTAAATTATTCTTTTCTATATACATTACCTATACTATAAAAATCTGCAAGTTCTTCTTTTGATATATCTTCTGTCCTTCTACTAACAAAATAATTAGCTTTTTCTCTTGCACTTTTTACAATTCCAATAAAATCATTGTGAAATTCATCACCTAATATTCGTTTCATCATTTCACCAACTGCATAAGTATTTACTGCACTTATTCTTACATTATTAGCATATAATTTTCTTTGAGAACTAATAAATCCATCTAATTTCATATCAATTAATTTGCTCAATTCCTTAACTACAAAATCAAGACTATCCTTATACATTTGAATATCTAATTCCTTATCAATTCCTGCTCTGACAAACTCTGAAACATTATTATAGGAACTTTTTGCAACAACTTTTTGGATCATATCCCTTTTACTTTCTGGAATATTTATTGCAATTCTTACTAACTTTTCTTGCTTATTTTCAAGCTCCAAAACTCCCTCCTTTCTCCCAACTTCAGTCGTTCAAAATTGCCTTCAGGCAATTTTGCAGGAACAGGGAGTCTACTCGACTCCCGTGAACAGCCTAAAAGCGTAGCTTTTAGCGAGTCCACTCTCAAATTATGGGGTGCGCTTTTGTTGCACTTGGAATTTTAGAAAATTTTACTCATATTCGTTGTCTTCATCATAATAATCTTCATAATCTTCCTCGTCATCATCTTCATATTCATTGTCAGATATATCAACATATTCACCTATAATTGCAATTGCATCATAATAACTATGTGAGTTTGTAATTCTATTAACCATCTCTTCAGATTCCTCTTGCATTCCATTATGTTTTAGAGTTCTTGATGCTATTCCCATTAGATTAAAAATGTTCCCATCATGTCCAATCAATGCACATTTTGGTTTCTTTTTTTCTTTACTATCCTCTGCAATTTTAAGATACTTATCTTCGATAGGTTTATACTCTTCAAATTGAAACTCCTCTTTCATTTCTTTAGAAATAAATCTTATAATTTCTTCAATTTGATATGGTCTCAAATCTTTATTATAAACTCTATCAAGTTCTTCTTTTTCTTCTTCTGTTCCCATACTCATTTCTAATGGTGATTTATTTATGTACTTTAAATCCATAAGTGCTTTTGCAAGTGCCTCTCTATATTCTGTATCAAGATTTTCTAAATCCTCTTGAATATTTTTAATTGAAATATTAGTATTTTTCATTCTAACTCCTCATCCTCCTCGTCTTCTATTACTGACTCATTTTCAGTTTTTGATTCTTCATTATTTAAATCTTGTAAAAAGACTTCTACATTTGGATATCCTGTAAAATTCAATGCAGTTTCAGTTTTTACCTTACCTGCAGACCAAAGTAAATATTGTTCATCTTCAGGTTTTCTTAAATATATTTCTGCAGATGAATTTTCTTTTTTAGCATCTACATCTAATATTAATTTAAACTGAACTCCATCTTTTGACCACGCTTTTATTTCATCTACCATATGTTTATCTGCTTTGCAAAAATCTATTATTTCATCATTATTTAAAATAGTAAATTTTTTTTCAGTTTTTTCATAATTTGCATTTTTAATTTTAACTTCATTTATTGCTTGATTTCTTATTTGGTCAATGAATCCAAAAGGAATTTCTAGCTCTTTATATTTAGCTGTATTTCTGTATTCAATATCATCATATCTATCTCCATCTCTAAAAAATACATATCCACTTTTAGCTTCACTTAAATATTTTTCAAACATCTGTATTTCACTAAATTCTTTATAATATTTTAAGCTGTCACTTCTTATACAAACACAATCAATATTATTTTTTTTATATTCATAAATATAAGACTCATATTCATCTAATATAAAATTACAAATGTTCTTATTTTTTTCATCTTTTTTTAGCATTGCTAAATAATCATTTTTGGTTAAAGTAATTCTTAAATCACTGTAATAGCCCATGCTTCACATACCTCCTCAAAATTCTCTCGCACGAGAATCGATTTTGTGCCACTTTCATTTTTTTAGTAGAGTAGTTTTCCCTCTAAAAACAGCTACCTTTCTTCCTCTTCATCATCTTCAAGGACAAATGTTTCTGTCTCTTTTGGTTGTTCTTTTTCAAACATATCTTTTACTAAATCATTAGTAACTTTTATTGTTCTTTCATTAAATTCTCTTTGCCAAGCACCTTCATTTCTAGACCAATGAAAACCATTGTGTTTTAAATTATTTCTAACATCTTCATTTGGCTTTTCATCAAATAAAAATTGAATTCTATTAATTTCTTTGTTATGGATTACTTTACCACCAACAAATTCCTTATCTTCAAATTCTATATTTTCTAATTTTTCCAGTCTTGCTATTCTTCTTTTTGTTTCTCTTATCCTCGCCCCTATATTTTGAAGTTGCCAAGACTCATGTTCTTCATCTGCTTTTATAAGAGCTCTTTGCTTTTCTAAATACTCCAACTTTTCTTTCAATTTTGTTACAGCATTTGGATCGTCATTATAAATAACATTTGAATTATTCATATCTTTTGCTTTTTCTTCATAATACTTTTGTTTCTTATCTTCTTCGATTGATTTTCCAATGTCTTTCCAAGCTCTTTCGTGTAATCTTCTAGCCATCTTTTCTGAATGATGACCAATAATTATTGGCTGACCGAGGTGTCATTTCTAAAATTCTGTTAGCATTAGAATTCATATACTGCCTTGACTTCTCTTCAGCTTTTTGTGCTAATCTTCTGTATGTTTCTTGTCTTGCTTTTCTTCGTTCCTCGTAGTCTGCTCTTCCTCCCATTTACTATCTTCTTCCTTTCCCACTATCACCATACAGTGCAGTGCTATTGCAATAAATCCTCCAATCATTGCTACAACTATAAAACCTATACTAAACATAGCAATTTCCTTTCCAACAAAAAAAGACCTTGCTATTGGTGTGTGATTTTAACTCTTCATACACCTAATAACAAGTCTTTTTATATTTGTTTTAATTCTTCCCAAGTAAATCCATCCCTACCAAAATGTCCATAATTAGTAGTCTTTGAATAAATTGGCTCTTTTAATTTTAAATATTCTATGATTCCTTCAGGAGTCAAATCGAAAGTATCTTTAATTATATTTATAATATCAATTTCTGGTATTCGATTTGTTCCAAAACAATCAATATAAAATGATATTGGATTTTTCATTCCTATACCATAACTAATTTGTATTTCACATTTTCTTGCTAATCCATTTGCAACAACACATTTTGCAATATGTCTTAACATATAAGATGCTGACCTATCCACTTTTGTTCCATCTTTTCCTGAAAAAGCTCCTCCTCCGTGATGAGCATATCCTCCATAAGTATCTACAATAATTTTTCTTCCTGTTAATCCAGTATCTGCTACAGCTCCTCCTATAACAAATTTTCCAGTTGGATTAATAACAAACTTTGTATCAATATCTATCATATCAGACTCAACAACAGGCTTAATTACTTTTTCTATTATATCGTTTTCAAGCTCATCTATATCTGCATTTGCATCGTGTTGAGTTGAAATCAATATTGTATCTATTCTAAATGGATAGTTATTCAAATACTCTGCAGTAACTTGAACTTTTCCATCTGATTTCAAATATGGAATTATTCCTTCTTTTCTTACTTCAGCTAATCTATGAGCCAATTTGTGAGCAACATCTATTGCATATGGCATTAGGCTTTCTGTTTCATCACAAGCATAACCAAACATTATTCCTTGATCTCCAGCTCCACCTTCATCAACTCCAATTGCAATATCATTACTTTGCTTAACAATATTTACATTAATTTTGCAAGTTTTATAATCTATACTTGTTTCTTCATCATTGTAACCTACTTCTTTTAATTTTTCTCTTGTAATTTTTTCAATATCAATATTTGCATTTGATGTTATTTGTCCTGCAATAGAAACTTGTCCATTAGATATGAATGTTTCTACTGCTACTCTCGAATTTTTATCTTGTTCTAAACAAGCATCTAGGATTGAATCTGAAATATAATCACATACTTTATCAGGATGCCCTTCTGTGACAGATTCACTAGTTAAAAAATATCTTTTGTAGTTATTCATATAATCCTTCCTTTCACTTCGCACCACAATCGATTTTGTGGCATTTTCATAACTAACTAGAGTAACTATCCCTTATTAAAATTTTTCTTCTGTGCGTTTCATTATATTTTTAGCATCACCTCCCTTAAATTTACCTCTGAGAAGCAATCTAAAAAAATATATAATATTTTTATTAAATCTTTAATAACTCTTTTATCTTCATCGTTTTCAAATAATTCATATATTCCATCAAAGAGAATTTTACAATACAAATCTTTTTCCTCATCTGAGAGAGTTTCAAATTTTTTAAAATCACTTTCAATAAAAAAAGAAATATGTGCCAAAGTTAATCTTTGTAACATATCTTTATCAGCTTTATTATAAATAGTTAATCCTATTATTGAATCCATTATTATTTCATCAAATTTTTTTAATGATTTTTCATTAATCTTATATATTTTATTTTTAATTTTTGAATCGTTCATATTACCTCCAAATCTTTTTTCAAAAAAAATAAAGCATAAAAATGCTTTATTTAGAGAAAAACTTTAACTTATTTTTTATTTAATTTGACCAATCAACCTTTAACCAGGTTGTTTTTAATTATGTCAAACTGGTCAATTTTTGACTAATTTTTTGCTAATTTTATAGCTTTTTTTCAATTTTATTGAAACGATGTAACGCAGTAATATCAACGGTTTCTTAACTTTCCTTACGACCCATCAACGCCACGCATTCAACATGTGTGGTTGCTTTCCTGTAGATTTAGTTTACCTACATTGTAGCTTGTCTGTAGATATTCTTTAGAATTGATAATATTATCATTTTTTAATACAAATGTTATTGCATGTGGATCAGCATTTTCTTTTTCATCATATCCACCAACAATAACTTGTTTTATTAAAATTTCAAAAGCATCTTTATCAAATTCTGTTACAATATCTCCAGTTTCAAGAAATTTTCTTATTTTATTTAAACTAAGTTTTCTGTTAGTGTTGTTTCTTTCATCTAACATTAACTTTTCTTGTTTCATATTTAATTGTTCAATTTGGGTTTGTAATTTTTCTTTTCTCTCTAAAAATGTATCTCTATCTATGACATTATCTAAGCTTAAATCAATTAATTTATTCATTTTTGAATTCAACTTTTGCTTTTCTACCTCAATATTTTCTATTAACTTATCTGATGAATTTTCAGTTATTATGTTGTTTATTCTATTAATAAACTTTTCGACAATATCGCCTTTATCGCTACACAAAATTTTATAAGCCTCTACAAAACAATTTTCAATTATTGTTTCTTTAATTGCCTTACATTTTGGACATTCTGTTTTTCCTCTTTTTACAAAATTCATACAATGCCAAACTGGTGCAGCATTTTTTGTTCCTGAATTCCAATTTCTTCTTGTTAAAACTGTCCCACAAAATCCACAATAAATTCTACTACTAAATGGATATTTTCTACTATAATTGCCTTTTCGTTTGCCTTTTTCTCTTGAACCTGCTCTTTTTTCTAGTATTTGTTGAACTTTATCAAATAGCTCTGGTTCAATTATTGCTTGATGATGTTCTTTTATGTAATACTGATTTTCTTCTCCCATATTTACTACTCTTTTATGAGTTATAGGGTCTGTAGTGTACGTTTTACCTTGTAATACATCACCTTTATACTTTTCATTTTTTAGTATTCTTCTGACCGTTGAATCACTCCAAACAGTTAAGCCTTTGGGTGTTTGATATTTCATGTTTGTTAATTCTTTGGCTATAATACTTGAACCAACACCTTGTGCATATCTGCTAAAAATATATTTTACAATTTCCGCTTCTTCCTCATTTATAGATATGCTTTTACTTTCTTTATCATAGGTATAACCCAAACAGCCATTATATCCAATTAGCTCTCCTCGTTGTTGTTTCATTTTTAGTCCTAGTTTTACATGTGATGATATTGTTTCACTTTCTTGTTGTGCAACTGAACTAAGTATAGTTAATAGTAATTCTCCTGCCATTTCTAGAGTATTAATATTTTCTTCTTCAAATAGAATTGCTACATTTTTTTCTTTTAACATTCTTACATATTTTAGAGTATCTAAAGTATTTCGTGCAAACCTTGAAATTGATTTTGTTAATATTAAATCAATTTTACCATTTAAGCTGTCTTGTATCATTCTCATAAAATTACTACGCTTATAATCTTGTGTTCCTGAAATTGATTCATCTGCATATACTTCTACAAATAACCATTCATTATTTTTATTGATTTTTTCGTTGTAGTATTTTACTTGTGATTCAAAACTATTTAACTGATCTTCTGAATCTGTACTTACTCTTGCATACGCAGCTACTCTTAATCTTGTATTTATTTTTAAACCTGTAGCTCTGTCTATTCTTCCTTGAATTTTCTCTATAACTTGAACTTTCATTAATCCTCCATTCCGTTAGAGAGAACCCTGTTTGGATTATACACTATAACCTTGATAAAATCAAATCTCCATTTTTTCTAGTTTATATTCCTTTATAATGCTCTCTTTCGTTTGTTTGTAAATTTTCTCATTTATTAGTTGTTTTTTATATATTCTGTTTAAAAGTGTTATCTCAATACTTCCGTTTAGTAAATTGGTATCGACTTTTTCTTTAAATAAATCCGTATTATTCTTTCGTTCTTTCTGAATATCCATAGTATGTAATCTTATACATCGTGTATATTTTTTGCAATACTTATAATGTATTCCTTTAAACTATGTCTTGATATTCCATTAAAGTATTTTTCAATTTCATCTTGTGAAAAAGAAACTTTAATGCTCTTTTCTTTTTTATATTTTTTAATTACTGATTCATTTAAGAAAAACATTCCATTATTCTTTTTACAAAATAAATAATTTTGCTTTATTTTTTTAGCAACACTTTCTGTTATTTCACATCTAAAATGTTCCATTAAGTAACATATATTTTCTTGATTATGCTTATCTAAAAAACTAATTTGCTCTGCTGACACTACTGACAACATTTTATTATTCACCATTTCTTGCAATTCCGGTATTAAATAATTCAACCTCAGATATTTTTGAAAAGTTCCATTTGCAATTTTCTTATCTTTGCAAATTTGTTTTCTGTCGTGATTATATTTCTCATAATATTCTTTATAAGTTTTAGCAATTTCCATTGGAGCTTTTTCTGTTACATTAGTTGTACTAGCAGATACATCTGTTGTATTTTCTGATACACTAGATGTATTCTCTGTTACACTTGTTGTATTAAGCACTTCCTCTAATACTTGTTCCTTGCTGATGTATAAAGCCTCCAATAATTCATCTGTTGTTATAAACTCCTTATTTGCCAACTGTAAAACCTTAACAATTGGCATCTTCTCCTCATCAAGCCTTTTCGTAGCCTTAATAATCTCTTGTTTTCTGTAATGGTTCATAAGAACCTCATTTGACTTGTCAATAAACATAATTTTTTACCTCCATAAATTTAAATATTTGAAAAACAAAAAAGCAAAGAAAAAGAGCCAGATTTCTCTAACTCAAATTTCTCTGCCTTCAATTTTTCATATTAAGATAATACTACCTTATTTTTATATAGTCAATGAACGTTTTTTGAAACAATTTTGAATTTTTAAAAGTCAATAAATTACAAAATC
>SAMEA3663241__coassemble_448_pt1 | contig 9858 bp, 5 predicted proteins | sample SAMEA3663241__metabat2_low_PE_011 | metagenome-assembled genome bin SAMEA3663241 (sample SAMEA3663241) | pig gut metagenome | biome: pig gut; feature: pig-associated habitat; material: faeces | place: China | collected 2013 | reverse complement strand
TATTTTGACCATGCAAATAAACCTATTGCAATCGACACAATTGTTATTACAGCTAATATCACTGCTATAGAACGTAAAACTGCTTTTTGATTATTGTTTGGTTTAACATTTGCTGTTTGATAATTGTTTCTTTGTTCTTCTTGCATATCTTTCATCTTCCTCTTTACTCCTTTTTCCTTTATATTTAAGTTTTTTATCTTTTTTCTTTGTCATTTCTTTTTTATAGTTTTAGTTTTTATAACCACACAAGGATATACTTATAAACCTTTAGAAAATGGTACCAATTTTTACAAACATACGAAAAATAGAGCAGACCAATTCAGACTTTCCTCATCCAAATTTTCCTACTCTAACATATATATTATTTAAAAGTAAATCACGGTAAAAATTTAATTTAAAAAATGGCTCGTTGATTAAAGAGATACTCTCTCTAGAGCCCCAATAACTTCAGAACCTCTAATCAACTTCTCTACCATTTCTTTTCACCACCTTTTGTATTTTCAACCATTTTTCATATGTTTGCTTATGAGCAAATATAAAATTAATAATTTATTTTATATTTATCATATCTATTTAAATTTTACAAAAACATTATAATTTTGTCAATAATCTTCTTGTCAATTTCTATCGGAATTTTTTGTTAATCTATAAGCTAAAAGGAAGCCAAAAGGGACGGGGCAAATTGGCACGAATTAAATCGCGCCAAATTGCCCCGTCCCCATTGGCACTACGCCATCTTAATAGACAACAACTTACTAATACCATTCTCCTCCATAGTAACCCCATAAACAGTATCAGCAGCCTCCATAGTACCCTTTCTATGAGTAATAACCAAGAACTGTGTCTCATCACTAAACTTTTTCAAATAATCAGCATATCTATAAACATTAACATCATCCAAAGCGGCCTCTATCTCATCTAAGATACAGAATGGCGCAGGATTAATCTTAAGAATAGCAAATAATAGCGCAATAGCAGTAAATGCCTTCTCCCCACCAGATAATAACATCATATTTTGAAGCTTCTTACCAGTAGGTTGAACCCTAATATCAATACCACATTCTAAGATATTTTCCTCATCCTCCAAAACAAGTTCAGCTTTTCCTCCGCCAAACAACTCTTGGAATACTTCATTAAAGTTCTTATTAATCAGTGCAAACTTCTCAGCAAATTGAGTTTTCATTGTTTTAGTCATTTCAGTAATAACATTTCTAAGTTTAGCCTGAGTATTTTCTAAATCCAATCTTTGTTCACTCATAAAGTCATATCTTTCTTTAGCTTTTTTATATTCTTCTATAGAATCAATATTAATACTTCCCAAATCACGAATTTTATTACGCAATTTATTAACTTCTTTTTGAGTATTTTGAACATTACTTGGTTTTTCATAATTTTCACAATTATTAGGAGTCATTTCATATTCTTCCCATAAATTATCAATAACTTGTTTTAAATCTTGTTCAAATTTTGTTTTCTTAACATCTATTTTTACTAATTGCTCTTTTAAGCCTTCAATAACAGCGAATTGATCTGTTATTTCATTTTCAGTTTTCTCTAATTTTTTATTATTTTCAATTCTCATATTCTTTAATTCATCAACTTTTCCGGCACTATTTGCAACTTCTAATTTGATGTTTTCTATTTCATTATTGAAATTAACAATATTAGCTTCTAAAACTTTATTTTCTTCACTAATCTCGCTTATTTGTTTTTCTTTATTTTCAATACTTGTTTTATTATTAGTAATATCAAGCTCAATTCTTTCAACCATTTCATCAATTGATGTTCCACTTTCATCAAATGAAGATACTGAAATTCTCAAGTTTGTTATATCGAAATTTAAATCATCAATATATTTTTGATTATCTTTATTTAATAAAGCAAATTCCTCTATAACACTATTTAGTTCAGCATTTTCTTTATCAAGAAGCTCAATTTCAGCAAATTTTTCTTCCTTTTCTTTTAATAATTGAGATTTTAATTCTTTAATATTTTCATTTTCTTGTTTTAATTTTTCAAGTCTTAATGCAACTTTATCAATAGCATCTTCAATTGATAAAATCTTTTGTTTTTCAGTTGCATATACAATATTAATTTCGTTTAACTTATTATCTAATTCCTCTGATTTTTCAATAACACTTGATATTGAAACTTCATATTTTTCCTTATTTTTTGTAACTTCTTCTAATTTTGATTTTAACTCTTTAATCTCTTTATCAAGTTTTTCAATTTCATTACTTCTACCTAAAATATTAACAGTTTTTGTGTTAACAGAACCACCAGTAATTGCACCAGAATTACTGATAATATCGCCTTTTAATGTAACAATTCTAAATCCATAATTATTATTTTTAGCAACTTCAATTCCAGTATCCATATCAACAACAACAACTGTTCTTCCAAGTAAATTGCTAATAATTTGCTCATATTTTTTATCACACTTTACTAAATCTGAAGCAATTCCAATTAGTCCATCATATTTTCCTTTTATTTTATCAATTTTGTTTCCCTTAACAGATGAAATTGGTAAAAATGATGCTCTTCCTAGGTTATTTTTTCTTAAATGCTCTACTAATTTTTTAGCTGTTTGTTCATTATCTGTAACTATATTTTGAAGAACTCCACCTAAAACCATTTCAATTGCTGTTTGATATTTGTTATCAACTGAAATAAGATTTGCTAAAACCCCTTCAACACCTGATTTTAATGAAGAATTTTTATCACAATCTAACAATAAAGATTTTACACTTTTTGTATATCCTTCTTTTTCTTTTTCAGTTTCAACTAAAAATTTATATCTAGAATCCTTCATTCTAATATCATAAGAAATTCTATTTATTTCATCTTCAAATTCACGAATTTTATTTGTTGCATCTTCTTTTTCTTTAGATATTTTTTCTATTTCAGCCAAAACTTTATTTTTTTGTCCTTCAATATCAAAATATCCTTTAGATATTTCTTGTTTATCAGTTCTTGAACCATCTAATTCTGATATAGTTTCAGCAATCTCAGTTTTTAACGTTTTTTCTCTTTTTTCATAGTTTTCAAAATTAGCCTCCAAAGTACTAATTTCATTTCCAATTTCATATTTACTGTCAGTGTTTTTCTCTACTTTTTGTTTTTGATTCTCAATTTCTAATTCTTTAGAAGATAGTTTTTCAGTTAATTTTGCAAGTTCTTCTTCTTTTTCTTTTAATTCTTTTTCAAATTTTTCTTTATTGGTAAAAATATTGTTTTTCTTTTCAATTTTTTGCTTTTTCTCATCTTCTAATTCAGAAATTCTTGCTTTGACTTCTTCAATCTCATTTTCCAATCTTTCATTATTTGATTTATTATTAGAAATTCTTTCATGTGCAATCCCTATTTCAGAATTTAATTTCTCAATTTTATTTGTGCTTTCAAAGCTTAAATTTTGAACTGTTTCAATTTCAGCTGTAATTTTATCAATTTCTGCTTTTAGTTCATCTTTGATTTTTTGCATTTTTTCAAGCTTACCTGCTTCATCATCTTTTTGAGAAACCATTATGTCTTCATCTTTAACAACTTGCTCTAATTTTTCTTTATATGAGTCTATGTTATATAAAAACAGGCCTATTTCAATGCTTTTTAGTTCTTCTCTTAAATCTAAAAATTGTTTTGCCTTTTCTGCTTGTATTCTTAGTGGATCAATATTTGCTTCAATTTCTGATAAAATATCATTAATTCTTAATAAATTAAGTTTAGTTTGTTCAAGCTTTTTCTCTGATTCACCCTTTCTAACCCTATATTTTACTATACCTGCCGCTTCTTCAAATATATGTCTTCTATCTTCTGATTTATTACTTAAAATCTCATCAATTTTTCCTTGTCCAATAATAGAATATCCATCTTTTCCGATACCTGTATCCATAAATAATTCTAGAATATCCTTTAATCTACATGGCACTTTATTTATGAAATATCCACTTTCACCACTTCTATAAATTTTTCTAGTTACTGTTACCTCATTATATTCAATTGGAAGTGCACCATCAGTATTATCTATAACGATTGATGCTTCCGCAAATCCTAATGATTTTCTATTTTGAGTACCATTAAAAATAATATCCTCAGATTTAGCTCCTCTTAATGATTTCATACTTTGTTCTCCAAGTACCCATCTAATACTATCTGAAATATTACTTTTTCCAGACCCATTAGGCCCAATAACTGAAGTAATTCCTTCTTTGAATTCTAACACTGTTTTATCCGCAAATGATTTAAACCCTTGTAATTCTAATCTTTTTAAGTACATCTTTTTTCACCTTTCGTTTAAAGTTTTATATTTAAATTCAAACTTGTAATTTATAGGATAATAATATATCATAATTTGTTGAAAATCAATAGATTTTGTTAATTAAAAAACTCTAACTGGTAAATATACCAGCTAGAGTTTTCCACATTTTTCAGTCAATTCAAAAAAATCAAAGATATCACTGCAAACAAAATTATCCAAGCTATTGCAACATTAAAAAATACAAATAATAGTACTCCGAAAAATATTATAGTATTTATAGCAAATGCTTCCATAAAAAATACAGCAAAAATGCATTTAATGAAGCTTTTTTTACTTGATATGTATGATACTAAAATCATCAAAACATCGATTATACCAGTAACTATCAGAATATTAGTAGAATTAATTACATCACTCTTAATATATCCATTTACACATACGAAAAATAATATGGTTGTAATTATATAAAGTATTTGTAATATTAATATCCAATTTGTAGTTACATCTACAGTATTGAAAAAAATGTCCATACATTCCAATTTTGGAGATTCTTCATCAGTTACAGTGTTGCTAAATTTTTTTGCAGATTTTTTAAAAGCCCGAAAAATAATTCCTGATACCACAAATCCTATTACTAAAAATGAGATTACATCAATATGATTAGCTTCGCCATAGTATATATCCATCCAACCATATGTAACAGCTAAAATGATTGTTAGTATCAACATAAGTGTTCCCTCCTTTAACTGAAAGTGGATTATAGTGTAAAAAACTTATACATATAATATATATTATTTATGTAACTCTGTCAATATAAAGGCTTTTTTGTTTTGTGTTACATTATCTTCCTAACAATTATTTTTCTATTATTAAATAATATTATTTTTAGATAATATTTCTAAACAGCTAACTAATTCAAATACCTCATCTTTTGATAAATTATTATAGTAATCACCTAAACTCAAATTATCACTAATTTTCTTTAGTGCCATCAATTCTATATCAAATAAATCACATAGTAGAGATATTGAATGTAATTCCATATCAAATGCTACTGTTTCAGTTATATCTGTTTCTGTAACAAAACTTTCAGAAGAATAACATTCAACTTTTTCAATTTCAGTATTCTCAATTACTTTTAGTTTTTGGCTTCCACCAGCTAGCATTACATATTTTTCTTCTCCAGGAATATCCCATTCATAATTATAAACTCTCAAAATGTTAACCCATTTTCCAATAGGAATATCTGTTGAACCAGCATATCCTATATTTATAATTAAATCTGGTTTTCCATTTTTTCCCAAATATTGTGTTAAATTAATTGCTGTTAATTGTTTTCCGACCCCTGTTATTAGCAATCTTAAACCTTTTTCACTATTTTCAAATAAATTTTCTTCTATTTCTTTCATTTTTAAAGTTCCAGCAATTTGTTTTCCTTCTTTTTCCATTGCAGTTATAAACAATATTTTTTTCATGTATTTAAAACATTCCTTTCTATTTTTTTATTTTGATTCTTTCTTTTACGCATAAATTACAAGCATTATAACACAAATCTTCTAAATTTACCAGCACTTAATTTGTTACAGTTTAACACTTTTGTCTTTTGAGTAGCCGGAATCGTAGAATTATGTAGCGTTCAGAAATATATTAATACGAAGTGGAGTGCGCAGTTTGGCGCCCCCACATTCTGTCTTCCACCAAAACTACAACGCCAGCAAACGAACGGAGTATTAATTATATTTCTGAACGCTACATAATTCTACGATTCCGGCGATTTATTTCAAAAAAAGTATTAAACAGTAACCTTAAATTTCTTTGCACATATTTTCTTTTCTAATAAATATACTTAAAAAAAAGATAAGGAGCTTTAAAAAAAATGAAACCAATCAAAACATTTTTTATAAATGGAATAATACTAACAATTACCTCTTTAATATTAAGATGTATTTCTATTTTTTTTAATTCATATATATCTCAAAAAATTGGTTCAGAAGCCGTTGGACTATATGGTTTAGTAATGTCTGTATATGTATTTGCAATAACAATTTCACTATCTGGAATCAATCTAGCAACAACAAAAATTGTTGCAGAAGAAATTGCTAATGGTAATATTGGTAATATTAAACTCGTTGTTAGAAAATGTCTATTTTTTTGTATTATTTTTAGTTTTTTAGCAATGTTTTTATTATATACATTTTCGCCCTATATTTGTAAAACCTGGCTAAATAATAAGATATCTCCATTACCATTTTATATAATTTCAATATCACTACCTTTTATATCCGCATCTTCTTGTTTATCAGGCTATTTCTCGGCTATTAGGAACACATTAAAACCTGCTTCTGATAACATTTTAGAACATATATTAAAAGTGGTTTTTATATCATTTTTTTTAAATCATTTTATGCCTTGTGGACTTGAATATATATGTATATCACTCATTTTAGGAAATATAATTTCTGAAATAATTTCATTTATATATATTTATACTTTATATAACATTGATAAGAAAAAATTGTCAAAATATAGTAGTAATAATTCTTGTTTTGAAAAAAGAATTTTGCAAATAACCGTTCCTGTTGGTTTAACCTCTTTTATTCGTTCTGGATTATCTACAATTAAACAAGTTTTAATTCCAATAGGTTTTCAAAAAAATGGAAAAAGTTGTGAACAGGCTTTAGCAAGTTATGGTTTAATTTCAGGAATGGCAATGCCTTTAATTTTATTTCCTAACACAATTATACTTGTTTTTAGCAATTTATTAATTCCAGAATTTGCACAATTTAATACTAGATCTGAGTTTTCAAGAATAAAAAAAAATACTCAAAAAACAATAAAATGTACTCTTATTTTTTCGATAATTATATCTATTTTAATTTTTCTATTTGCATCACAATTAAGCAAGGTTTTATACAAATCAAATAGTGTAGTTATATATGTAAAAATTCTTGCACCACTTATTCCTATAATGTACATAGATAGTGTTGTTGATGCTATTTTAAAGGGCTTAGATAAACAAGTTGCTGTTTTAAAAATTAATATAATAGATTTATTAACAAGTATTTTTCTTATCTATTTATTAATTCCAAAAGCTGGAATTATTGGATATATTTTTACAATATATTTTAGTGAACTATTAAACTTTTTCTTTAGTTTTAAATGCTTAAAAAAAGTCTTAACTACTTGACTTTACTAATAACATACTATAAAATATTTTTAATATTAAACTATAAGAAAAGATGGTGAAATATGAATTCAAACAATAGAAAAAAGAATATAAGAAAAAGAGGAATTAAAGAGAAAAGCGATAACTCTAATACTATAAGCAAATCTAGTAGATTGCTATTTTTTATGATTTTAATAGTTGTTTTATTAACATCTCTAGTTCTTAGAATTGGTTGGTTGCAATTTATAAAAGGGCCTAGTTTAAAGGAAGCTGCTACAAAGCAACAAACAACAAGTAGAATTATAAGTCCAAGTAGAGGTTCAATTTATGATTCAACTGGAAAACCTTTGGCAATAAGTGCAAAAGTTGATACAGTTACAATTAATCCTCAAAAATTTATAGTTGAGGATTCTCAAGAACAAACTTCTGAGCTTCAAACTAAAGTTGCAAAGGCGTTTTCAGAGATTTTTGAATTAGATTATGATGACGTTTTCAAAAAAGTTACAAGTACTAATTCTGTTCAAACAATTGCAAAAAAAGTTGAAGAGGATAAAATTAATAAATTAAAAGAATGGATGGACGAAAACGAAATATATTCAGGAATTAATATAGATACAGATACAAAAAGATATTACTACTATAATAATTTAGCATCTAATTTAATAGGTTTTTGTGGTGATGATAATCAAGGTTTAGCAGGAATTGAATATTACTGGAATTCAGTTTTAACAGGAACTCCTGGTAAAATCACAACAGCACAAGATGCTGCTCAGGATATTATTTCTAATGAAAATGAAAATTATATTCCACCTCAAAATGGAAGTAATATTACTTTGACAATTGATTACAATATTCAAACTATTGCTGAGAAATATCTAAAGCAAGCTGTCGCAGATAATCAATGTAATCGTGGTGGAAATATTATTGTTATGGATCCTAGCACTGGTGATATTTTAGCAATGGCTTCATACCCTGATTATGATTTAAATCAACCATTTACACCAAACTCAACATTAGCAAAAAATTGGGATACACTTTCATCTTCTAGTAAAAGTACAGCTCTTCAAAATATGTGGAAAAACCCTGCTGTTACAAATACTTATGAACCGGGTTCAGTTTTTAAAGTTTTAGTATCTGCAATTGCATTAGAAGAAAATATTGTTGAAACAGATACTCCAGGTATTTTTTCATGTATAGGATATCAAGATATTTATGGAACAAAAATAAAATGTGCTAAGACCTCTGGACATGGATATCAATCATTAAGAGAAGCATTAGAGCATTCATGTAACCCAGCATTTATGCAGTTAGGTGCAAAAATTGGAAAAGAAACTTTATATAAATATTTCGATGCATTTGGATTATTTAGTAAAACTGGAATTGCAACTGCTGGAGAGGCTGTTGGTACATTCCATGAATTAGATAAACTTGGTCCTGTAGAACTTGCAACAACTTCATTTGGGCAAAGATTTACAATCACGCCTTTACAGATGATTTCATCTGTTTGTGCTATTGCAAATGATGGTATTTTAATGCAACCTAGAATTGTTAAATCAATAGAAAACACGGATACAAATACTATTACAACAATTGAGCCTAAACAAGTAAGACAAGTTATATCTTCTGAAACAGCTGAACAAGTTAGAAGCATGATGGAATCTGTTGTTGTTGAAGGTGGCGGTAAATATGGACAAGTTTCTGGATATAATGTTGGTGGAAAAACAGGAACATCTGAACCACCTCCAGGACGTGAAGAAGAAGGTTATGTTGCTTCCTTCTTAGCTATTGCTCCTGTTGAGAATACAAAAGTTGCTGTTTTATTAACATTGTATGACCCAGCTGAAAATAATAACTATGGTGGTCAAATTGCTGCACCTGTTGTTGCTCAAGTTTTATCTGAAGTATTGCCATATATGGAAATACCTTCAAATAACTCAACTATAACAACAACACCTACAGACACATATAATAGCTTGCAAACATCAAAAATGCCTGATGTTAGAAACAAAACAATTGCACAGGCTAAAAAAATACTTGAGGATTCTGGATTTAAATGTGATACAACAAGTAATGATGATTCAATAGTATCTGAACAAGTTCCAAAACCAGGAACAGATTTATTAAAAGGTGCTGTTGCAAAATTATATACAAGTAAAAATTCTGAAAGTATATCAGTTGAAGTTCCAAATTTAAAAGGGCTTACTGCTGTTAAAGCAAAAAACACGTTATTAACAAATAATTTAAATGTAAAAATCGTTGGAAATGGTAAGGTAGTCAGCCAAGACCCTATTGCTGGAACTAATGTTGAAGAAGGCAGTGTTATCACAATAACCTTGCAGGATGAATTAGATTCTGGATCACATTAGATTTTTTGGGATAGTCGAATAAGGGAAATGGTTCTAAAAATCAAATCACCTCGGAAATAATGGATGAATTT
>SAMEA3663241__coassemble_436_pt1 | contig 10184 bp, 7 predicted proteins | sample SAMEA3663241__metabat2_low_PE_011 | metagenome-assembled genome bin SAMEA3663241 (sample SAMEA3663241) | pig gut metagenome | biome: pig gut; feature: pig-associated habitat; material: faeces | place: China | collected 2013 | reverse complement strand
TTTCAAAAATTTCAAATAATCTCCGTCCCGGATTAAAAAGAAAGGAGAAATCAAGAATGAATCAAGAAGAAAAAATACTAATAATAGACTTCTATGGACAATACAATCAATTAATCGCAAGAAGAGTTCGTGAATGTAATGTATATTCTGAAATTGTACCATTTAGTACAAGCATTGAAAAAATAAAAGAAAAAAATCCAAAAGGAATTATTTTCACAGGTGGACCTGCAAGTGTATTTGAGGAAAATTCACCAAAATGTGATCCAGAAATATTTAATTTAGGTATTCCAGTTTTAGGAATTTGCTATGGAATGCAACTTATGACACATATGTTAGGTGGAGAAGTTCAAAAGGCTGATAAAAGAGAATATGGTGTTACAAGCGTAAAAATAAATAATAATTCAAAATTATTTAATGGTTTTGATAACACAAATGATTGCTTAATGAGCCATACAGATTTTGTTGCTCGTTTGCCAGAAGGTTTCGAAAACATAGGAAGCACAGGACATTGCCCAAATGCTGCAATGCAAAATACATCTAAAAACTTTTATGGAATTCAATTCCACCCAGAAGTAAATCACACAAATAAAGGAACTGAAATAATCAGAAACTTTGTTTACAATGTTTGTGGATGTACAGGAAACTGGAAAATGAGTGCATTTGCTGAAGAAACAGTTAAAGCGCTAAAAGAAAAAATAGGAGATAAAAAAGCTTTATGTGCTTTATCAGGTGGAGTTGATTCATCAGTTGCTGCGGCACTTGTAAATAAAGCAATTGGTAAAAATCTTACTTGTATTTTCGTTGACCATGGTTTACTTAGAAAAAATGAGGCAGAGGAAGTTGAAGAAATATTTACTAAAAACTTTGATGTTAATTTTGTAAAAGTTGATGCAAAAGAAAGATTTTTGAAAAAATTAGAAGGTGTATCAGACCCTGAGAGAAAAAGAAAAATAATTGGTGAAGAATTTATCCATGTTTTTGAAGAAGAAGCTAAAAAGATTGGTACAGTTGATTATTTAGTACAAGGAACAATCTACCCAGATGTTATTGAAAGTGGTGTAGGTGTAGGTGCTAAGATTAAAAGCCATCATAATGTTGGAGGTCTTCCTGAACACGTTGATTTTAAAGAAATTGTTGAACCATTAAGAGATTTATTTAAAGACGAAGTTAGAAAAGTAGGAATAGAACTTGGATTACCAGAATTTTTGGTTTACAGACAACCATTCCCTGGACCAGGTTTAGCAATAAGAGTTATAGGAGATATAACTGATGACAAGCTAACTATTTTAAAAGATGCTGATGCAATTTTCAGAGAAGAAGTTGCAAATGCTGGACTTCATAAAGATATTAATCAATATTTTGCAGTTTTAACTAATATTAGAAGTGTTGGTGTAATGGGTGATGAAAGAACTTATGATTATACTATTGCTTTAAGAGCTGTAACAACTTCCGATTTCATGACTGCTGGTTGGTCTAAGATTCCTTTTGAAGTTTTAGAAAAAGTGTCTTCAAGAATTGTAAACGAAGTTAAACATGTTAACCGTGTGGTTTATGATATTACGGGAAAACCACCTGCTACAATTGAGTGGGAATAAGCCATTGGGGACGGGGCAATTTGGCTTCGTCCTTATTTTTAATTCGGAACTTTAGAAATAAAAGATAACAGGTTGACAAAATACAGAATAAATGTTATCATTATAGACATAATATAGAAAACTAATAATACAAGAAAGTAATATTATTTGAAACTCAAGCGAGTTGGGAACGGTGGAAGCCAATGGTGGAGAATAATGATGAAGAGAGCTTGTTAGGGACTGTCGGAAATTATGTTTTAAATTAAAGAGTATGATGGTACGGATACTCACCGTTATTGAGAATGAGAGATTTTTATAATGTTAGATTATGTATTTAAGATTATCGAAAATTTTAAATCTAAAAAATATTATAAAAATAACTAAAGTGGTACCGTGCGAAAATATAAGCACCTTTAGACAATAAGAAATTATTCTTATTGTCTTTTTTGTTGGCTTTATATGGAGTTTCACTGAAACATTTGGGTGGAACATTTTGGGACGGTCTTAAAATGTTTCAAAAATGAAACAAAACAAGACCGTCCCCAAAAGTCTCAAAAATGAAACAAAACAAGACCGTCCCCAAAAGTCTCAAATTAAAGGAGGAAAAAATATGTTAGATTTCAAAAAAGAAATTGCAAATTCAATTGCAAAAGTAGTGGAGCTTAATAGCGAAGAATTATATACTTTTATAGAAGTTCCAAAAGATTCAGTAAATGGAGATTATGCTTTTCCATGTTTTAAGTTGGCAAAAGAATTAAGAAAGTCTCCAATGGTTATAGCTGAAGAAATAAAAGAAAAAATAGAATTAAATAATGAAGTTATTGAAAAAGTTGTTGTTGTTTCTGGATATTTGAATTTCTTTGTTAACAAAAATAAGTTGGCAGAGGAAATTGTAAAAGAATTTTCTAGAAATAAAGAGTATGGTAAATCTGAAATAGGTAAAGGAAAAAATATTGTAATTGACTATTCTCATCCTAATATTGCTAAACCATTTCATATAGGACATCTTCGTTCAACAGTTATAGGCCAAGCATTATATAATACTTATGAATACTTAGGATATGATGTAAAAGGATTAAATTATTTAGGTGATTATGGGACACAATTTGGGAAAATGATAGAAGGGTATAAGTTATGGGGAGAAGAATATGATATCGAAAAAGACCCTATAAACCAAATGATGGATATTTATGTTAGAATTAATAACTTATGTAAAGAAGATGAAACAGTTTTAGAAAGATGTAGAGATAATTTCAAAAAGTTAGAAGATGGTGACCCTTATTGCGTAGATTTATGGAAAAGATTTAGAGAACTTAGTTTAAATGAATTTCATAAAATATATGAAATACTTGGAGGGAGATTTGATTCATGGGATGGAGAAGCTTATATAGCTCCAAAAGTTCCTGAGGTTGTTGAATTACTAAAAAAATCAGGTAAATTAACTTTATCTGAAGGTGCTCAAATTATAGATTTAGAGGAAAAAAATATGCCACCTTGTATGATTGAAAAATCAAATGGTTCATCAACATATGCAGCTCGTGATTTAGCAGCAATTCTTTATAGAGCAAGAACATATGACTTCGACAAAGCACTATATGTAACATCATACGAACAAATCCTTCACTTTAAACAAGTATTTGAAACAGCAAAACTACTAGGTTTAGACGAAAAATACACAAATGGATTAGAACATGTATCTTTTGGAATGGTATTATTACCAACAGGAAAAATGTCAACAAGGGAAGGTACTGTTGTAAAATTAGAAGATTTATTAAATGAATCAATTGAAAGAGCTCAAAAAGTTATTGAAGAAAAGAATCCTGATATAGAGAACAAAGAGGAAATTGCTAAAAAAGTAGGCATTGGAGCTGTTATATTTAATGATTTATCAAATAATCGTATAAAAGATGAGGTATTTGATTGGGATACAATTCTTAACTTCCAAGGGGAAACAGGACCATATATCCAATATACGTATGTACGTACAAAAAGTATTATTGAAAAAGCTGGAGTTACGGTTGAAAATATTGAAAATAATGATATTTTAGGCAATATTTGCTTAGAAAATCTACAAGATACAGACTCTCAAAATATCCTGAAATTAATTTATAATTTTGAAGATATATTAAAACAAGTTACAGATAAAAATGAACCATCAATATTATCAAGATATTTGATAGATGTGGCAAAGGCATATAGCACATTTTATAATAATAATAAAGTAATAGTTGATGATGAGAAAGTAAAGAATGCAAGAGTATTCCTAACATATGCAACAGGAAAAATACTTAAAATAGGTGCAAATTTACTTGGAATTGAAATGCCTGAAAAAATGTAAAATTAAATATGAATATTATTTTCATCTGGAGAATACACATTAGTAAATAAATAGTAATAGTATTAAAACTATTATGTGAGATGTGGAGGAACAGATGAAAACAAAAATAAGATACAATTCAAAAAAGATTAATGAATTCAAAACTATTTTGACACAACATATCAAAACAAATATAAAGGATTACTTGATATTATCAATAGTGTTTATTATAGGCGTAATGATAGGTGTCATAATTATAAATAATTCGGATGAGCAAAGTAAAAATGAGATAAGTGGTTATATAAATGGATTTGTTAATGTTATTCAAGATGAAAAATATGAGGTTGATAAGGTAAAATTGATAAAAATATCTATTATTGAGAATTTGAAAATGGTAGGTATTATATGGATTGCAGGCTCAACAATAATTGGAATTCCATTAATATATATAATTTCATCGTATAAAGGGGTATGTATTGGATATACAATTTCTGCAATTATTTTAACTCTCGGAATTGGTAAGCGGATTGATTTTTTCTATGGCATCTTTGTTTTTACAAAACATAATTGTAATTCCTATAATTTTAATGCTTAATGTGAGTGCACTGAAATTGCATAGAACTTTGTTAAAGAAAGATACTAATGTAAAAAATGAAGTAATTAGACATACAATATTATGTGTTATTCTTATTATTCCACTAGTTTTTGCATCTTTTATAGAAGCATATATTTCGAGTGGATTAATATGTTTATATCATTAAAAACAAAGAGTATTTTAAACATATAATTAATCAAAAGCTTATTAAAAAAGTGAAAAATATAATAAAAAAATATTAAAAATACTCTTTACTTTTCTTTGAAAATTTGATATAACATATACGTATTTAGTTTATGTAAATTTTAAAATATAAAATATTAATATAGTAAGGGAGCTTGGGGTAAATGAATGAACAAATAAAATTATTTTTGAAGTTTCTTCAAAATGACAAAAAATTATCGGATAATACACTTCAATCATACAAAAGAGATATAACACAATATGAAAAATATATTGAAGAAAATCAAATTAATTATACAAAAGTAGATGAAAAAAATATAAAAGAATATTTAGAATATTTACAAGAAATTGGGAAAAAATCATCAACTGTTTCAAGAAATTTAGCATCAATAAGATCTTTTTACCAATATTTAGTTAGAACAAAAAAAGTATTACAAGATCCAACAAATGGTATACAAGCACCAAAAATAGAAAAAAGAGTGCCAAGTATTTTAACAGCAAAAGAAGTAGAATTACTTTTAGAGCAACCACAAGATGTTGATTTAAAAGGAATTAGAGATAAAGCAATGCTAGAATTTGCATATGCAACAGGTATGAGAGTTACAGAAATTATATCTTTAAATGTTGAAGATGTTAATTTTGAAGAAGCATATGTAAGTTGTAAAACAGGTACAAAACAAAGAAATATTCCATTAGGAACAATGTCATTAAAAGCTTTAAAAGAATATGTAGAAGAAGCAAGAACATATTTGATTAAAGATGAAAGTGTTAAATCTTTATTTGTAAATATAAATGGAAAAAGATTAACAAGACAAGGGTTCTGGAAAATAGTAAAATATTATAAAGAACAAGCTCATATAACTAAAGATATTACTCCACATGTTTTAAGACATTCTTTCGCAACACACTTATTACAAAATGGAGCTGATTTAAAAGCAATTCAATCAATGCTTGGACATTCAGATATATCTTCAACACAAGTATATATGCAATTTCAAGATGAAGGTTTAAAAAATGTTTATAAAAATACACATCCTAGAGCCTAAGTTTGATAGATTGTAATTATACAATAAAAAATATTTAAGAGGGAGTAGCTTATAAACTACTAATCAACATTACGAAAAATCTGGTTAGTAACCTAGTTTATAGTTATTATAAAAGGTAAGCAAGACTTTTAAAAATATTTTAATCTTTTGATTAAGATTTTGATATTTTTGAAAGTCTTTTTGTTTTGTGAAACTTTTGGGGAATAGTTTTGAATGCTGAAAATAAGGTGAGCTTTTGTGACGGTTTCAAAAACTCAAATTTAGTTTTTTATAACCGTGCCGAAAATCCCGAAAATCAACCATTGACTAAAATTAATAAAAATGATAAATTTAAGGAGGTAAAAATGTGATATTTTAAAAATTCTAAACAGTTGTAAAAATTAAATAAGTTTTTAAGGAGGAGTCTGGCTTATGGAAAAGAATTGGTATAATAAGTCAAAAGAAGAGGTTTTTAAGGAGTTCGGAATATCAGAAAATACAGGGTTATCTGATGAACAAGTTATAAAAAACCGTGAAAAATATGGAACTAATGAGTTGCAAGCTCAAAAGAAAAAGAGTTTATTTGTAAAATTTTTGGAACAATTCAAAGATTTTATGATTATTGTTTTAATTATAGCAGCAATTGTTTCAGGTGTTGTTGGTTATATGGAGGATGGAAAAATCACTGATTCACTAATAATTTTGATAGTTGTAATTGTTAATGCAATTATTGGTGTAGCTCAAGAGGCTAAAGCAGAAAAATCATTAGAGGCATTACAAAAACTAAGCAGTCATTCTGCAAAAGTTATTAGAAATGGACAAGTTAATGTTGTTGCTTCAAGAGAATTAGTTCCTGGAGATATTGTTGTTTTAGATACAGGTGACTTTGTTCCAGCAGATTTAAGAATTATTGAAGCTGCTAATTTAAAATCACAAGAAGCCTCATTAACTGGTGAATCTGTTCCATCTGAAAAAAATACAGCAACTATTGAAAATGAAAAAGTTGGTGTTGGTGATAGAGATAATATGCTATTTTCATCTAGCTTAATTACTTATGGTAGAGGAAAAGGTGTTGTTGTTGAAACAGGTATGAATACAGAAGTTGGTAAGATTGCTGGTATTATTAGTAATACTGTTAAATCTGAAACACCACTTCAAACAAAATTAAATAAGTTAGGTAAAACATTAGGTCTAGCTGCATTAGGAATTTGTGTTGTTATATTTATTATTGGATTATTATATGGAAAACAACCATTAGATATGTTTATGACAGCTGTAAGTTTAGCAGTTGCGGCAATACCAGAAGGACTTGCTGCAGTATCTACAATAGTTCTTGCTATTGGAGTTCAAAGAATGGTAAAAAGAAATGCAATTGTTAAAAAATTACCCGCGGTTGAAACACTAGGTAGTGCATCTGTAATTTGTTCAGATAAAACAGGTACACTAACACAAAATAAAATGACAGTTGAAAAAGTGTTTTATGATGGAAAATTATTTGATATGAAAGATATTAAAGACTCAGAAATAGAGGATTTAAAAAGATTAGTTCATATTAGTATGTTATGTAATGATACAAAAGTAAGTGCAAGCAATGAATTAACAGGTGATCCAACTGAAACAGCATTAGTAGATATGGGATTTAAATTGGATTTTACACCAGAATTATATGTAACATATCCAAGAGTTGAAGAAATTCCATTTGATTCAGAAAGAAAGTTAATGACAACTGTTCATAAAGTAGGAGACAGATATATAGTTTACACTAAAGGTGGAGTTGACGAATTATTAAAAAGATGCAATTCATATATATTTGAAGGTAATACAAAAACAGATTTAGATGCATTTAAAGTTCAAATTTCTAAACAAAACGAGGATATGGCACAAAATGCTTTAAGAGTATTAGCAATGGCATATAAAGATTTGGATCATATGCCATCAAAAGAAGAAATGAAGGAAATAGAAGCAGATTTAACTTATGTTGGAATGGTAGGAATGATAGATCCACCAAGAGAAGAAGTTAAAGCAGCAGTTAGCACATGTAAAAGCGCAGGAATAAAAACAGTAATGATAACAGGTGACCATAAGATTACAGCAACAGCAATTGCAAAAGCTCTTGGAATTATGGAAGAAGGAGATGAAGCAATAACAGGAGCTGAACTTGAGGAAATGTCTGATGATGATTTAATAAAAAGAGTAAGACATATTGCAGTTTATGCAAGAGTATCTCCAGAACATAAAGTTAGAATTGTTAAAGCATGGCAAGCTAATGGAGAAATAGTTGCTATGACAGGTGATGGTGTAAATGATGCTCCAGCACTTAAAACTTCAGATATAGGTTGTGCTATGGGAATTGTAGGTACAGATGTTTCAAAAGAAGCGGCAGATGTAATTTTAACAGATGATAATTTCTCTACAATAGTATCAGCAGTTGAGGAAGGCAGACGAATTTATGATAATATTTTAAAAGCTATACAATTTTTATTATCAAGTAATGTTGGAGAGATAATACTATTATTCTTAGCAATATTAATTGCTCCAATTCTTGCAAATAAATTTGGAATTGATATTAAACTAATAGAACCATTACTTCCAATACACATTTTATGGGTTAACTTAGTAACAGACTCACTTCCTGCATTAGCATTAGCAGTAGACCCTGCAGAAAAAGATGTTATGAATAGAAAACCAAATAAAAAACAAAAAGGAATATTTACTAAGGGAATGACATGGAGAATTATATATCAAGGTGTAATGATTGGAGGATTAACACTTACAGCATTTATTCTAGGATTAGCTACAAAAAATGTACCAGAAATTGAAGGAATGACATCACAACAAGTTCGTGTAGAAATTGCTCAAACTATGGCGTTTATAGTATTAGCTTTATCTGAACTTGTTCATGTATTTAACATTAGAAATAATCATAAATCATTATTTACAGGCGGAGTATTCAGTAATCTAATATTAATTGGAGCAATTTTACTATCTGCAGGCTTAATGTTTATTGTATTATTAATTCCATCTTTAAGACAATTATTTAGTATAGTTCTTTTACCAACTGAAAAATTGATTGAAACTATTTGCTTAGTATTTGCACCAGTTGTTATAGTTGAAATATTTAAGTTGTTTAAAATTAATACTATAAAAGGTGAGTAAAACTTAATAAATTACGCTTTGAAAGGGAGTTGAATTATAATGGGAAAATCCATAAACAAATTTGAAAGAAAAATAAACTATTATGAAACAGATAGGATGGGAATAGTTCATCATTCTAATTATATTAGATTTATGGAAGAAGCAAGATGTGCATGGCTTGAAAGTATTGATATGCCTTTTGAAGCTATGGAAGAAAAAGGTGTAACAATTCCAACATTAGGTGTTAGTTGTGAATATAAGCATCATGTTACTTTTGGCGATGTTATACAAATAGAAATGTATACTACAGAGTATAATGGCGTTAGAATGAAGGTTGAGTATATTATAAAAAATAAAAAAACAGGTGATGTTGTTATGACAGGTGAAACAAAGCATTGTTTCACAAATAGACAGTTAAGACCTGTTAATTTGAAAAAATATGCACCAGAGTTTAGTGAAAAGTTTCAAAATCTTTTGGAAGAAGGTAAAGGGGTGTAAAACTACCAAGGTGATAAAGGTGCTTAGGGTAAAAAAATCATATTAATATCCCGTTTGCATGGAATTTAAGGTATAGTTTTGACTTAAATTGCAAAAAAATAAGTGAAAAGCTTGAAAAATGCGTGATTTTGTGATAGATTATAAAAAATTGAAAAAAAGAAAATCTTAGTTTTTATTTTTCTACTTAGGTAGATTTATATACATAAGTTGATAAACGCATTCGATTTAGGCATCATAAGGAGGTATTTCTATGATAATGCAAAATTTAAGTCAACTTTCAAATGAGGTGAACAAGGTTCGGAACGGAAAAAAGGTTGTTTTAGCAACTGGAACTTTCGATCTTTTTCACTACGAGAACCTTAAGTATTTAGAAGGTGCAAAACAGCAAGGGGATATTTTAGTTGTTGCTGTAAAAAGTAATAAGTGTGCAGCTTTAAAAAATCCAGGCAGGCCAGTTATTGACGAATGTCCAAGGGTCGAAATTATTGATGCAATAAAATATGTTGATTATTCAATAATTGTTGATTATAATTCGGATATTTTGCTCGAGGTTGAACCGGAAAATGAAAAGCAAAAAGAATGGCTTATCATTTTTCAGGAGTTATTCAAGGCCTTAAAACCTGACATACTTTATTACGAAGATAATCCTGTTTTACAAAGTGCTAGAGACAAGGTGTTTGAAAGATACAATGTTTCAGGCATCAAAAAGAAAAGAGGAGTTTCTGAGTCAACAACAGACATTATCTCCAGGCTAAAAACAGCGTGAAAACGCGAATAAGGGGGCTTTTGGGTCCCCTTATTATTGTGTGCCCGGCATGGGCAATAACTTGAGGGTGAAAGTCCCTTACAGTGCCTGA
>SAMEA3663241__coassemble_415_pt1 | contig 10497 bp, 13 predicted proteins | sample SAMEA3663241__metabat2_low_PE_011 | metagenome-assembled genome bin SAMEA3663241 (sample SAMEA3663241) | pig gut metagenome | biome: pig gut; feature: pig-associated habitat; material: faeces | place: China | collected 2013 | reverse complement strand
GTCTCAAAATTGAAACAAATCAAGACCGTCCCCAAAAGTCTCAATCCACTTCTTCGAGGTTACACTATCAAATAGATTGCAAATATAAAAAAAGGAGAGATTAAATATATGTTTAAAGTTTATGAAACAGAATTAGCTGGAAGAAAGCTATCAATTGAAACAGGAAAAATTGCTGGTTTAGCAAATGGAAGTGTAATGGTAAGATATGGAGATACAGTTGTAATGGTAAATGTTACAGCTTCTAAAGAACCAAAAGATGGAATTGATTTTTTCCCATTATCAGTAGATTATGAAGAAAAATTATATTCAGTTGGAAAAATTCCAGGTGGATTTTTGAAAAGAGAAGGAAAGCCATCAGATAAAGCAATTTTAACATCAAGAGCAATAGACAGACCTTTAAGACCATTGTTCCCTAAAGATTTCAGAAATGATGTTGTAGTTGTTGCAACAGTTTTATCTGTTGACCAAGATAATTCACCAGAAGTATGCGCTATGATAGGTGCTTCAGCAGCATTATCAATTTCTGATATACCATTTGGTGGACCTACTGCTGCAGTTAATGTTGGATATGTAAATGATCAAATCGTAATTAATCCAACAACTGAACAAAGAGAAAATAGTAGATTAACATTAACAGTTGCAGGTACTATGGAAAAAATCACAATGATTGAAGCTGGAGCTGATGAAATTCCAAACGCAACAATGCTTGAAGCTATTAAAACAGCACATGTTGAAATTAAGAAAATATGTGAATTTATTTCTAAGATTAAAGAAGAAATTGGTAAACCAAAATTTGAATATAAATCATTTGCAGTTGATCCAGAAATCTATAATGAAGTTGAAGCAAACTTCAAAGAGAGAATGTATCAAGATGTACAAGCTCAAGACAAAGAAGTTAGAGATGCAAATATTGAAAAACTAACAGAAGATGTTATCAATTATTTCACAGAAAAATATGGTGAAGAAAAATTAGAAGAAATGCAAGCAGATATTTTAGAAAGTATTCATAAATTAGAAAAATTATGTGTAAGAGAAATGATTTACAATGAACATAAAAGACCAGATGGTAGAAGTTTAACAGAAATTAGACCATTATCATGTGAAGTTGGTGTTTTACCAAGAGTTCATGGTAGTGCGATTTTTACAAGAGGACAAACTCAAGTAATGTCAATTGCAACTTTAGGAATGAAAAGTGAAGAACAAGTTTTAGACGGTATTGATGAAGAAGAAAGCAAAAGATATATGCATCATTATAATTTCCCAGCATACAGTGTTGGTGAGGCTCGTACATCTCGTGGACCTGGAAGAAGAGAAGTTGGACATGGTGCCCTTGCAGAAAAAGCTTTAGTTCCAGTAATTCCATCATATGATGAATTCCCATATGCAATAAGAGTTGTTTCAGAAGTTTTATCTTCAAATGGTTCAACATCACAAGCAAGTATTTGTGGAAGTACTTTAGCATTAATGGATGCTGGTGTTCCAATTAAAAAGCCAGTTGCTGGTATTTCAACAGGATTAGTTACAAATCCAGAAAATCCAGATGAATGGGTAATGCTTACAGATATTCAAGGAATTGAAGATTTCTTCGGAGATATGGACTTCAAAGTTGGTGGAACAAAAGATGGTATTACAGCTATCCAAGTTGACATCAAAATTGATGGTTTAACATATGATATAATTGAGCAAGCTTTTGAAAGAACAAAAGTAGCAAGAGACTATATTTTAGATGAAATTATGTTAAAGCAAATTGACAAACCAAGAGCAGATATTTCTAAATATGCACCAAGAATTTTAACAACAACAATTAATGTTGATAAAATTAGAGATGTAATTGGACCTGGTGGAAAAATGATTAATAAAATTATTGATGAAACAGGTGTTAAAATCGATATTGAAGATAATGGATATGTATGTGTATATTCATCAGATACAGAAAGTGGTAAAAAAGCATTAAAAATGATTGAAGATATTGCTAAAGATATTGAAGTAAATGGAATTTATGATGGAAAAGTTACTAGATTAATGCCATTTGGAGCTTTTGTTGATGTTGGTGGAGGTAAAGAAGGTTTACTTCATATTTCTAAAATTTCAAGTAAGAGAGTAGAAAAAGTTGAAGATGTTTTGGCTGTTGGTGATGAGGTTACTGTTAAGGTTATTGAAATTGATAGTCAGGGTAGAATTAATCTTTCTATGAAGGAGCTTGAAGCTAATAGTGCTGAGGAATAATAGAAGGCCGGTAAAAAACGGATATTATGTAGTCAAAAAAATATGATTAACACTCCGTTCGTTTGCTGGCGTTGAGATTTGGGTAGAAGACGGTGAGTGGGGGCGCCAAACTGCGCACTCCACTGCGTGTTAATATATTTCTTTTGACTACATAATATCCGTTTTTTACCTACTCTACTGATTAGGTTTGCTATAGTTTACTTGCTCTACGATTTATATTGTAGCACTTTGGTTCGGCGCTAGGGTGAGGAAAGGTTAAAAAAGTTGTCAAAATATGTTGAAAAAAATATAAATAATAGTATAATTATAAGTAGAATGAAAATTTATAAAAAAGGGAGAGAAATATGAAATATTTATATATTTTACAACAAGCTATGGTTTGGATTATAACAATTTATTGGGTATATCAATTAATAATTAGTTTATGTTCTCTAATAAAAGTTAAAGATAAACCATTAGTTGAAGATAAAGAACATAGGTTTATGATGATTATTCCTGCTCATAATGAGGAAAAAGTTATCAGAGAGCTTGTTGAGAGTTTACAAAATTTAGATTATAATAAAAATTTATATGATATTTATGTAATTGCTGATAATTGCACTGATAATACAGCACAAATTGCTAAAGAAGCAGGTGCAATTGTATATGAAAGATTTGATGAAAAACATAAAACAAAAGGTTTTGCTCTTCAATGGTTTTTACAACAAAAAATTGATGAAGATGCTCCATATGATGCATTTTGTATTTTTGATGCAGATAATATTGTTGATAAAAATTTCTTAAATGCTATGAATAAAAAATTAAATCAAGGTGAAGATGTTGTTCAAGGATATAGAGATATCAAAAACCCTTCAGATAGTTGGGTTTCAGCTGGATATGCAATTTTCTATTGGACAATGAACAGATTCTATCATTTAGCAAGATATAATTTAGGTTTATCTCCATTAATAAATGGAACAGGTTTTATGGTAAAATTTGATGTTGTTAAACCAGAAGGTTGGAAAACAAAAACTCTTACAGAAGATATCGAGTTTTCTTTAAAGAGAATTATTGCTGGTAAAAAATTAGGTTGGGCAACAGATGCGATTGTGTATGATGAACAACCTATAGGATTTAAACAATCATGGTCACAAAGATCTAGATGGACTGTTGGACATATGCAATGTTTAAAAGAATATACAAAACCTCTTGCAGTTGCTGTAAAAGATAATAAAACAGTTATGAATTTTGATGGTTTATTATATATGCTAGGAACAGCTCCTATGCTTATATTAACAATTTTATTATTGGTTTTAAATATAGTTATATTCTTAACAAATGGAATGACTGTTGATGAATTAATTTGGAATGCAGTAAGATATATAGTTCCAACATTTTTATTACCAATATTTACTGGAATTATGATTATGATTATAGATAAAAAACCTATAAGACCTATGATTAAAGGATTGTTATTATATCCATTATTCCTAGGGTCATGGATTTTAATAAATATTAAATGTTTATTTAAAAGGGAAACAAGTTGGGAAAAAATTGATCATAATGTTTCTAAAAGTATTGAAGAAATGAAATAATCTTAGAAAATAAAAAAAGGAGTATATAAGCTAGGCTATATATACTCTTTTTTTGCTAATAAGTTAGTAATGCCCATATAACAAATTAACAATTAATCATTTTTTAACTTTTCAACTTTTGAAGTGAAATTCATAAATGAAACTGCTACCACAATTATTAGCGGGAAAAATAAATACCTCAAAAGCGACTTGAATGGTGTGAGTCCATCAAACAGAAGAATCCCCTGTTGATAGTAACGGTATGTTGTAATAATTGCAACCGTCATGTCAAAAACAAAGTCTATTATTGGATCAAGTGTGCCAATTTCTTGGAAAATTTCAACTCCTGCTGATGCTACGGAAAAAATGATAAACAATAAAGTGCAGTTAAGTACTATATTTGATGAATATATTTCAACTTGAGTTTGAGTACCCAAAAACACTATTGCCATAATCACTATACCTGTAGCAATTGCGGAACTAAAAAGTGAATAGGCTGTTTTTTTCATTATTATGTTCCTCCTTGAGAAGAAGTTTGGGCATAAACTTCTTTGATAATAATATCTATTATATCATAAAGTAATTGCAAAGGCAACATAAAATCACGATAATTCTATGATTCCGGTTACTCAAAAGAAAAAAGTGTTAAAATATTGAGATTACAATTTTACAAATTGAAGCATAGAATATATTAGGTGAGTATATATATGATTAAAGATTTATATCATGATGCAAAAAATATAAAGGAAAAAGATCCTGCGGCTAAGAATTTACTTGAAGTTATATTATTGTATCCACGGTTTCCATATTTTGATTTTTTATAGAATAGCCCATTTCTTCTACATCATAAAATGTTTTTTCATAGCAAGACTAATATCACAATTAGGAAGAAGCTTCACAGGAATTGAGATTCATCCAGGTGCACACATTGGCAAAAGATTGTTTATAGACCATGGAATGGGAATTGTAATAGGAGAAACAGCTGAAATTGGAGATGATTGTACAATATATCATCAAGTTACTCTTGGAGGGACAGGAAAAGATAAATTTAAGAGACATCCAACCATTGGAAACAATGTTATGATAGGCGCAGGAGCTAAGCTTTTAGGCCCTATAAGAATTGGAAACAATGTTAAAATTGGAGCAGGTGCAGTGGTTTTAAAATCAACTGAAGATGATGTTACTGTTGTGGGGGTTCCAGGGGATAGAGTTATTAAAAGGAAATAATTAAGATGATTAGTTGAAATCAAGTATTGACACAATAATACAATAGGCTCAATAAAAAGAAAATATAAAATGAATGAAAGACAAGGTGGATAATATTGAAATTATCTGCCTTTTATTATATAATTTGAACAACTAATAGTAATATATGGAAGGTTGAAAAATGGATTTAATATTAGAGTTTATATTTGATTTGGTTTTAGAAAGTAGTATGGAAATAGCAAAAGATAAAAAAATAAAGAAATGGATTAGGTATCCATTAGCATTTTTATTATCATTATTTATAATTGCGGTAATAGGCACAATATTTTTTGTTGGTGTAATATTTATAATTGATGAAGAAATCAACATAAAATTAGCTGGAATCTTATTTATAATCTTTGATATAATCTTAATTGCTTCAGCAATTAGGAAAATAAAAAACGAAAAAATTAATTATAAAAAATCTGTAAAAAAAGAGGATTAGAGCAAATTCTCATTTTCTGTCCTGTTAATTTTAATATAATAAATATAAAATTACTTCTGGGAGGGAGAAAAAATAGAAAAAGAGGAAATACAAGTACATACTATTGAAAATTTAGATGCTATTTTAAAAGAATATTACAAAATGAAAAAACAAAAGAATGTATTGAAAGTAATATCTATTGTTATAAGTGTAATAGCTATAAATTTAGTTATGGTTATTTGTTTATTAGGAATGCTAGGGAAATATAAAAAATGCGAGATAACAACAGACAAAAGCAAATATCAACAAGTAATTGGAGTAAAAGCGGAAAACAAATATAGAGATAAATTGGGAATGTCTGAAGAAATATTTCCGAAATCGATTGATAATTTAAATGTATCAGATTTTAAAATGGTATATTATGATCCATGGGATAAGCAATTCTTGTCTTATTTAGTAGTAGATTATAATGAAGATGAATATGTAAAAGAAGTTGAAAGACTTAGCAATTATGGAATTGAAGAATATATTGGCTATTATGGTGTAACAGGATTTACAAATTATAAATTACTAGCAATGGAATCAGATTCATATCAAGGCTTTGTTTATGCAATTACAGATGGAAAGAGCAAAATAATATATGTAGAAATTATATTCTGCAATTATTTTATGGACATAAACTATGAAGAACAAATTCCAAATAATTATTTGCCAGATGGTTTTAATGCAAAAGTAGATAATGATTATAGAAATAGGATGTTAAACAATTAAATGTTTGGGAGTGTAATCTTGCGAACAAGTTGTATAAAGAAAAATAAAAACAGGATAAGATGTACTTAAGGAATTTCAGACTATATTACAAAGCAAATAATAGTGCCAATTGCAATAAGCACAATACAATGAATTAATCAAAAATTCAATCAAAGTATTGACACAACAAACAAAAGTCTATACAATATGTTCAGTAAAAATTAAAAAGGAAGTAGAAAAATATGAAATTCAATGGATTCAAATTTTATGTTAAATTAATACTAAAGTTATTTATATCATACATTGTTTCTCTATTTTTCTGTTTTTTGTTTTTTATAGAAGGTAAAGTTACTATATTTTAAGTGACTTTGTCTTCTATTTTTTATGGAAGGAGAACATGTATGTTAAATAAGCAAAATCAATTATATGAGTTATTAAATGAAAATAATAGTTTAAACGAAATTCAAGACTACATAAGAAAAATAATTACAATTAGAGGTTTTTCGGAACAAAGAGTGCAAGATAAAATGCTACTATTACTTGAGGAAACAGGTGAATTAGCAAAAGCAATAAGAAAAACATTACCAGAAGCTTCAATAGACTATGAAAAGATAGAAAATTATACAGACATTGAAGAAGAAATAGCAGATGTGTTTATAGTATTAGTTTCTATATGCAACAGATTAAATATAAATTTATATGATGCAGTAAAGAAAAAAGAAGAAAAAAACATAAAAAGACAATGGAAAGTTAATGAAGGGGAAAAAAATGAATAATAGACAATCATTATATTTATTATGGGCAACTATTCTTAATCAATCTCAAAGTGCAGAAAATTTTGACATTATGTACAAATAAAAAGTAATAGAAGTTTAAAAATTCTATTGCTTTTTTTTATCTATGTGAAGTATAATAAGTATGAAAAGTATAACAAATGTAACTATATAATGAAAGGCGGTAAATTTATGGAAAAAGACAAATATGTAGGAATAAGTAAAGTTGGAGAAAAAGGACAAATTGTAATACCAAAAGAGGCAAGAGATATGTTTGGTATAAAGTCTGGGGATTCTATAATTGTTTTATGCGATAAAGAAAGAGGAATTGCACTTGTAAAAGCTGATATAATTGAAGACTTAACAGAAAAAATATTACCAAAAGGAGATAAATAATTATGAAAGAGAGAAAGTATTATTTAGACAATATTAGATGGATTACACTATGTTTTGTTATTTTATATCATGTGTTTTATATATTTAATTCAAGTGGTGTAATCTCAAATATTGGAGTAACTGGAATTAAAGAATTAGATAGTATATGTGTATTTATTTATCCTTGGATTATGTGTTTATTATTTGTGGTATCAGGAGTTGCTACAAAATATTCATTAAATAATAAAACAAACAAGGAATTTATCAAAGATAGAACAAAAAGGATATTAGTACCAAGTGTTATAGGAATTTTTGCATATGGTTGGATAAGTGGATGGACAACAAATTATTATGGAGATATATTTGCAGGGAATGGAGAGATGATTCCAGCTCCAGTTAAATATATAATTTATTCTTTAATAGGTACTGGACCACTTTGGTATGCTCATGTATTGTTTGTAGCTTCATTATTAATTGTTTTAATTACAAAAATAGACAAGAAACAAAAAATTGATAAACTATTTAATAAAATAAATTTACCAATTTTATTCTTATTATTTTTAATAGTTTGGGGATCTTCATTTATATTAAATACACCAGTTGTTACTGTATATAGATGGGGAATATATTTATTAATGTTTATATTAGGCTATTATGTATTTTCAAATGACAAGATTATTAAAAGTATAGAAAAAATATCAATACCACTAGGAATAATAACATTTATTGTTGGAATTGTATTTACAATAATGAACTATGGAGCTAATTTTGGTTCAAATGAATTTTTAACTAATATATTTACTAATATTTATATATGGCTTGTAATTTTATCGGCTTTTGGGGTTGGTAAGAAATTTTTGGATTTTGATAATAAATTTACAAAGTATATGAATAAAAATAATTTTTGTTTTTATGTATTACATTATACTATACAAATTATTATAGCTTTTGTTTTAGTAGAATATATCAAGTTACCTTACTTTATACTAAATTATATAATATTATTAATTGGAACAATTATTGTTTTACCTATAATTACTGAAATATTAAAAAGAATACCTATAATAAACAAGTTATTATTAGGAATAAATAAGAGGATGTAGAGAATATTTTGAGATTCTGTACGAGCTGAAGAGTTGATAATTAGTTGAAATTATTAGCTCTTTGTTGTATTTTTAAATAGCTTTATAAAGGTGAAAAATATTACTAATAAAGCTAAAAAAACATTACAATCGAATAATTATTGTAAAACAACGGTTGAAAGAATAGTAGATAATCAAACACATGTAATTAAAGAGTACTATAAAGACGGAAAAAGTAAATTGGTTTGGAAAAATTCTAACTATGAAAATCTTTCTGAAAAAAATAAATTTTATTTAAAATTTATATTGACAAACAATATACCTAGATATACAATGTATAAAAATACATAGTAAATCTAGGTGTATTTATTATATATGGAGGTGTAAACAAATGAAAATCAATAAGGAATTAATGAAAGGTAGTACAAATATGCTAGTTTTAAGCCTTTTAGAAGAAGAAAATATGTATGGGTATCAAATGATTAAAAGGCTATCTGAAAAATCAAACAATCTGTTTGAATTACAAGAAGGAACATTATATCCTATATTACACGGATTAGAAGAAAAGGGATTAATTGAATCATACTGGGATGAAACAACAGGTAAAAAGAGAAAGTATTATTGTATTACAAAAAAAGGTAAAAATTGTTTAAAAGAGAAAAAAGAAGAATGGTCAACATTTAGTAGTGGAATAAACCAGGTTATTGGAGGTGTTTTATTTGGATATTAAAAGTTTTTTAAATACTGTATGTGAGCAAATAAAATATAAGCCTGTAAGACCAGGTATCTCAGATGAATTGGAACAGCATATTAATGATGTAAAAGAAGAATATATAGCAAAAGGGATAAATAGTGATGAAGCAGAAGAAAAAGCTGTGCTACAAATGGGAAATGCTGAAGACATAGGGAAGAAATTAAACAAAATACACAAACCCCGTTTAGATTGGAAACTGATAATTCTAATATGTGTTTTAATAGGTTTTGGCATATTTGCAGTTATTATAAAAGAAACATCAAATTCTATATTCGGTACGACTGCTAATGTTAGAAATGCTATTGAATATATAATCCTTGGTATTTTGTTAAGTATTGGAGTATATTTTTTCGATTATAGGAAATTAAAGAAACATTCTGGTTTAATATATTTTATAGCAACAATTATAACATTATCATCACTAATACCAGGTATAAGTTGGAGGATAAATGGTGTTTACTATACTAGATTAATCGGAAGTATTTCGTTTCCTATTGCAACATTAGTATTGCCATTGTATTTGATTTCATTTATTGGATTTATTACTAAAAATAAAAATGAAAACATTGTGAAAATACATTTTGGAAGTAAAGTGCACAAAATAAATAAAAGTTTGATTGAGGTTACAATATTAGCTATTATTTCATTGTTGTCAATGTTATTAATAAGATCTTTTACAAATATGATAATCTTGATGGCTTCTTATATAATTGTATCAACAATAAAATTCATAAAAGATAAAGAAAACAGTAAAAAGAAATTAGTATTTATGTATGGCACAATTATAACACTTACTATTTTAAGTATAACTTATATCTTTTTACAACATTCTTACAGATGGGAAAGAATTAGTAGCTTTATAAATTCTGAAAATGATCCTTCTGGCAGTGGATATGTTCAAATGTTAGAAAAGGAAACTTTACAAAAAGCTAAGTTGTTTGGAGAAATAGATAATTTGTCAGTACCTATTAATGATTCAATTTTGAATTATGAAAGTAATTATACGTTTATATATCTTATAGGAAAATGCGGATTATTAGTAGCAGGAATAATTACCATAACTACAATTCTAATATCAGTAAGACTCATTATTAATGCTAAAAATATAAAAGAACAATACGGAAAATTATTAATAGTCGGCTTGAGTTCATTATTTATATTTCAATCATTTGCAACTATACTTATGAATTTAAGCATTGGTATTCAAGCAGATGTTAATCTACCTTTTGTAACTTATGGCAGTGCATATTTTATTGTTAATATAGTAAACATAGCAATTATTCTTTCAATATACAGGCGAAAAGATATTAATATA
>SAMEA3663241__coassemble_412_pt1 | contig 10517 bp, 5 predicted proteins | sample SAMEA3663241__metabat2_low_PE_011 | metagenome-assembled genome bin SAMEA3663241 (sample SAMEA3663241) | pig gut metagenome | biome: pig gut; feature: pig-associated habitat; material: faeces | place: China | collected 2013 | reverse complement strand
AGAAGAGCAGCAGCAGGGGAAGCCAGAAGAAGAACACGACCACAATCACAAGATGATGATTTAGTAACAAGAAGAAAATCTAACAAAACAGCTGAATAAAGCTAAAGTATTATGAGAGGAGAAAAGGTCGATGGGAATTTTTAATAAAAAACAAAATGACAATAAAATTGTTGATAAAAAAATAAAAGCTGAAGATGAAAATAGTATCTTAAAGAGAAATCAAAAAGGTCTTAAAGATATTATTGCACCAGCAGGTGTTGATGCAACACACACAAACCATTTGGAAATTGTGGCAAGTACTACAAAATATGCACGTAGTATGATAATTTCATCAATGCCAAGAATGTGTACATTCCCAGAGTTTTTAAGAAGCATGTATACATTTGGTGATGCAAATATTTCAGTATTTATCAAACCAATTACTGAAAATACTTCACAAACAGATTTAAATAGAAGAATTAATGAAATTGAATCAGAAAGAATTGTTGCTGCAGAAAGAGGAGATATAAACAGAGAAAGAATTTTAGCACAAAAAAGAATGGAAGCAGAAGAACTAAGAGATTCAATTGCAGGTGGATTTAATAAATTGTATGAATCTTCTGTAATATGTACATTATTTGCATATAACTTAGAAGACTTAGATAAACAAACAGAATTATTATCAACAGAAATGGCTAAAACCTTAATAGGAATTAAGCCAGCATGGGCAATGCAAGAAGATGCGTATAACTCAAATATGCCTTATGTTGATAACAGATTAAACAAAGCACATACTTTTGACCGTAATTCAATGGCAACAGTATTCCCATTTTTTAATTCAGATATAGGACATGAAAATGGAATACCTTTAGGATTTAACAGACAAACTGGATTACCAATTTTATATGATAACTTCAGTAAATCATTAAATAACTATAACATGGTTATTTTCGGTAAATCTGGTGCTGGTAAATCTGTTGCAATCAAAACATTAACAGCACGTTCATCAGTTCTTATGGGAATTGAAAGTTTAGCACTAGATGCTGAAGGTGAATATGGACTAGTTGCTGAAGCCTTAGGTGGAGTTAATGTTGTAATTAGCCCTAACTCAAACACAATTATCAATTTATTTGATATTGAACCAGAGCTTGTAAAAGATGAAATTACAGGTAAAGAAAGAGCAGTACTAAATGTTGAAAATAAAATTGAGGATGTTACACAAGCATTAGTAACAATGGCTAGAGGTAGTACAAGAAGTTCAGAAGTAAATGAGCTTACAAAACAAATTATAGCTGAATCTGTTGCAGAAGAATATGAAGCATATAATATTACAAGCGATGTTAACAGTATTTATGTTAAAAGAAATGAAAGAGTAATGGAAGATAATTACTTAGGAAGACAAAGAAAAGAAATGCCAACAATTGGTTCATGGTATAAAAGATTGGTTCAAAAAGCCAAAGAAAATAGAAACCCTGATTATAGATTCCACTACAGTTACTTAGTTAAAGTTATGAGACAATATGTAAGAGAACTTGGTGGACAAATGGCATATTTTGATGGACAATCTACATTCGAATTATTAGAAGATATACCATTTATCAACTTAGATATATCTCAACTTGAAGAAAGATTTGCAAGACCACTTGCACAACAAATATTACTTTCATGGGTTTGGGAAAAATATGTAAAGAAAAACAGTGAAGACAAAGAAAAAGCAGCTAAGAAAAGGGTTTTAGTTGATGAAGCATGGATGCTTTTACCATACCCTGAAGCTGTAGATTTCTTAAATACAATGGCAAGACGTGCCAGAAAAAGAAACGTTTCTCTAGCAGTTATTTCACAAAAATTCCAAGACTTCTATGAGAAACAAGAAGTTCAAGTAGTTTTAACATCATCAGATACAAAACTATTCTTAGCACAAGATAAATCAGAAATAGAATATATTAAAGAAGTATTTAAATTAAGTGAAGGAGAAGCAAACTTCTTAACAACATGTACAAGAGGTGAAGGTTTGTTAAAAGTAGGTGAAGATACTGCAATAATTTCAATTAATGTTACTAAAAAGGAACTTGAATTTATTGAAACAAACTTAAATGAAATAGCAAAAAGAAAGTAGGATTAATTAAATGAAAAAAACTATAACTATAACTTTGATTGTTATATTTTTAATTAATTTAATATCGATTCCAAGTTTCGCAGAAGAGCCTGATTATGTTATTACTACAACAGTACAAACAGCTCAGCAAGATGGAACAGTAGAGATAGAAAATTCAGATGGTAAGAAAACTACAACTGGAATAACTGGGCAAACATATACACAAGCTAGTACTACTATAAATGTTGCTACTGTTCTTTCTGCAATTCCGCAATTTTTCAACTTAGTTATGAATAAATTTGTAGAAACAACATCAACAGATGAAGACCTAAAGAGATTTACAATTTATGATACTGTAATGGGACATTATGATATATTTAATCTAAACTATACTGATATACCTAAAAATGCAGGTGAATCAAAAAACTTATTTCAATTTATAACAACACATGTTTTAAAGTTTTATAATTATACTAGAAATCTTAGTATTGCAATAAGTTTATTAGTATTAGTTTATATAGGAATACGAATGGCTGTAAGTACAGTTTCATCTGATCAGGCAAAATACAAAAAAATGTTAATAAGTTGGGTTTCATCAATAATACTTGTTTTTGCATTACATTTATTAATAATTACAATATCATTTGTCTTGCAAAAAGGATTTGAATTAGTAGATAGTGTTGCGAAAGCATGGAAAATAGCGGGATTTGAAGAACAAATTTATAAAGGAGCAATAGAAAATTTAACAGGTGGAAACATGGGATATAATATATTTACAACAGTTGTAATAATATATATTTTTACATGGTACCAGGCAAAATTTTTCCTTTATTATTTACATAGAACAATAGAAGTAAATTTCTTAGTTGTAGTTGCACCATTAGTAACAATCACATATTCGATTGATAAAATTGGTGATAGTAAAGCACAAGCTTTTGGTAATTTTATTAAAGAAATTTCTGTGAAATCAGCAATTCAGTTAATACATGCTGTTTTGTATGTTGTATTTATAGCAACAGCAGGAGCAATTGCAGTAAGTCAGCCAATACTTGCACTAATATTTTTCGCTGCATTGTCAAGAGCAGAGAAGATTGCTAAAAAGATTTTTGACATAAAGGATAAAGGAATGGCTGAAACTGAAATACCTTTTGTATAAAAACTAAACAATAATGTTCAAATAATAATACTTAGCTTTTCCATTTCAAAATGGAAAAGCCTAAGTATAAGATTATCAAAATAAAAGCAAGGAGATGATAATTAAAAATGATAATAAGAAATGTAAAAGAAAAAATAAAAAATCATAAAAAAACATTTATTATTATTTCAATTATTATATTATTATTTTTAATTACCATTATAGCAATTAACGTACACAATGATAAAAAAAGAAAAGAATTTATTAGGCAGGAAACAGAAAGAGTAAGGCAATATTCAGCAATCACAGATTTTCAAAATCTTGATGAAGTTGCATTATACCTTAACTGTAAGCTTATAAAACAACAAGACTCAAAAAGAGACAATGTAAAATATGATGTTTATATGGAGCTTCCTGTTAAAGTAGATGATGAAAATGGTAATTATAAAAACTTTGTAGAAAACCTAATACAATTTTCTGCATACGTTCTAAAATACAAAAACTTTGTTATTATTGATGAAAAAAATCAAACTAGTATTTTAGTTACTTGTAATGAAGAAAAACAATTAATTGAAAAGTATTATATTAATAATATTGAGAACTATTTTGAGTTAGCTGAAAGAAAACAACAAATAAATGAATTAAAGGCAAATGAATTTAAAGGAGCAGAAATAACAGAATTTGAAATTAGCTCACAAATTATTAATGAATTAATTGCAAATAATTGGAAATCAGACAAAGTAAATTTTGGAACGCAAGAAAGTTTTTACAGAAATTATAATATTTATTTTGATGAAGGAATCGAAGTTAGAGTTGTTGCTGGAAAAGTATTTAATATAGTGTTCAATAACAAATATCAAAATAATATTATTAATAATTTAAATACAAAATCAACAATAGAAGAAATAAAAAATTCACTAGGGAAACCTACATTTGATGAAGGCTCATTAATTGGTTATAAGGGAAAAGATATATATGCATTTTTCTATAATAATCAAGTATCTATTTATCCGGTTGAACAATATGAAACAGACGAGATTGCAAAAGCAATAAGTGAAAAAAATGTGGAAAATAGCAATGAAAAAGTATTTGTAGACGCCATAAAAAACATCTGGAAAGATTATGATATTTATGATTTTGATGAAAACAATGTTAAGCTTCAATACACACTAAAAGGGTTAGCTGTAAAATATGACTCAACAACTAAAAAAGGTGTTATAGTTTATAATAATTACAAGGGAAAATTACTACGGAAATCAGACTTTAGAGGAAATTATAAATAACAATATAATTTTACCAGGACATGTATTTATAGAAAATACTGATTTAGTTTTCGAAACAGAAAAAAACAGAGTAAATACTTTAGATGATTCTAGCAAGAATAATAATTATTCACAATCAGGTGTTGTTTCAAATACAAGTGCACTATTTAAAACAAATAGAACATCAGTAGATGATAATGATACAAGTTATAAAATTCGCTTTATTTCAATTGATAATCAATATCCAAATTCAGAATTAAGAGAAATGATTACAAGTGGAATATGGTTTGATGATTATAATTTCATCTATTCAATAAAAAACAGAGGAATATATGTTTATAATGCAAAAGATAGAGCATATAAAACATTAAAAACAGGTGAAGGCGATTTTAGATTAACAAGTGTTTATGGTAATTATTTGAATTATGATAGAACTTCTATGGAAGTGAATTTAGATTAAAAAAGATTAAGAATACTTAAAAAGATATATTAAATTATTATATAGAATTATTAGTTAAAGATAAAAAATAAAGAAAAAAGAAAGGAGGAACATGCAAATGAAAAACATATTAAAGAAAATAATCATTATATGGGTAATTATTTGTATGCTACTTCCAACCCTTTTTTCAGGATTTGCGTATGCTTTAGAACCAGGAAAATTAAACAAAGAAAGAGCAGGAAACTATGCTGCTAACTTTGCTATAAACTTTTATGATAACTGGAGCAGTGTTAGTTTTGTTGATGATGGAGATAATAGGTCTATAAGTGTTAATGGCGATTTTGGGTGGCCATTGAATAGAGAGGATTATACCATAACAGGAAATGTTGGAGATACAGGTGGAGGATTATGGGCTCCACCAGGACATAATGGTCTAGATTTAGCACCTAATAATCTAAGTGATCCATATGAGGTTTATTCTGTTTCAGAAGGAAAGTTAGTTGCATGTGCAGGAGATAGTGGAGACCATGGAGGAATGGGAAATCATGTTATTATTGAAACAGATGATATAACTATCAGATATATGCATCTTCAAGAAGTATCAAGCGAAATATTAAACAGAGTGGGAGACACCATTCAAGCAGGAACATATTTAGGCTTAATGGGTACAACAGGTAGATCAACTGGAAAACATTTACATATTGATTTTCAAGTATCAAATGAAACAGATGCCAAAAAATACACATCAGAATTGAAAGATGGAACACCATATATTCCAGGTGGAATAGGATATTTTATGAATCCACTAGCATTCATATCACCTGATAATGTTGCATCAAGTAGTACAAAATCAAAAAGAAGAACAACTCGTGGAAAAATTAGAACAAAATATGATGAATCTGTAAACCCTTATGACCCAATATATCCTGATTCAAAAAAATATACAATGAACAACAAATCATGGATAGGATTTGTATATAGAGAATCAATATTAAAAGGAAATATTTATGATGTATTTTCTGGAGCAGGAGATAATTTAGGAATTAATACATCAAATTTTGATGATAGAAATACTATTCCAGAATTAAAAGATATTGTAAATGATAATACAACAGATATATTAGATATTTCAAACTTAATTTCTGAAGGAAGAATAAAACCAGGGGATATTCTGGTTGCAGAATATCCAAAAGTAGAATATGAAACATCAGGAGCAGGAGAACAGGGAACAGCAACACAAGCTTCAGGAACACAAGGTGAAGCAGGAACAAAAGCTTCAGAAGCACAAGCCTCAGCACCTACAATTCTTAAACCAAAGAGCACACAATATGTAAAAGAATATTTACTATATGTTGGTGGAACTAAAATAATGTATGCGACACAAGATGAAAAGGTAGCACCAAGTGGAGCAATTAAATATGAATATTTAGAATATTATTTACAAAGAATTAGAAGAAATTTAAAACAAGCAAATGAAAATGATGCAAATTTTGTTATGCCAGAATATGGAATAACACAAATTTATAGAATCAAAAAAGAATATGCAGAAAATATTGATGAAGAAGCTGCAAATTTATTCTTTAATGGAAAAGGATATTATTCAAAAGCTGATTATGAAGGAATTCCGTCTGATATTCAATTATATGAAACTAGCTTTAGTGGATTTAAATGGATATTTGATAAATTATCACAACTTGTAAATCTTATAATAAATATCATTGTTTATATTGTAAGAATGCAAATTGTAGGATGGGCAAACTTATTTGAAAACTTAATACAACATGTTGTTTTAGGATTAAGTGGTAATAATGAAAGTGCTGGTTGGGATGCTGTTTTTGGAACAAGTGCAATATCAGCAACTGGCGACAGGGTAACAGTAGAAAGTATTTTCTTTAATAGAATTCCAATCTTAGATGCAAACTTCTTCCAAACAGAAGAAGCTGGTGGTAGAAAATTAACTAAAAAGGCTGAAATAAGTGGTCCTTTAAGATTAGGCGAAGACAGAACAAAAGATGTTTTAGACACAGATAATGTAGTTTATGTATTAAGAAGAAATTTAAGTACAATGTATGTTACAATAAGAAGCATTTCAATAGCATTAATGTTATTTATATTAATTGGTGTTGGAATTAAAATTGCTATAACAACATCAGCCTCTAAGAAAGCAGATTATAAGAAATTTCTTACATCATGGGTATTTGCATTTTGTGTAGTATTATTTGTACATTTCTTTATGTATGCAATGTTTATGATAAATGATTATTTTGTTGGAACATGTAATAAATGGTCACAAGGCGCAGCAAGTAGAGAGGTTAGTACTCTAATAGAACAAAGTGAAAAACAAGAAGAATTAAATCTTTATGATGCAATAAGAATCAAAGCATATGCGTTTAACTGGAAAGAAAGTATACCAGCAACAGTAGTATATTTATATCTTATTTATCTAATGATTAGATTTTTACTAATATATTTTAAAAGGTATTTAACAATATATATATTAGCTTTAAGTGGAACGATTATGGGAGTAAAATATGCAATAGATAGCTTATTAGGAAAAGGTACAAAATCAATTAATAAATGGGCAAAAGACTTTGCATTTAATGTTTTATTACAAACTGTTCATGCATTCTTATATGTATTATTTATATCAATTGCATTATCAGTTTCACAACAAAGTGTTGGTGGTGCATTAATTGCAGTAGTTGTATTAAACTTTATGTTACAAGCAGATAAAATAATTATAAAAATATTTGGACTTGATAAAGCTGGCTCATTAGCAGATGTTAATAATCCTGAGTCTTGGGGTGAAGTATTCAAAAAATTCTTGCCAATTTATACTGTTACAAAAGGTACTATTAATTTAACTAAAGGTGCTCTTGTAGGAAGAAATAGTATTCTTAGAAGAGGTATTGATATCTTTAATGGTGCAGATAATATTAAAGATGCAGAAAAAGACTTTAACAAAATAAAATTTGCAATTTTAGGAAAGACAGTTGGAAGATTACCAAAAAGCAAATACTCTATGCTTAGAGATAAGGATTTGAGTTATGAATTCAAGAAAAAATATTATTCTGAAATTCAAGCTGCTAAAAAAATCAAAAAACAGAAATTTACAAGAAAATTCAAAACAGCTTCAGATTTGGCTATTGGAGCATTTGGTACTGTCGCGGCAATTCCAATGGCAATAGCAAATCCATCAGCAGGTTTGACTATGTACTATAAATCTAGAAATACAATAAAAGGATATAGAACACCTGAAATTGAAAGAAAAGTTAGCAGATATTATGGTTCTGTTGATAAAGCAAAAACAAAGGTACAAAAAGCAGATAGGGAATATGAAAGAGCTTTATTAGAATATACAAATAATGAGTTTGATTTCCAACAAAGATACAATTCATTAATTGAAGATTACCATAATGCAACAACTCAAGCACAAAGGGATTCTATAAAATCTCAAATGAAGCTTGAATTAACTAGAAGAAGAAAAGAACAATCAGAAGAATTACATATATTACAAGAGGCTGATGAAAAGAAAACTAAAGCAAGAGTTGAATATGGAAATGCTAAGCGAGAAAGTAGAGGAGCTGTTACAAGAGGACTTGAAAAAATTACTGGCTTAGATGCAATTGAAGATATAGTTACTAAAGAATCTAGAGCGTCATTTAAAGAATGGGATGCTCAAGAGAAAGAGAAAAAGAAACTCGGTGATTATAAGAAAGTTGCAAAAATTGAGAAAGATCTTAATAGAATTAGGGATTCAATTAGACAAAACATTGATAACACAGGATTATCTGATGAAGATAAACAAAAACTATTTAATGATACAATTGATGATGCATTTAGTGAAGCAAAACGAATGAGAGTATCATCAAGATTTATTTCTGAAGCAGTTAAAACATATATGACAAATGAAGGAATTAGCAAAGTTACACCAAATAATATTGATGATATATTAGATAGTGTTCAAAAGAAATTAACTGATAATAATAAGAAAGTAGTAATTACAGATGATGTAAAACAAAAGGTAAAACAAGCATTTGAGCAAAAAATGGTTGATGACAGACAAGGTCTTGGATTTGAAGCTAAAGACACAATTACAGCAATTAGAGAAGCTTTTGGCAAAAAAGGTGTTCTTGATAGAACAAAAACATCAAGAATTGCTAGAAATCCTAATGCAGACCAAGACTTAAAAGACTTAAATAAAGAATTTTTAGATAAACTTAACGAATTAAATGCACTAAATGACAATGGAAGTGTAAAATATAAATCTTCATTTGTTGCAGTGCCAAAAATTGTTAAAGAATTAAAGAAAAAGAGAAAGTAGGTGTGAAATGAAGACAAAGAAAAATATTAAAAGAATATCTTTAATTATATTAGGTTTATTTGCATTTATAGCTTGTTTTAAGTTTAGCTTTGGTGCTGATGATGTAAGTTTTCTAGGTGAAGTAAAAAACACTGTTACTGGTTATATGGAAAATGGTATAAAAGCAGCTGGAATAGCTGGAGGGGCAGGTATAACAGGAATTTCTGCACTTTTGTCAGTAGGCTTCCAAGAATTTGCTTTGTTGATTTTTATAGCAATTGAAGGCTTGACTGTTGTAATCACAGGAGTATCTTCAGGATCAGGTCTTGGTGGATCTTCAGCTACAATTGGAGATGTAGTATTTAATAGATGTGGATTAACATCTGCTAATTTCTTTCCAGAAGTATGGTTTTCATCAAACAAAGCTGATGTATCACTAAATCTGATTCAAAATATTGGAAAATATTATTACATAATAAGAGGTTTATCAATAGCAATATTACTAGGAATTTTATTATATATTGGTATTCGTATGGCAATTTCAACAGTTGCATCTGATGAGGCAAAATACAAGAAAATGCTTGTCGACTGGGTAATAAGTTTGATTTTAGTATTTGTTTTACATTATATAATGATTATAACATTTGCATTTAATAATTCACTTGTAGAAACTTTAGCTAAAATGGATAAAACGGCAAATACCACTGTACTTGAAAGCGTTGCAGCAAAAGCCACAGTTCCACTAGCAGGCTTTGATGATTTGATTGTGTATGGTGCAATGGTTGTTGCAAATTTTGCTTTTGTGTTAATGTATATAAAGCGTGTAATAGTGTTAGGCTTTTTAATAGTAATTGCACCATTAATCACAATTACATACGCAATTGACAAAATTGGTGATGGTAAATCACAAGCACTTAATACTTGGTTTAAAGAGTTTATATTTACTGTAATTATTCAGCCATTTCATTGTGTAATATATATAGTATTTTATAGCACAATTATGTCTACAGTAAATTCAGGAGATCAAGATTTAGGAAAAATGATATTTGCAGCGGCAGCAGCTTTCTTTATGCTAAAAGCAGAAGGAATTGTCAAAAAAATATTTGGTATACAACCAAGTGGAATTGGTGATGCTTTAGGAACAGGTGCTATGGCATTAACAATGGCAACTAATATGTTTAAAGGGAATAAAGGTAAGAAAATTGATGAAAGTAAGGGCAAGATGCCTGATATGAATAAAGCTAATAATGGAAGCAGTGGTGGACTTGGTCAAGGTGCAAATGGTCAAGGCCAAGGAGGTCAAG
>SAMEA3663241__coassemble_404_pt1 | contig 10687 bp, 12 predicted proteins | sample SAMEA3663241__metabat2_low_PE_011 | metagenome-assembled genome bin SAMEA3663241 (sample SAMEA3663241) | pig gut metagenome | biome: pig gut; feature: pig-associated habitat; material: faeces | place: China | collected 2013 | reverse complement strand
CAACAAATTGACCTCTTTTTACATATTCTTCTCTAACTCCTTTAACCATTCCAAGCCCCATTGGAGTTCCAGCATTTACTACAACTGCCTTTGAATTAGTATCCATTAAGTTTTTTATAGAATCTTCTAATGTTGTATCTCCTCCATTTGATTTGAATTTCGGACTACCATCTTCAACATTAAAAGGTCCTCCTGCATGCCATCTTTCACGATTTTCTTCTGCATAAGCTAAACCTTTTCCTTTTATTGTGTGAATATGAAGTACAACAGGATGATCTATATTTTTTACACTTTGGAATAATTCTATTAATTTTTCTATATTATGACCATCTTCTAAATATCTATAATCTAATCCAAATGATTTGAATATATTATTTGATGATTCTCCATTTGTATCTCTTAAAGCTTTTAATGATTTATATATTCCACCATGATTTTCTGCAATACTTTGGTCATTATCGTTTGCTATTATAATTAGATTTTTGTCATATTCTCCGGCATAATCTAGTCCTTCTAAAGCTTCTCCGCCAGATAGTGAACCATCTCCTATAATTGCAACTATGTTTTCGTCTCTTTTATTTACATCTCTACCTTTAGCTAATCCTAAAGCTAATGAAATTGATGTTGAAGTATGACCTACTGTAAATAAATCATGCTCACTTTCTAATGGATTTGTGTATCCTGTTACATCATGAAAATGTTCTTCTTCTAAAAATGCATTTTTTCTCCCAGTTAAAATTTTGTGTGGATAACATTGATGTGATACATCAAATACTATTTTGTCTTTCGGTGAACTAAAAACATAATGAAGAGCTACAGTCATTTCAACCATACCCAAATTTGGTCCACTATGTCCTCCTGCTTTACTTATTTTGTTTATTAATGCAGATCTAGTTTCATCTGCTAAAACTTTTAATTCATCTAAATTTAATTTTTTTATATCTTCTGGTCCGTTAATATTTTCTAAATACATAAATAATCGTTTCCTTTCCTTTTATATCCAATTTTCAATTGTTGATTTTGCTGAATTAACTTGGCTTCCTTTTATAGCAATACTATCATCTAATACATTTGCACCTTTACAAATTCTTTTTACATCATTTGGAACATTTGCTAAACCACTCCCTTCATGTGTTGTAATAATACGAATTATTTTTCCAGTAAAATCTAAATTTTTTAATGCTGTTTCAAGTTCTGGTGCATATGTTCCCCAATAAATTGGTGACATTATATATATAACCTCATATGAAGAAATATCTCCAATGCCCTCTTTTATTGGAGCATTTCCTACTCTGTGTTTTGCTTCTTCAATACATGTCATATAATCTTTTGAATATGGTATAAGTGGCTCAACCTTAAACATATCTGCATTTGTTAATTCTTGCACATATTCAGCTATAACTTCTGTGTTTCCTTTATCAATATATCCAACTGCATAATTTTCATCTGCTCTTGAAAAGTATATAATTAAGCTTTTCTTTTCTTTATAACTCTCTTTTTTCTCTCCAAATAAACTCATTATATTTCTACCTCCTATATATGATTTGATTGTATTTTATTACAATAATTTAAAATATTCAATAATTTTTTACATTGGATTTTATTGTATTTATTTACATAATATGGTATACTATGTGATATGAAAACTTGCAATACTCCTATGTTTTCAATTCGAACACCCACCCATTTAGCAAAAATAATTTTTAAGGAGAGATTAAGTTATGAAAGAACGAAAAGTTTGTGGTAAGCGTTTTGTGCCCTACAATCTGACACCAACATGGTTTGCTGAAATCTGCCGTTCAACTCCAAATTCTGACTCTTTTACTTCAGAGTTAATTTCGGAGAAAACTGAAACTCATGTAGAACATGAGCTTATCGGTTATAACGACGTTGTTGAATACATGATGTGTAACGACGGAGAGTATCCCCCACCTGATGTTCCATGTCACGGCGAAACTGAACCTGTAAATGTAACCGAAACTACATTCCGTATGCATGAAAACGTTGCAGATTTGATAAGAACATTCTGTCTCGAATCTAACGATTTTAAAGCATTTTGCCAGTTTCTTGATTCAAGCGGTATAAATCTTACAAATGAATTTACCGGCGTTAAAAAGTTCAGAATAGTCATCGAAATTTCTGCAAAGCATATCCCGAAAAATATGTTTGTTTTTCCTAGCAATGTTAAAGTTAACAAACCCAGATTTTGGTTATCCTCAGCTCATGCATATCATAACGAAAACTACTATTCTTGCCGTGTAATACTTGTTCAGCCAAACAGAAAAAAGCAAGACTTCTTAATTTATACGTTCAAAAGATGTTCTACACCAAAATCAAACAGTTTCTTTGCTACTGCGTTCAAAGCAAAAAATAGAGAAAAGCACAGACTTTTTATTACAGAAACATGTTTAGTTAAGAACGCCCTCATCATCTCTACCGCTAACAATTCAAGATTTTATACCATTACTATCTAACCATAACTTAAAGCGTACAAGCTCTTTGCTTGTACGCTTTTTATTATATATTATAAATCTATTCTTTAAAATCATAAGCTTTAATTTTTTAGTTTTTCAACAACATACTCATTAGTAATTTTTCTTACTTCTTCAATACATTAATAGTTTCGTCCAAAATATCAAGTTTGTCAGCATCTCTTACTAGTCTTGTAAAGAATTTAATATAATCCGTTTTTATCTTTCTTTTTCCAATTGGTTACAACTTGTAAACGACTAAAAAGTTATACCTTCAATACAATTATTATATATAAACAGTTTTATTTTCTCTTTATTATTAGTACTATAAAAATCTGATAATAATATATTAAATTCTTCAAGTTTATTATCTGGTACTTTTATTATTCCGTTTTCCATTTTCTATCATAATTTTATTTGCACAAATTGTACTAGTTCTTTTATTACCATCCCAGAATAATTGCTTTCTCATTCCATAAAGCATATATTCTATAGCTCTTTCTGTTTCGTTTTCAATCTGTAATATTTCCAAAATTTCTTTTTCGACAATCTCTTTATTAGGAATCTCAGGAATATAATCAGTTCCACCAATTTCAACCTTTCCCGTTCTTAATACTCCCCACTCTATGCTTTCATTTCTAGCAACCAATTCATTTACTTTACATATAAATTCTAAGTTAATATCTTTTGATATATTATTAATTATATATTTCCACGCATCACGTAAATTTAATATACATTGAATTTCATCTATTTTTAAGCTAGAAACATTTACTCCATCTAATATTGTTTTAGTTTGAGGAAATGTAACATTTATTCCTTCCATCTTTGCATTTGAATAAACATTATCAACTATGTTTCTTTTTGCTAAAAATATATTTTGTTCTTGTGTTAAGTTATATTTATTTTCCATATTATAATCCCTTTCTGTGTATTTATCATTGTTTTTCATTATTTTACCATAAACTAAAATAAATTTCTACAAAATCGTAGAAATTTATTTTTACATAATTGTAGAAATTTATTTTTATTAACTTTATTATGTTTTATACTGAACAATTAATTTCTAATAATATGTAACAACTATCACCATAATTGTAAATTTTGAATAAAAATAGCTAAACACTTGTCATCAAGTATTTAGCTGTTAAAAATTTTCATCACAGGCACGAAACCTATGGCATCTTTAGAAGGTCTTTTTTTATTTATGTTATCTTTTCTATCTTTGCATTGCTTAATTTTTCATTATTCAAAAAACGCAACAAATCTCCACTATGTCCATAAAATTTCAGATAATTATACACCTCTCTGATAACTGGTCCATGTTCCCACACCTCTATTTTATCATTAAATAATTTGTTCATATTACCATCAATATATAAACAGTTAATCATATGTGCAAAAAGTGCATATATGATTTATTCTTCTCTGCACAATACATCAATATAATTATGGCATATTCGCCATAATTAAAAATACCTAGAGCAACTGTAAACTCTAGGCATTTGAATGACTTAGAGCTTCGAAAGTTTTCTAAGTACCACTCATCATTATTATATTATGAAATTAAATTTTTATGCATTAAATCCAATTATTTTTAATATATCATTAATATTGATAGAATATAGCTTACCTTTCAATATTTCAATTTCCCTATTAAATAAATCTTCAAACTCCTTAAATTTCTCCTCTTTTAATAACATTTGCATACACTTTATAATCATATACAAATTAGTAAAGTTTCTATCTGCTTGATATTCTTCATCTATTTCTTTGAAGCTAATATAATACTTGCTACGGAAGCAAAATAACCTATCTGAATGAGCTGATATATTTCTTACCATGGTTAAGTTTACTAATATTTGCTTTAAAAATTTATCGGATATTTTAAAGCGTTTACTTATGGCTTGTCTATCAATTTGTTTAAGTAAACCATAATATCTGCTAATAAGACCAAAAGTTAATATTTTAGTTAATACAAATGTTGGAATAAATCCATACGTGTCTTTATAATGCTTAATAGCACAATGCTTTTTATAATTATCTTCTATTTCCTTATTTACGCATTCAATTAAATTATTTATATATTCTTCATTAGCGTGTTCATCAAAGTTTTCTAATTTCAAATAGTCTTCTACCCCGTATTGTTCTGCTATAACATTAGCAATTAGCGATTTAATTATAACTTCTATTTCTAATACATATTTCAAAAATATAGCTTTAATATTTTTATCAAATTCATATAAAGCAAATATTTCTTCAAAAGTTACATTTTGTTTGTAATTGTTTTCTTCACCTTTAAAAACAAATTTGTAGCTATTTACAATAGAATAATATGAATATAGTTCGATGTTTTCTAGTGCTTTTTCTTTATCATTAATTATTACATTTTTTGATATTAAATATTCTATAAGTTCTTTATTATTTTTGTACTCTTTCATTTTGCCTCCTTATAGTGTATAATAATATAAAAAATGACTCAAGGCTTCGAAAGTTTCTTGAGTACCACTCATAATATTTATAACATATTTTTTGCATATTTTCAAGACATTTTGAATAGATTTTGAAAAATTTTTTAGTTTTAAACTCGAAAATTTCCGCTATTTTAAAATTAATACGAAATATGACACACATTTTGACACACTAAAAATGTTAAAAGTGTTAAAAATGTTATAATATTGAATGAATATAAAATAGCTAAACCTATTGATTTAGCTATTTTCACATTGGTGCGATTGCGAAACAGGTATGCAAAAATTGTGTGATGCTGTTTCTTGGTCGCTTTTGTAGTTCGATTTATTGAGTTTAATTTAACATAAGTTTTTATTTTTTCAAGACATTTTATATATTGTCTTTTAATAATTTTTATATAAAAATATTCATATAACTTAATTTTAACGCTTAAAAAGGAACAAGTATAAAAAATACTTGCTCCTTCTTATCTTATTTCAATGCATCCATAATTGCTATTTTCAACTTGTTTAATTTTGTTTCAAACTCATTTTCGAAGTCTATAATGTAAAATTTCCTATGTTTTTTCCAAATCTCAATTCCTCTTTTTTCTAGTACCCTTGCTCCTTCTGAGTCCTCTAATCTACATACATTTGAAGATTTATTGTAGAATCTCTCTTCTGCAGTTGCAGTACTAACCAAATGAAAAACTGCATCATATCTTTCAAAGATATCATCATCAGACATTTGATGTTCGCTTTTTAGCTTATCAAACTCTTCTTCAGATAGGTAAATCTTGTTATCCATAAGACCGCGATCCGAAATAATTACTATTTTTGAATCGCTAAGTTTTGAACACATTTCCCTATACAGATTTTCCTTAAACAGCTGTCTTTCAAATATTATCTTCTGGAAGTCATATTGTGTAATGCATTCATCTGATGGAACAAATCCGTCCATAATCGTTTCAGTTGCAATTTCTGGTATTACAATTACTTTATATCCAAGATTTGTCAAGAAGATTCTTAAAGCTTTTATGCTCTTTGTCTTTCCACCACAAGGACCTCCAGTCAAAACTATATTAACTATCCGTTTCATACAGTTTCTCCCCTCTCAATATTTTTAGCTAATGTATTGCAACAGGCGAAGGACAATTGTCCCTCGCCTGTGTTTGTTTTAGTTTATGCCTCTGTTTTTGTCTTATTCAGCTTATTGTTCATTACTCTCATTACATATAAGAATGCAATTTCGATAAATGCCGTAAAGATTCTTATCACTACAGAGATTAAAATCATCTGTACCATTTGTGAAATACTCTTCACACCAACAAAAGCCAAGAGTGTAAATAATACAATATTAAATAATAAACCTATCGCTGTAGATATGAATGTTCTAAGCCAAAGCATTTTTCCGTCAGTTTTTTCCTTAATTTTCGAGAAAATATTAACATTCATAATTCCACCAATATATGTTGCTATGATACTCGCCACCGTCACTCTTGGTACAACATTCATTAATGTCGCAAACATGGTGTAGTTTTCGGTATCTCCAGTTGGGCAAGGAAGATGTATGAGCCATATGAGATAAAGCGTAGAAAGTATTCTTGTAATCAGCTGTGATTTGACCGAACACTTCGCAATATCCTTACCATAAAACTCATTCAGATAATCATCGCCACATGCCAAAATAGGATACATCAGCGACCCTGCGATGATGAAAAAGTCCTGGTTGTTCATCATTAATGAGCAGTTTTTAGAAGAGGTAAAAGATACCATCATCTGCAAACCAACCATTACGCCAACCATAATGTACGGAGCTTTTTCTTTTCCGTGTTTTTCAGCCAAAAATGCCGAAATGCAAATTACAAGCATTCCAAGAAGGATTGTAATTGCAAGGTTGGGAATTCCCGACCAGCTACCTGTGATAAGACCCATAAAATACCAGTCCTTTCTTAATTGATGAAAATTTTATTTTTTAACAATCTTTTTGGAATTGTTAAAGTGACTGTGTTTAACGGATTTACGAGCTGTGCTATACCTACATCACAAAATTGTCCAATAAAGCAATATGCATCACTGTAGGACAAATTGTTTGCCTTCATGATAATAGATATGGATTTCTTCAAGAGTTCTTTGCATGCACTCTCGACATCCTTATCAGAGAAAACAATAATGTAGCTATCTGCGTTCTCAATAACGGGTAAATCAATATTCTGTGACTTTAGAACTTCGATTTTGGTGGTTATTGTACTGCCGATTTCTACTCCAGTTCCGAGCAGTTCGCCTTTTCCCATCGTTGCGTGAACATCTCCGAAAGATACAAGTCCACCGTCAACCTGGGCTTTCAAATACAGTACACTTCCAATGCCGAGCTCCTTTACATCCATATTTCCTCCATGAATTCCAGGAACCAAACAATCAACATCTTGGTTTGCAGGTGCAATACCTATGGTTCCAATCATTGGCTGAATATAGTCTTTTATTGAGTTATCAAAAATAACTTCATTTTCAACTACCTTCACCTCTTTGAGAAAACAAGTCTGCATTTCGTCCATAAGATAACCAATCCACTGTCCAGACCACATCTTTCCGATTTCGTCCAACTTGATATCTTCGATTGAAATCTTGAGAGTATCTCCTATCTTGCAATCGTAAACATATATAGGACCTGTAATGGATAAAATCCGTTTTGGAAAGTTTCCTGTGGCTCTAATTTCGTCGAACTTTTCCTGAGTAAAACCAGGAGATGCTGTCTCAATCGCAATAGTCTCACCTGAATGCATATAACATACCGGTGCATTGTTCTTAGACATGCTGTGAATAATATCTTTTTTTTCTATCAGTTTCATGTTAATATCCTCCACTGATTAGTTTAATTGATATATCCCTTATCACGCAAATCCTTGAAGATAAGCTTGTCTACGATTGACACTCTGTCAATATCTTTGCAGTCGAACCAGTCGAATTTGTCGATTTCAGCCGCAGGGCAAAGTGTTCCAGTGAACTCTGCCATGTAGCATGTCATAGTCACCAATATACCTTCTGCCTTTCCAGCTGCCTGTGCTTCGAAAGTTCCATAAAATTTAATTGTGCCCTCAATGATGTCCACGGATAATTCCTCTTTAATCTCTCTGATTAAGGTCTCATTATCACTTTCTCCAGGTTCTCTCTTGCCACCAGGCATGTAATAAGTATCCTTACCTTTTGACAAAGTAGTCAGAACCTTACCGTCCTTGACATAAATCAAGGCAACCTTATCAATTTTTTTCATACAATTTTCCTCCTTTAAATTCTTTTGTTTATTTGCTTACGGTTTACTATTTGCGCTTGAATATCCACTCCCTTTCATAAACTAAAATTACAATTAATAACAATTGCTGGCGTAAATATATCATATTTCGTGCATTATGTTAATAGTTATTGTATATTTTTTATGTTTATTTTGTTGATGGTTCTATATATTTCTCCCCAATTGCTAACATCAATAACATATTCTGAATCAATCTTCTTCATATTTTTGTCTCTAAAATACAAAGTTTCTATTTCCACATCACTCATTTTTTTACAAATTTCGTATGAGTCATCTATCATTATGTCTATTTTTTCTGATAACGCAACATTTACTTTATCAACTTGTTTCCAATAATATTTATCAAAATTCAAATTTTCTTTTTTAAATATTTCTTCTGCGACATTTTTCATTTCATTGTAATCATTTCCTCTTGCTGAAATTACTATCAATTCATGTCCATCTCTTTTTAATAGATCTATAACGTCCTTAACCCCAGGCATCAATTTAGCTTCTTTAGATAAAGAAATAAAGTATTTGTTCTTGAATCGGGTTAATTCCGTTTCATCCCAATTATATCTTTCCTGAAAGCGATTTTCATCTTTAGCTATTAATCCACTTCCATTTAATTCTATAACATCATATAATTCAGCATATGTCCTTACCAATCTTTCAAAGTCTAATACAACTCCATCTATATCTATTCCTATTTTCACATTATCACCCAATTTAACCTATATTTTTTATTACATCCATATAATTATCAAAATTATATTTAGACAATTTATTTATTTCATTTCTATTTCCATCTGAATATTTATCATATATAACAGCAACATCAATTCCGCTTGCATTTGCTGCTTGAACTCCTATCAAAGAATCTTCAAAAATCAAGCATTCTTCTGGTTTTACATTAAGTACATCAAGAACCTTCAAATACACCTCTGGATTCGGTTTTAATTCTTTAACATCTTCTTTTAATAAAATTAGCGAAAAATACTTGTTAATATCAGCTTTATTTTTTATATTTTTATTTTCATTTTTATATATTTCCATGTTTTTTCTTTTAGTTGTGGAAGCAATTGCTAATATATATCCATTATTCTTTAATTTCTTTATTAAATTCTCTGCATTTTCTTTATAATCAATTTTATATTTTAGAAAATCTTCTGCAATCTTATACCTTAAATCATGTATTTCTTGTTTAGTTAAATTTGATTTATATTTTTCTTTTAAATAACCGCAGTACTCTAAATAAGAGTCTTTACTTTTGCTATATTCCTTTAGTTTTCCATCTCTTATTTCTTGTATTCCATTTAACTCGCCAAAGTCAATTTCTACAGAGCTTATTTGCTTTATCAATTCTATATCGATTTCATTCCAAATTCCAACTGAATCTATCAGTGTTCCATCCATATCAAATATAACTACTTTTTTTCCTTTTAACATATATCTTATCTCCTTTTTATATGGTTAATGCCATATGCAAAACATATGGCATTTTGAATTTTAAGGTTGGTTTAATTTTGCTAATACAACTTCTGGGATATCGTTACGATTTTCTAAAGTTACTTCAACCAATTCGATCTGTGGCATTTTTTTAAAATCATCAACCCATGGATAACTTTCATAATAGATTGTGCCTATAACCGTTACATCCTCATTTAATAATTCCATTAATCTGTTCTTAAAACGCTGGGAATGCAACTGCATAGGGCCTATCTCATCAATAAAAATTATTCCATTCGAATGATTCAGTTCTGGGAGACAAACGCTTTCAAAAGCTTCTAGGTTTACACCATACTTACCTACCATAATATCACTCTTGTAATAAATGGAAGATAATGTTGCTTTAACACCGCTTAGTGTGTTAATTTCAAAACCGGTTCTCTCATTATTTTCGGAAACTTCCTTTGTTATAAAACCATGACACTCATCAGTTCCTATTGCTCCTGCAATTTTGTTTATTGCCGTTGACTTTCCAGTTTTGGGCAATGCGGTTAATAAAATGAATCTTCCCATAAAAAATCCTCCTTGATTATAGATTGTAACCGTTCGAATTTTTCTGCAAAAACCATCCTTTCCTAAGATTTTTCGTATGCATTATATCTTATTTTATTGTAATTTGCAATACTTTCTGCAAATTTTTCATTGACTCTTGTGTATGTTAGTCAATGATGTGAAACAAATTAATATATTATTCTCGTAATATATTGAATTTGTTTCCTTGTTTTTATGCACACATTAACTCAGCACGTTTTTCTTTTGGCGTCAAATAGCCTAAAACAGCCATTGGTATCTTATTAGATCTCTTTAAATATGCTGCACCTTGTTTTCTTAAATCGTCTAAACTATAGAATGTAAGCCAACTATAAAATCTTTCATTATCATTTCTATGGCTTCTTTCAACCTTTCCATTGTGTTCTGGAGTTCTTGGTCTTATCTTATGATGCTTTATATTTAAGCTATTTAACAAT
>SAMEA3663241__coassemble_382_pt1 | contig 11088 bp, 12 predicted proteins | sample SAMEA3663241__metabat2_low_PE_011 | metagenome-assembled genome bin SAMEA3663241 (sample SAMEA3663241) | pig gut metagenome | biome: pig gut; feature: pig-associated habitat; material: faeces | place: China | collected 2013 | reverse complement strand
CCGTCCCCAAAAGTCTCAAAAATGAAACAAAACAAGACCGTCCCCAAAAGTCTCATTATATAAACATAATCATAAACAATGGATAATGTTCAATTCCTAAATCATCAACATAAATATTAGTATCTTTTTCTAATTTAATATATCTTGTAACAGTTTTATAATTATTTACCATTGAATTTAAAGACTTAGCTTGCTTATTATTGCCAGATTTAACTTCTAATGCTGTAACAACACCATCAATATTTAAAATAAAATCTATCTCTAATTGACTCTTTTTTTCATAATACATTATATCATTATATCTTGTTCGTATTTCTTCAGCACAAACATTTTCAAGAATTGCACCTTCATTAACATATAAATCATCATCTAAAATGCTTTTTTGAATTCCTGTTTCATACATTGACATTAAAAGCCCCGTATCTCTTACATAAATCTTAAAGCAATCTATTCTTAAATTAGATTTTAATGGAGCTGCTGGTTCTGATAAATTATAACAAAAATTAATTATTCCAGCATTTTTCAACCATTCAACACTTGTACTATATTTTCTCTCTCCAACATTTTTTTCGTCTTCTAAAATATTTACATATGAAAATTTCTTGTTTTTTTGTGAAAGCTGAACTGGTATACTATCAAATGTATTTAAAACTTTCTGTCTTATATTTGTTTCTGCATATTTTACAACATCTAATTTATAACCTTCAATAATTGATTTTTGTAATGTCATTACTTTTCCCAAACTTTTTTCTTTAACATATTCATCAACTATTCTAGGCATTCCGCCAACTAATAAAAACATTTTAAATTGTTTTTCTAATTGTTTTAATATATATTCATCCATTGGTGCCTTATTCTCAAATGATTTTTTTGCTTCTGCTATAACATTTTCTTTTATGCCATTTGCCCACAAAAATTCTTCAAAATCCAATGGGTACATATCTACAATTCTTTCGTAACCAACTGGATATGATGTTATTTCTTTGTAATATAACCCTAATAATGAACCTGATGCAATAACATCTATTCTGCTGTCTAGAGCAAAACTTTTTAACGCTACTCGTGCATTGGGACAGCTTTGAATTTCATCTAAAAATAATATAGTTTTTCCTGGCTTAATTTCTATTTCAGGAAATGTTACTTCAAGCTTCATTATAAGCGTATCTGCATCTAGATTTCCATTAAAAATATCTTTTAAAGTTGGTGTTAAATCAAAGTTTATATAGATGTAACTTTCATAATTATCTTTACAAAATTGTTCTATTATAAAAGTTTTTCCTACTTGTCTTGCGCCTCGTATTAATAAACATTGCTTATTTTCTTCATTTTTCCAATCTATAAGTGTTTGTGTTATTTTCCTTTTTAACATTTCCATCACCCTCTCTTTATATATTATACACTTTTTTATGATTTTACGCAAGTTTTTCCTACGACTTTCTGTGGTTTCGTGCAAGTTTTTCCTGCGACTTTTTATGGTTGTGTGCAAGTTTTTCCTATGACTTTTTTATAGTTATGTACTATGTTTGTACTATGTCAATAAATTTGAAACAAATTAAGACCGTCCCCAAATGTCTCACTTAAAATCAACCTCAAAATTCCCATTAGAAACCTTCAAATCCTCAATTTCTCTTGAAACATATCCACTTGCATTTAAAGCATTTTCCTTAACAACAATAACCTTCAAACTTTTAAAAATAATCTTTAAATCTAAAGCAAAGCTTACATTTTGAACATAATCCAAATCTAAATTAATCTTTTTAAAAATATTAATTCCACGTCTACCATTAACCTGTGCTAAACCAACCAAACCGTGGACGAACTTTAACTCGGCATTTTTGTGTCTCGTTAAAATTTTCGTAATAACCTGGAACCCATGGTCTTGGTCCTACAATAGACATTTCGCCTTTTAGAACATTTATGAATTGTGGTGTTTCGTCTAGAGATGTGTTGCGTAAAAATTGTCCAAATTTTGTTGGTTTCCCATCTTTCATAGTTCTAAATTTTAAGATTTTAAATTCTTTTCCGTTTAAACCAGTTCTGATTTGTTTGAATAAGATTGGATTTTTGTCTATTAATTTAACTAATGCACCAATAATAAGATAAACAGGGATTAGTAGTATAATTACGATTATTGAAATTATTGTATCTAAAATTCTCTTTGTATATTTTTTATACATTTCTAATCCCCCTTTTCCTTAAAAATTTTTGAAGTATTTTGGAACAACCTTGTTTCACTTTTGAAGCATTTTAAGACCGCCCCCAAAGTCTCATTATCTGTCCCTCATTTTAAATTTTTAAAATTTTCTCCGTCCCCAATTAAAAAAATTTTCTCCGTCCCCAATTAAAAAGTCTCAAAAAAACCTTCTTTTAACTGCATTCCAAACGTAACAGCAAAAGCAAAACACTTTTTTAAACCAACTCAAATTTTCCCTATTATACAAATCCCACGTTCTTTTTAATGCCTTTATTTTATTTGAAGATAATGATTTTTCTCCAACTCTATAATATGCTAAAACCTCATTTATCCCATGCGCTGTAATACCTTTTTTTAGCACTTTCCACCATGTTGCAGTATCTTGTCCTTTTTGAACATTTGGCATGTATATATCTTGTTTAGAAAGCAATTCCATATTAAACATTACAGTTGATGTAAAAATAGTTGTATTCTTCAAAGCTTGTCTATAATTAATAGAATCTGGCACATGTGCTATATGTTGAACTTCTCCATTTTTTAAATAAGCATAATCACTATAAATAAATGCATATTTATTTTGCTCAATAAATTTAACCTGTTTTTCTAATTTATCAAAAACCCAATAATCATCTGAATCAAGAAAACATATTAAATCACCAGTTGCTGCATTTATACCTGTATTTCTAGCTTTTGCAGCACCCACATTTTGATCTAATTTGATTATTTTAATTCTATCATCATCCATGGTTTCAACAATACTAACACTATTATCCACACTATTATCATCAACAACAATTATTTCTATATTAAAATATGTTTGATTTAACACACTACCAATGCACTCCTCAATGTGTTTTGAACTATTGTGCATTGGTATTATTATACTAACTTTTTTCATGATTTCATTTCCAACCTATTCTCTTTATAACAAAGTCTATCCCTCTTTGTGTCATTTTTGACACATTTTGAGTCTGTACCCATTTGTGTCATTCCTACAGCATAATCCTAAAGCCATCCAGAAAAGTGGTGCTACTTCAATTACACTTATATTAAAAAAGGCTTGTATTAAATAACCGATTATTGGTAAAACTAAATATATTTCATTATATTTAATGCTATGTCTTATTCCTCTGTACACCGCATATCCATATACCACCAAATAAGCTAATAGTGCAAATATTCCTTGAGTTATTAATATTTGCAAATATTCATTATGAGCCTTGTCATATAAAATTGTTTTAGTAGAAGTCTTTCGTATAAGAGCTGTTCCATTAAATGCTTTGTGAAAGCTATCTACTCCAACTCCGTGCAAAAAATGTTTAGGAATTATTTCTACCGTTCTCTTCCAAATGTACATTCTTTTAGTTCCATATGAATCATCAAAATTTCCTTTAGCAATTTCTGTTGCTTCTGTACCAGTAGTTGCAATATCATTAACTAGTGTAGTTTTGTCAAGATTAATTGCTAAAACTGTCATTGATACTAAAATAAAAAGTAATACAAACCACTTTATAATTAATTTGTTTTTTATAGCTTTAATTAGAACAAAAATAACTACGAAAATTAATCCAATTATTGCGCTTGTTGTATTACTAGCTAATAAGCAGAACATAAATAATGCTGTTAATAGAGCATAAAAACTACTTTTAATTACTTTCTTTGAATCTATAAATAAACCTATAGAGTATGACAAGCACAACAACATATATGTACCAAAGAAATTCGGATTATTAGTTAACCCCAAAATCCAAGGCTGTTGTTTAAAAACAGTTGCATGAACAGATTCATCATATACTTTAATTGCTTTACCAAATTGCTTTACATTTAGCCACTTGAAACATTGACAAATTGCATAACCAGCTTGAATGGCACCACATATTAAAATGCAATTAACCACAATTTTTTTGTACTTGTCTGATACAAATGTAGATAATAACATTAAAGATAAATAATACAAAATTGAAAATAGCCCTTCATATCTTCCCCAACATCCATATAAAGCAATTTGCCTATCAAAAGCAAAATATGTTGAAATAGCGCCGAACAACTGCAACAGCAATAATTGCAAGATGAACCCAGTTTTTCTTATAGCGTTTAAATAAACAAATTACTAAAAACACAATTACATTTAAAACTAAAATATTTCTCAAGCCTAAAGAAAAACTTTTATAATCAAAGTTTGGATTTATTTGTTTTGTCATAAAAATGTAACTACCAATTGTAATATATGCTAAATTTGCTACTAAATAGGCTACTAATAGCTTCATTTTGAAATTTGTTGTAAAAAATTTTTTTATTGATTTTATTACATTTCGGGCAAAATTTATTAATTTATCTTTCATTGTTTTTACTCCTTATTCAAGACTTTGTATCACTTTTTTCCAGTAAGACCACACAAATTTAAAACTGTTCTTATGCACAAACAAATTCACTACAAGCACCACTGCAGAAGAAACACCAAACACGCAAACCCCTTTGAGTACCCAAGTTCCATAACTATAAACTTCAAATTCAGGAATGAAATTCATAATTATAGAAATTACTACAATCTCAAAAGCAATTACAATTACATTTTTAAAAACCTGCCAAACGCTTCTTTGTAAAATATGTTTTGAAGCATAACACATAATTTCTATAGTTCTAATAAACATTGCAACCATTGTACCTATAGCAAGACCAATAATTCCTAATTTATGCACTAGTATAATAGAAATAACAATATTAGAAACTGCTTCTACCCATGCACCAATTCTTGTTTCTTTAAAACGTCCAGCTACTTTTACTAAATCATCATATGGTTGCCTTATAATAACAATAAATTCAGCTATAATAATAAGACACGCAAACGCTGGTCTTATATAATTCGCATCATTAATGCCTTTGGTATATACCTCCATAAATGGTACAAGTAACAGCAATGTACATGCATACACTATTGTGATTAGTGTAAAATATAATCCTTCATATATATTAAAACTTTTATTTAAATTCTCTTTTTCATTTTTAGCAATCATATCTCCAAAAGTTGCATCTATTCCGCCTGAAAAAGACTTAACAACTTTACTTAATTTAGTTGTTACCATTGAATACACTGAATATACCGAAATTTCTGTTAAATTTCCAAACATCGTAAGTATTGCAACATCAGTATTTGTATGAACAATATATGCTATATGCTGTGCTAATGCATCCCATTTTTGCTTAATTTTATAATTACATTCAACATTTTTTAAATTAATCTTATATTTTTTCTTTACATATATATTTTGCAAAATTGGTCTAATCAAAAAAACTAAAGCAGTAGATAATTTTACCATTTGAATATTAGCACCACATTTAATTAAAATAATTACAATGATTGTATTTATAATAAATGAGAAAATTTTAATTGTATAAATTATATATGACTTTTGTTTGGCTTGTAAATATAAGCCATATGTCATTCCAAAAAAATACTCGCTAAAAGTACTTATAGAAATAATTACAACCAACGAAATTGTAAACAAACTATCAAAATCTTTTTCAAACACCCCTGGTAAAATAATGCACAATATAGCAATATACACAAGAAATATAATAGCAATAGTTCTAAAAATTTTTTCTGATGATTTTAAAATTTTTTCTATTTCAGATTTATCTTTATTAGCAATTGGTTTAAAAAGTATTGATTTAATTACAGGGCCAAACCCAGCTTCTAACATTATGATAAAACTTAAAAACTGTGTTATAGATGTAACTAAACCATTAATATTAGAGCCGTATGTAGTTATTATTAATTTTGGTATTATAAAACCAGAAATAATTGTAACAATTTGTAAAATTATTGATGATATAATATTAATTAAAGCCTTTTTACTTCTCATAACTTTCCTTTTCTTTTATTTTTATTAATAAGATTTATATATATTTCTTCTAATTGTTTTGTAGTTCCTTTTATATCAAAACCATTTTTGATTGTGTCTTTATACGCATTTTCTCTGTTATTTTTTTGCGCTTTTAAAATAAACTCAGCCCATACAAGTGCATCATTTGACTCTATTTTATTAAAACCATTTGATATATTTGCCTCATCAGTTACAGCATCTGATACAAATACTGGCAAGCCTGAAGTTTGCGCTTCAATTAAACATATTGGTAACCCTTCATACAAACTTGGAAGTATAAAAAAATCAATAGCATTTAATATATGACTTACATCTTCTCTAAATCCTAAAAATCTTACCTTATCTTTAATATTTAATTTTGTTACCTTTCCCTTTATTTCATCTTCCAATTCACCATATCCAATTAACAGCAACACCGCATCTTGTTTTTTCTGTATTTCATAAAAAATATCTATTAAAAAATCGTGATTTTTTTGTTTATCAAACTTACCAACATGTCCATATACAATATTATTTTCTATGTTAAAATTTTTTCGATACTCATTTCTATAACTTTCATTATATTTATACTCTTCAATATCAATCCCATTTTTTATAAATATAACATCATCTTCTTTAGTAAACAACGACTTTGTTGCCGTTTTTGAACATGTTAGCTTCACATCTATCATTTTTCTATATATAGGATTTAAAATTGCTATTAAAAATCTTTTTATTTTTGATATATGTGGAGTATTATGTGAATGTGCAATTAACCTCTTAATGCCAGCTAGCTTAGCAACTATTGCAACCTGAAATGTGAAGAAAAATGCGCCTGAATTTATATGAATTATATCATATTTATTTTTTTTCAAAAACTTAAATAATCTATAATTATAAATAATTCTGCCTTTTAAGCTTTTTCGATTAACATTTAAATTGTGCCATTTATCACATATATTTGATGCAGTTAGGATTTCAAATTCTATGTCCTCACTTATATTATTTTTAACATCAGACATCAACCTTGTAACACCATTAAAATATTCTCCATTTATTATTTGTAATACTTTTATCATTTTTTCCCCTTTTTTCTGCTATCTAAATAATCTTTAGAACCTTTAAGCATTAGTTTGATAGCTTCTAAAAATTTAATATCTTTTAAAACTCCCCTATGTCTTAGTAAATATTGCATTATTAAAAGGATTCTAAAGCGCCTACTAATTGCTGTAAATAAAGCTCCTTTATCAAAAAAATATTTTTCGTTATAACCTTTAAACCATGTTGAAGTTTTATTGTACACAGTACCTAAATTTTGTGGACTTGAATAGATTTTTAGCTTATTTTTCAGTAAATCAACAATAAATAGACTATCCTCTCCACTACTATATTTTGCATTTGGTCCAAATTCTGTATTAAACTTGATATTTTTATTTTTTACACTTTCTTTTCTAAATGCGATGTTGTATGAGGCATAATTTAAACTATTATAAATATGCAATCTTTTTCTTTTTTGGATTGTTCTTTTCTTCCTATTCGGACTATACATATTGAAAAAAATCGCATCAGCTTTTGGATTTTCTTCAAATTCTTTGATAACAATTTTTTCATAATCATCATTATAAACGATATCATCATCACATAATAAAATTATATCTTCAGTAATATGCTCAAGCCCTCTATTTCTACTGTTAGAATTTCCAAGCTCATTATAGGAATATATATTGAAGTTTTTATATTTTTCAAAGCCGTCACTTCCACATTGGTTTATAACAGTACACTTACTTGTTATATTCATTTTATCCAAATCTTCTTTTTTTAAATCCATTACTGATAACATTACTTCTAGTTTCATACTTTATTCCTTTTCATTAAATAGTTATACGATTGCATTGTACCAATCAAACTGCCAAGTTTAATACTCTTATTCTTATACCTCATATACTTATTTTTCATATTTCTGCAGACCTCGTCAAAGGCCTGCATTATATTTTAAAAAATAGCAGTACTATAAAAGTAGTGCTATTAAAAATTGTACTAGATTCCCACTCCCCTTCGCTTTTGCTACTAACAAGTGAAACCATCAATTTTTATTTTATAGTTATTTCATCAATAACTAAAGGATATAATTTGTTTATCATAACAGAGGTTTATTAAGAAATCCAAATACTTTACCATTGCAATAGCTTTTTCTTGAAGTTTTATTCTATATTCCACATTAGTTGTTGTATTTGCCTCATACACAACGAGCAATAAATTATAATTTGCTTCTTTAATTTTATGTTTGAGCTCAATTTCTTTTTTAGGAAAATTATTAAGATTTTGATCTATAATTACAGACAATTCTTTTATTAAATTTGCAATTTTAAACTTCTCAACTTTCATACAAAATATCTTCTACCTCATTAATCTTTTCTTTTATATTTTCACTGTTAATGTTTTCCATAAGATAATTATAAATTTCAGTAATTCTATTTTTTCTATTTATGTATTTATGAGCTTTGTTATATGTTACTATATACTTGTTTTCAGATTTAAAATCTTGTTCTTCATAAACCTCATAATTATCTGCTTTGTTTACTACAATATAGTTTATTTTTAATTCTTCAACTTTTGTAGCAATCTTATTTATTGATGTAATCGGAAATCCAGAATCATATATATTGTTAAATTTTTTTAATGAGTAGTCAAACAGATATGAAAGAATAATTGCATCTTTTCCATAGCAATGATAAAACTGACCTACTTTTAGAAAAACAATATCATTCGGGTGAATTTCTTTTATAATTTTTATTACATTTTCTTTCAACTAAATCTTTTCCTCCGTTCTACAAAAATTATTAATATTTACACATTATCCCAAAATTTTGCGTTCTAGGTGCCATTCAGACATTCGCTTCGCTCACGTCTGTATGACACCTAATTGCAGCCGACCAAAGGCCTGCTACAAGGCTTTGTGAATAACTCTCTGCCTCCTATAAGCTTAACTGCCATACGTCATTTACTTTTTGCATATGGACTGTAGATTTTAGAGTAACTACAGGGACAACATGAGAGCGGCTGCCGTTTCCGTCCGCGTTACCGTAAGAGTACACATTGAACAAGTTGGTGCCGTCCACGTTGCCGTGTTGCAATAAGCGCACGCTGAAGTTACAGTTATTAGAGTCAAGGTAAACACAGCGCGAAGCAAGCCAGCAGAATATATTTTTAAAATTCTGTGTATAATAGTTATAATATCCGTGTTGTTGCAGTGCTTTCATAAGTTCTTATATATTCGTAATACGGATCTGATGAAGATGCAGATGAAGATGCAGATGCAGTTGCAGAACCTGTTGCAATTTCGGGTACCTCTCCATAATCTACTATATCTAAATTTTCATTCATTCCATATCGATGAATCCATGAATATGAAGAGTTGTCTCCATTTGGAGTATATCCTTCTACTTTATTCACATCATCTACAGTCAAGCTTTTTGAGCTTGTTGCATATGCATCATTTTTATATATACTTGCAACTTCATCCAATGCTTGTATTGCATTATTATATCCATCCATCCCTTCTAAACCTAATTCAGTTGATGAATATGTTCTTGGTATTATTTTTACTTCTCCAGTTGTTTGATCAAAATCTAATATTACCCAATCATCTGCATCTTCTGTACTAATTATTCCATATAATAAAGCTCCTGCTACAGATAGTGTATCATTACTTATACTTGCTGTTCCTGGTTTGTAATTTACAGATTGCCATCTTGCCATTCCACTTGTACTTGCATGTGTAGCTGCATAGGCTACTGTTCCTGGTGTTTCAGCTGCTGATGGTTCAGATAACGCCTCTGTTCCAACTACTGTTATTGCTAATCTTGTTGTTTTTCCTTGGTCTTGAGTATCCCATGTATCGTTTCCACCTTCATATGGCCAATTCCATTTAATTTTTTCCACAAATTCCCCACTTGCATTTGCTACTGACACATATTTGCTAAAATGTATTGTTCTTGCAAACGTATCTGTTCCCCCTGCTGATACTGTTTCCAATGTTGATGCATCAGTTCCTTGTTGTCTTGAAAATGTAATATTTCTTGGACAATCTGTTATTGCTATTGTTACATCATAATTTAAACTTACTTCAGTTCCTTGTGTGTTAATTACTATATCAAACTCCCCACTTGTTCCTGGCGCTATTCTATCATTTGCTAAGTTTTGATATGTTGTTGTTGCTAAGTCTAATGTTTGTGTTGGTGTTGTTACTGTATTTTGACCTGCTCTTAATGATAAATTGAAATTCCATTTTGCTACATCTACTGTTGCTCTTCCATTTTTATTTGTTATGTATTTTGCCCATGCATATAGTCCTATACATGATGCTAGTGTTGTTATTATTAACAACATTGCGATTAATGCAGTTACCCCTGCATTTTTCTTCCTTGGTTGATTATTTTCCATCTCCCACTTTCTCCTTTCATTTGTATCTACAAGGCTTCTAATTTTTTTCTATTTTTCTGGGGGGAAAAATATAATAATATTTTAGAAGCCATTGTATACTTATTTTTTGATACATAGGTTTGAAAAAAAATCTTTGTGCAAAGCAAATTCTTTTTTCATGACAAACTCTTTTTTCATAACAAACTCTTTCTTCATAAAACACGAAAAATAGAGTAGACTTTTAGCAATTTTTTTTGCTATTTTTACTTACTCTATTTTTTATGTTTTATGATTATTTTGTTTATTAACATTACTGCTATTGCATATGATATTTTTGAATTAATTTGTTTTTCTCTTTGGTTGTTTAAAATACCGTGTGTGTGCTTGTGTAGAGCCACAAGGGTTCTCAGCATTAATTATGTTTCCTTTAACACTTTTTGTTTCCTTATTTTTCTCCATTTTCACACACCCCTTTTCTAGACTTTTTTCATTCTTTTGTATCCATACTATCATTCTAGCAAAAGAGGGATTTTGTGTCAATGTTTTTTTGAAAATTTTTAAGCCAATGGGGACGGGGCAATTTGGCACGATTTGATTCGTGCCAAATTG
>SAMEA3663241__coassemble_380_pt1 | contig 11094 bp, 11 predicted proteins | sample SAMEA3663241__metabat2_low_PE_011 | metagenome-assembled genome bin SAMEA3663241 (sample SAMEA3663241) | pig gut metagenome | biome: pig gut; feature: pig-associated habitat; material: faeces | place: China | collected 2013 | reverse complement strand
TTTTGCACAATTTGGGACATATCTAGGCCTAGATATGTCCCAAATTGTGCAAAATGCACAGCTGGGACACGTCCCAAATTGCTCACCATAAATTATTCATTTGTATCTGGTGCAGTAGACATCTTTAATTCTTCAAGCCTTTCTTTAGACATTAACACCTGTCTTGGCTTGCTTCCTTGATATCCTGAAATTATTCCTCTTTCTTCTAGTTGATCAATTATTCTTCCTGCTCTAGCATATCCAACTTTAAACTTTCTTTGAATAAATGATGTTGAAGCTTGTCCTGTTTCAACAACAACCTCCATTGCTTCCATTAAAAGTGGATCTGTATCATCATCATCTGCATCTTCTGCTAATTCTTTATCAGATTTATTGCTATTTTCGATACTTTCTAGTATTTCTTCACTATATGTTGCAGTTCCATTTGCCTTAACAAAATCCACAATTTTTTCAACTTCATCATCAGATACAAATGCACCTTGTATTCTTGTAGGTTTTGAAGAACCCGCTGGTGAAAATAACATATCACCTTTTCCTAATAATTTTTCTGCACCTACCATATCTAAAATTGTTCTAGAATCAACTTGTGATGATACAGCAAATGCGATTCTTGAAGGGACATTGGCTTTAATTAATCCTGTGATTACATCAACAGAAGGTCTTTGAGTTGCAATAACCAAGTGCATTCCAGCCGCTCTTGCTTTTTGAGCTAGTCTACATATAGCATCCTCAACATCTTTTGCAGCAACCATCATTAAATCTGCAAGCTCATCAATGATTATTACAATTTGTGGTAATTTTCCACCTTCGCCTTCTTTTTCCATTGCAGCATTATAGCCTTTTAAATCCCTTACACCCTTTGTTGCAAATTTATTATATCTATCATCCATTTCTTGAACTGCCCATGCAAGCGCACCTGCTGCTTTTCTTGGATCTGTAACTACCGGAATTAAAAGATGTGGAATTCCATTATACACTGATAATTCAACAACCTTTGGATCAACCATTACTAATTTTACTTCGCTTGGTTTAGCATTATAAATTATACTTGTAATAATAGTATTTATACAAACACTTTTACCTGAACCTGTTGACCCAGCAATTAAAACGTGAGGCATTTTTGCAATATCAGCAATTACTACTTGACCTGCAACATCTTTTCCTAATGCAACGCTTAATTTAGATTTATTATTTGCAAATTCTTCTGTTTCAACTACATCTCTTAAATGTACTGCTTCTTTTTCTTTATTTGGCACTTCAATACCAACAGCCTGTTTACCCGGAATTGGGGCTTCAATTCTTATTGTTTCAGCTGCTAAATTTAATGCAATATCATCAGCCAAATTAGCTATTTTACTTACTCTTACACCTTCAGCAGGTTTTAATTCATATCTTGTGATTGCTGGTCCAACTGAAACATCTTCAACCTTTGCTGAAACACCAAAACTATATAAAGTTTTTTGTAATTTGGCAGCTGTATCTGTTAATGCTCTTGCGCCAGCTTTATTCACCTTTTTATTATTTTTACTTAGTAAATTAATTGGAGGATATTCATAATGTTCATCTTCAACAATAACAGCGTGTTCTAATTGTAAAACCTCTTTTTTATTATCTTCTTTTTTCTGTTCTTCTTGCTTAAACAGATTTCCTTCAATATACTCAGGATCATCATTTGTATTATTTTTTCCATTCTTTTTCAAACCTAATGGAACTAAATCGTCATTATCATGATTATATTTTTTTAGGTTTCCTAATTCTTCTCCAAAATTAATTTGTAATTGTGTTACTTCTTCAGCTTGTCTCCTTTTTTCTTCCTTTTCTCTTAATCTTCTTTCTTTTTTAGTTTCTACTACTTCATTATTATTTTCTATTTTATCATTCTCATTTTGTTCAGCATTCTTCTTAATTTTATCTAGTAGGTTTGCAATTAGTTCTGTTGGCTTAAATCCAAACATAAATACAATAAATACCAAAGCTAATCCTATGGTTAAAATAACCGTTCCTGCTATTCCTAAAAGTTTTACTAATGGATATGAAACTATAGCTCCAACAACACCTCCGCCTTTATTTATTGTTCCTAAATAAAAAGCTTTTTCAGTTACTTGTTTTATTGGTTCTGTCATAACTAATGACCTTGAAATCGCAACTTCATAAATGCTTAACACTGTGCAAATACAACAAACTATAATCCCATATTGTATCAGTTTAGACATTACATAATCTTTGCTATTACGAACTAAGCTTATAACAACAGCAAATATTCCAATTGGAAGAATATATTTAACAATACCAAATACTCCTCCTAATAAATTACTTAAATATTCACCAATATATCCTGATTTAAAATATATTAATACACCACTTAATAATCCTGCAATTATTAAAATAACAATAGCAGTATCCTTATTCATCTTTCTTGTCTGCTTTGTTTGCTTTTTGTTATTTGTTTTTCTCTTTGCCAATTTTTTTCCTCCAATCATTTAACCTAAAAAGGAACCGTCCTTCAATTTTAAAGAAAGGACCGTCCCCTACCCACTTAACGATATTATTTAAGCTCTTTTCTATTATTTTGTATTATTTTTAAAGCATCTTCTAAAGCCACTTCTAGACCTTGTAATATATTATCAGCATAATCTTTTGTTCCTTTAGAAATTTCCCTAGACATTTCATTAGCTGTTTCAATAATTTCAGCTTTTTTCTCATATGCTTTTTTAGTAATTTCATTTTCATTTATCATTGAAATTATTCTATTTTCAGCTTCTTTAACAATATCATCAGCTTCTTTTTGAGCTTCAACTAAAATTCTTTGTCTTTCCTCTTTTATCCATTTAGCTTGTTTCAACTCATCTGGTAATTTAAGTCTAATTTCTTTAATAATTTCTAAAATTTCTTCTTTGTCAACAACACTTTTCCCAGAAAAAGGTACTGATTTACAATTTTCTAATATGTCCTCTAACTCTTCTAATAAAGTAAATATTTCCATGATTTAGCCCCTTTCACAACTTAAAAATATGAGATTTGCTCTGCCATATTTTCTAATATCATAAACTTGTATATCTAATTTTTTTAAATTCTCTAATTCTCTATCTTTTTCATCGGTTTCTATTACTATAATGCCATCTTCTTTCAGTAGTTTTAAAGACAATATCATTTGGACTGAATCAACAGCAATATTATCCTTATATGGTGGATCAATAAAAATTATATCAAATTTTATATTATTATTTGCAAAATCTTGCAAGCTTTTTCTATAATCTTTATTAATTACCTCAGCATTTTCCTGTAATCTGGTTTTTTCTAAATTTTGACGTATCATATTTATTGCTTTAATAGAATTATCGCATAAATATGCTGTTCTACATCCTCTACTTAGAAATTCAATTCCTATTGCTCCACTACCAGAAAATAAATCTAAAATAACTGAATCATCAATTTTAGAATTTATTATATTAAACAATGATTCTTTAACTCTATCTAATGTTGGTCTAGTAGTTAGTTCATCTATTGAATTTAATTTTGTTCCTCTTGCAGTTCCACTTATAACTCTCATAAAAACCTCTTTTATATCTGTTCACATATATTTATATTATTTTTTTTACTATATGTCAATATAATTAACACAATTGTAACATACTCTTAATATTTCTGTAACAAAATTACAATTTTGTTACAGTTTTGAAAAATTACTAAAAATTTTCTTTTGGCTTTTTGCACAAAAAACAGAGGATAATTCCTCTGTTCTTCAAAAATTAATTATCTTTCTTCATATCCTTTATTAATTCTAATTGTGATATTAAAAGAGATTCCATTTTTGCTTTGTAAATATCAAATTGTTTTTCCATTTCATCTTTTTCTCTTTGTTTCAAAACAATTGATTGATTTAAAGAATCCAAAGATTGTTTTGCTGTACCTTCAGCTTCTTTTATGATTTGATCAGCTTGTTGTTTTGCTGTATTTTTCACTTCATCAGCTGCAGATTGTGCGATAACCAATGTGTTTTGAAGAGTGCTTTCTATTGTTTTATAATGTACAAGATCTTTTTCCAATTGAGCAATTTTTCTATCCTTCTCAGAAATATCTCTACATTTTGCTTCATAGTCAGCTGTTAATTGATCTAAAAAATCATCGACTTCTTCAACATCATAACCGTTAACCATTTTTCTGGAAAATTTTTTGTTTTCAATATCTAGTGGTGTAATCATATGCTTTCCCTCCATTTTCTATTTATGATTAATCATTCATATTATTGTTTTTTAACCAAGAAACAGAAAGTTTACTTTTTATTTCTTCTCTTGCCATTTCATTTGTAATATCATAATTATAAGGTGCAATTAAAAATATAGAATTTGAAACTTTTTGGATGTGTCCATCTAATGCATGAACAGCTCCGCTAATAACATCTATTATTCTTCTTGCAACATCTTTATTAACATATTCTAGATTTACAATAACAGATTTTTTCTCCTTTAATAAATCGCATATGCTTTCTGATTGTTCAAAAGATGTTGGTTGAGATATTACCATTTTGATTTGTTGCATTGCTGGCAAGCTAACGATTTTATTGTTGCGTTTAGCACCAAAGAAACCTTTTGGCTCTACATCTTCAACTTCGTTTTCATAATCTTCCATTTCATATTCTTCATCTTCTGTGTCTGCTGATGGATCTACTCCAAATAAATCCCATACCTTATTCATTATTGCTCCTGACATAATATACCTCCTAAAATAATACTCCTCATTTGTTAGCTTGTAATAAGTATCTAACTTTTTTTAATCAATGTCAATACTTTTTATACTTTGTAATAAAAAATTAATAATTCTGTAATATTGTTGTAATATTTTTTTAACATTATTTCTTTTTAATCACAATTTCATCATATAAACTTATAGATTTCTTGTTATCCAATTCTGTAATATCAAATCCTGATTCTTCAAGCTCTGTTGTTGAATAATTTTCTACAATTGAATAATTATCATTTTGCCTTAATACTTTAACATATATTTTTTCATCATATCCTGCTCTGTTTCTTACAACAAAAGCAAATTTTCCTTCATATTGAATAGCACTATTTGGAACCTTTATTCCCGAATCGCTCCACCAAATTATATCAACATTGATTTTTCTATAATTAATCAAGCTTTCTACTTCTTGTTCAATTTCAAAAACAAGTAATGTTCCATTATTTCCTTGGTCTGATTTATGAACAATAGTAGCTGGAACTTCACTAGTATTTGGTAACCTTAACTTTAATCTAGAACCAATCTCAGATTTTTTTGCTTCATCAGTTTTGGAAATACATGCAATATAACATTTAAAATTATTTATAATTTTTGCTTTTTGACTGTTTGAAGCAATCATTTGACCACTTTTTAGTTTTAAAGAATCTAAAAAATCTTTATTAATATAGCCAAAATCTCCTGTAACTAAAGTGTCTTCCAAATTATCAACTTTATATGAAATAATGCCACTTTTATTTGAATATACATATTTAGAATTTGAATTTAGTTGCTTTTCTAGTTCACTTCTTTGTTCAATTAATTGTTTGATAAATGCGCTATCAGCCATATTCCCTGAGATTTTTGCTTTTTTAGTTAATGAATTATTTATTTCTTTTTTATATTGTTCAATTTCTTGAATCTCAGTATTTTCATATACATCTTCTAATTTTTCTTCTAATTGTGTTTCCAATAATTTAGTATCTGTTGAGAATAACTTGTTTTCTTTTTTTAAAGCTTCTTCAATCTGCATATCTAATTCTTCAATTTTGTTATTTATCTCATTTTCATTTTCAAGTGTATATCTATATATTGCTTCACCATTAGCAACTTTCTTCCCCTCAGCTTTTAATTGAACAATTTTTCCACCAGCTTCGTCATTTTCAATTATTTGCTCATCTCTTATTATATAGCCTTCTTGTGATTCCTCTTTATATATTTTTCCTTTCTCAACAATAAAAGTATCTGTTGGATTTGCTAATAATTTTATAAAAAGAAATATACAGTATAAAAAGAAAATACAAGATATTACTATAATAACCTTAGTCTTATTTTTCACTTTTAACTCCCTTCAAAATAATATCTAAATTATTTTGTATACCAGCTTGTCCATCAAGCCATGTTATTTCTTTGTTTCTTCTGAACCATGTTAACTGCCTTTTTGCATAACGTCTTGTTTCCTGTTTTATTTTTTCAAGCATTTCATCATATGTAATTTCACTTTTTAAATAACTAACAACTTCTTTATATCCTAACCCTTGAATTGCAGTAGGTAATTCATCATATTTTTTGATTAATGATTTTACCTCATCAACCAATCCATTTTCTATCATAATATCTACTCTTTTATTAATTCTTTCATATAGTTTTTCTCTATCCATATTAATTGCAAAAACTATATAATTATATGGGTTTTCCTTTTTCTTAGATTCAATTTCTTGTTCAGTTTTAGTTTTTCCTGTTGCATTATATATTTCTAAAACCCTAAAAATTCTTTTTTTATCATTATGACTTATTTTTTCCATTGCTAAAGAATCAATTTCTTTAGCTTTTTCATATAATTTTTCCAAACCTTCTTTTTCTGCAATTTCATCTAATTTAGCTCTATATTTCAAATCAATTTCTGAATCATCATAATCAATACCATTTACTAATGAATCAACATATAGCCCTGTTCCACCAACAATAATAGGTGTTTTTCCTTTTTTTAAAATTTCTTCAATTGCATTTAATGCATCTTTTTTGAAATTCGCAACACTATATCTTATTGTAGGAGAAACATTACCTATAAGATAATGTTTCACTCCATCCATTTCTTCTATACTTGGTTTTGCCGTTCCAATATCCATATCTTCATATATTTGCATTGAATCAGCAGAAACAATTTCTCCATCAATTTTTTTAGCTAATTGTATTGAAAGTGCAGTTTTTCCAGAAGCTGTTGGACCACATATTACAATGATTTTTGGTTTTTCCATATAGTTCCCCCTACCTTCTAGAGAATTTTTTTTCAATATCTGCTTTTGATATTCTTATTGCAGTTGGTTCTCCATTTGGACTTACAAATGGTTGTGGCAATGACAATAATTGTATCATTAAATTATCTACCTCTTTTTCTGTTAAAGCTAAACTAAATTTTTCAGCAGATTTACATGCAATTGTTGCAATAAATTTTTCTTCAATTTCCTGTCTAGCTGTTCTTGCAACTGTATTAATTTCATCTAAAATTTCTAGAAATAGCTGTCTAGTATCTAAATCAATACATATATTTGGCACACCATTTAATTTTATTGTTTTATCTCCAAATTCTTCTAAGTCAAAACCAGCTTTTCTAAATAATTCTAAATTATCTTTTGCAATTCCCATTTGTCTTTCTGTTAAATTAATAATATCTGGTAATAACATTAATTGAGCATCTTTTTCTGTATCACTATAATAATTTCTTTTAACCTTTTCATATAAAATTCTCTCATGAGCTGATTTTTGGTCAACAATATACATTTCTTTTTCATATTCAATTACAATATATGTTCCAAAAACTATTCCAATATACTTATAAACAGGTCTGTTATAAAATGCATTATTTGTGAACAAAGACATATTCTCAACAGTTCGAAAATCTTCTTGTTTTACAGAATAGCCATTGTCTTCTTTCTCCTCAACTTTTTCCTTATGAGAAATTACTTTACCAAACATTTTTGCATACATTTCTTCGAAATTAGCATCAGATTCTTGTTCTGTTTCTTTTGTTTTTTCTGCTGTTTTCTCATTATCATTATTTATATCAATTATATCTTTTTTATCATTATTTAAATTTGCTTCATAAGAACTTTCTTTCTCATTTACATTATTATTTTCTGTTTTATATGTATTTAACTCACTAATTTGCTCTTCATTATATTGTATAGTTTTATTTTCATTTTCTTTATAATCATTTTCATATTTTTCTTGACCATTTTCTATACTTTGATTTATAGTATTTTCATAATTATTTGAAAATTTGCCTTCATCATTTAAATCTGAATAATCAGTTTCTTTTACACTTATTTCACTACTTACACTATTTAATGTACTATCTTCAAAATTAGATGTTTCACCACTATCAATATGATTTTCAGTTTTTTCAGTTATATATCCATCTTTTAAGTCATTAAGTATTGATGATTGTGGCTTCATATTTAATTTTTCTAAATTAGCATCTAATTCTTTCACCAATCTTTCCAAATTGCTTTCTGGTTTTACATCATCATTTTTTATTTCTGATTTATCTATCGTTTCTGAAGCAGAGTTTTCATCTTTTAAAGCATTTATAAGGTCTTCATGCTCATGTTGAATTTTATCTTTATAAAGTTCTTCAACTAAATTTCCTTCATTTGTTGAGAATTCATTTTTAGAGCCTCCTAGAATATTTTTAAAGAAACTACCTATTCCTTTGTTTTCTCCTTTATTCTCACTTTTATTTTCTTCTTTCACATCAAGCTCAGTATAATTTGAATCAATTCCATTAAATACTTTATTTTCAATTTTTTGAATTTCATCTATATAATCATTTTTCATTGTTTTATCCTCTGTAATTTCATTTTGTTTATTTTGTGTTTCAATTTTTAATAAAGATTCCTTTATTGCATGATATACTAATTTGAAGATTTTATTTTCTTCTTGGAAACGAACCTCTAATTTAGCTGGATGCACATTAACATCTAATTTATGAGGATCCATTTCAATATTTAAAATCAAAAATCCATATTTTCCAATTGGCAACATTCCTTTAAAAGCCTGTTCGGCACTGCTTGTTAAAGTTTTATCTTTTACAAATCTCTTATTTACAAAAAACAATTGATTTGATCTATTAGAACGAGCAATACTTGGATTTCCAATAACTCCTTTTACAGCCATATCTTCAAAATAGTACTCTACATTTATTATATTTTCAGCTATATCTTTTCCATAAACACCATAAACAATATCTTTTATATTACCATTTCCTGATGTTTGTATAACAGTTTTACCAGTATTTACAAACTTAATTGCAATATTAGGATTAACTAAAGCAATTCTTGTTATTGCATCTTCTATATATCCAGATTCTGTAAAATCCTTTTTTAAAAATTTATATCTTACCGGAGTATTATAAAATAGATTTTCTATAGTAATAGTTGTTCCTTTTGGACATCCTGTTTCCTCTTTTAAAATGATTTTTCCACCTTCTACAACTATTCTATGTCCAACACTGCTATCTTCTGTTTTTGTTACTAATTCTACTCTTGCAATCGCAGCAATACTTGCTAAAGCCTCACCTCTAAATCCCATTGATTTCACAGTTTCTAAGTCTTCAGCTTTTCTAATTTTACTTGTTGCATGTCTTTCAAAAGCAATTTCTAAATCATCTTCTGCAATTCCTTTTCCATTATCTGTAATACGGATATATGATATTCCTCCGTTTTTTATTTCTATTGATATATTATCAGCACCAGCATCAATTGAGTTTTCAACTACTTCTTTTACTACTGAGGCAGGTCTTTCAATTACTTCTCCAGCTGCTATTTTATTTATTGTTAAATCATCTAATAATACTATATTTCCCATTTAACTTCCTCCAAAAATCTTTTGTATTTCTTACTGAAATATTACTTTTTTGAAATTATATCACTAATTTGTAAATTTTGTATAGATATTTTTCCAATTTTATTAACACTTTTTTTCAATTTGAATACTATATATCATACAAAAGAACAAAAATAAAGTTCTTTTAGGAGGTACAATTATGGGAAATTGTTGTAATAATAGTGAAATTTTATGGTTCATTATTTTATTCTTACTACTTTTCTGCTGTTGTGGAAACAACAATAATTGCGGTTGTGGATGCAATTAATTAAAAATTTTTTACAATTATATGAAAGGGGGGATTTTTATGCCAGAAAATAGAGGCTGTGGTTGTGGATTTGGTTTTGGTGATGATTGTTGTTGGATTATAATATTATTTATATTAATAATTTGTTGCTGTGGTAATAGTGGTAGAGGTTGTTGTTAATCATATGATAAACAATTTTGAAATATAAAGTCAATTTATTTTAATTTGCTTTATATAAATTTAGTATCAAAAAGAGGCAGTTCATTCCGAACTGCCTCTTTTTTTGAGGAATTATTTGTAATCTCTTACGTAACTTTCAGCAACGTCTCGTTCAGCTGAAATAAGCAGAGCATTACTGATAAGGTTTGTATCCACAGCCCCATAATGCTCTCTGATAAGGAACTTATCATTCTTTTTTTCAACCACATAGACTACCTGTGCCTTCATCTCCTCGAGTGTTCTCTTAAGCTCATCGTGTCCCTTGCATTCATTCAGTGTGATTACGTCTCCAGTCATTTCCTCGTACACGTGAATCTTGTTGTCTCTGTTAATTGACACAACATAATTGCCTTCCTGTGCTTCTTCGAATCCGGTGATTTCCTTAAAAAGTCTGTACTTCATTCGAAAATTCCTCCATTTTATTAATATTATCTCTTTTAAGAGATTACATACATTATAGCATAAATTAACATAAAACGCAAATGCTGTTCATTTTTTTATAAAACTAGTCAACATAATTGACCATTCGCACAGATTGTGTTATAATCAGATTATGTAAAATTTCATAGCTACGTAAATTTGAAAAATTTCTATCAAATTTTCTAAATAACGTAGACAAACCATTAAATGAATATTTAAGGAGGTACACAAATGAAAAAACTGCAACAGGGTGACAAATTGAATCTGGTGAAAACCGGCAAAAACCTTAAACAAATTCGTAAGAGTCACGGAAATACCCAAACTGAATTAGCAGAGAAAATTGGATGCTCACAATCATATGTCGCAAAAATAGAAAATGGTCAGACTCCTATGTCTTTATCAACCGCAATTGAAATTTGCGCTTTATATGGATTGAGTATTGAGCAATTAATTATTTTAAATGATGAGCCGATTCCAATTATTTAATAAGAAGAGGATAATGCTTTATGTATTATCCTCTTCTTATTAAATTGTTATTTGTGGAAATAGCAGGTATATAAATATCCCCCAGTATAACTGGGGGATTTTCATATCGGCCTATAAGGCCT
>SAMEA3663241__coassemble_377_pt1 | contig 11183 bp, 10 predicted proteins | sample SAMEA3663241__metabat2_low_PE_011 | metagenome-assembled genome bin SAMEA3663241 (sample SAMEA3663241) | pig gut metagenome | biome: pig gut; feature: pig-associated habitat; material: faeces | place: China | collected 2013 | reverse complement strand
TGTTTCAAAAATGAAACATTTTAAGACCGTCCCCAAATGTTTCAAATGTTTCAAAGTTAAATCTCAACTTCATTCGCCCAGAAAACTGGTCCATCTTTGCAAACATGTTTATATTGCAATTCTTCTGTTCCTGCTAATTTTACTGCACAGCCTAAACATACTCCTAATCCACAGGCCATTTTTTCTTCTAATGATAATTGGCAAGGAATATTTTTTTCAATTGATAATTGCTGTACAGCTTTAAGCATTGGCAATGGTCCACAGGCGAAAATAATGTCAATTTGATTTTCAATGCCTAATGTATTTTCAATATCTTCTTTTAATTTATTTATAGCAAATCCTTTTTCTTTATATGAACCATCATCTGTTGTGATTACTAAATTTGAACTAACTTTACTAAATTCATTTTCAAGTGTTACAAAATCTTTATTTCTAAAACCAAGATATGTATTAATATTTTTTGTGCCATTTTTTCCTAATCTTTTGGTTAATTCATATAATGGAAAAACTCCTATTCCTCCACCAATTATTGCAACATTATTATATTTTTTTACATCAAATCCACCATTTCCAAGTGGTCCAACAATGTCGATTTCTTGACCCACTTCAACTTCTGATAAAATTATTGTTCCTTTACCTTTTACTTGGAAAATAAATTCCAATAGATTTTTATCATTATCAACATTATAGATACTAATTGGTCTTCTTAACAATGGCTCTGAACCCTTCAAAACTTTTATTTCTAAAAATTGTCCTGGTTTAGCTAATTTACACATTTCTTCAGATTCTACTGAATATTTAAAAATGTCATCTTTTAATTTCTCTTTGTTTACTAATTTTACACATCTGTGAATTCCCATTTATATTTCCTCCTATCTTTTTGAAGCATTTCGATTATTATAATTTTTTTAATTTTAGAACTTGCAATAATTAACCCTCTATCTATGATTAAAATATTTTTGATTATCTCTGTCCCTATTTTTAAAAATTTAAAATTTTCTCCGTCCCCAATTTTAAAATTTTCTCCGTCCCCAATTTTAAAAAGCTGAATTTAATTCGTCTCTCATTCTGATTGCCTCAGCTCTAGTTGCTTTAGCATAATCAACTTCTGCAAATTTATCTTTCCATAAATCTGATTTATATGCACACATTAAGCTTCTAGAAGCATTAACAATTCCACCTAAACCATTTCCATCAAATCCTAATGCAATATCAGAAGCCTTTCCGCCTTGAGCACCATAACCTGGAATTAAGAAATATGTATGTGGTGCTGTTTTTCTAATTGATTGTAATTGCTCTGGATATGTTGCTCCAACAACTGCAGCAATACTACTATATCCATATTCACCTCTTAAATCTTCTCCCCATTTTTCAACTAATTTTGCAACTGTAGTATATACTTCATCACCATTTTCTAATTTAATATCTTGTAATTCCCCAGATGATGGATTTGATGTTTTTACTAAAATAAACAAACCTTTATTATATTTTTTACAATCTTCTATAAATGGTTTTACACAATCTGACCCCATATATGGATTTACTGTAAGGAAATCTACATCAAAAATTGACTCTTCAACATCTCCAATTTTTGTTTTTCCTAAAAATGCATTTGAATAACCTGCAGCAGTTGAACCAATATCTCCTCTTTTTGCGTCAACTATAACAAGCATTCCCTTTTCTTTTGCATATTTACAAGTTTCTTCAAAAGCTTTCATTCCAGGAAGTCCAAACATTTCATAAAAAGCAATTTGAGGCTTAACCGCTGGAATAATATCAAAGGTTTCATCAATTAAAGCTTTATTATATTCAATAATTGCATCAGCAACTCCTTCTAAAGTTTTTGGATATTTATCTGTTACACATTTTGGCAACATTTCAAATCTTGGATCTAACCCCATTACTGTTGGGTTATTTGTTTCTTTAATTTTGTCTATTAAAATATCTATTATGTTTTTCATTTTTCAATTTCCTTTCTTTGCGTTTTTTTGAGATTGTGAGACTCTTGAGACTCTGGGAACTCTGGGGACGGTCTTTTTAGTCTCATTTTTGAGACTTTTTAACTCCGTCCCGAAAAGTCTCACTTTATTTTTCATAAACAATTCTTCCGCCTACAATTGTATATTGAACCATTCCTTTTAATTTTTTCCCTATAAAAGGAGTGTTTTTAGATTTTGAAACTATAGATTCTTTTTCGTAAACATATTCAATATTAGGATCAAATATTGTTAAATCTGCAGTCATTCCTTCTTTAATTTCTCCTCTATCATCTAATTTTAATAATCTTGCAGGAGTATATGACATTAATCTTACCATATTTAAATAATCTATATATCCTGGGTCTACTAGGTTTGTAATTGTTGCAGATAATGCAGTTTCAAATCCTATAATTCCATTAGGTGCTTTTGATAATTCTCTTTCTTTTTCTTCCTCAGAATGAGGAGCATGGTCTGTTATAATTGCATCAATTGTTCCGTCTTTTAATCCTTGAATTATTGCTTGTTTATCTTCTTCTGTTCTTAATGGTGGATTCATTTTAGCATTTGTTCCAGATACTAAAACTTCATCTTGTGTAAAACTATAGTAATGTGGACAAGTTTCACATGTGATTTTAACACCTCTTTTTTTAGCATCTCTAATCATATTAACAGAAGTTTTTGTGCTAATGTGGCAAATATGTGCTCTAACATTGTTTGTTTCTGAAATTACTATTTCTCTTGCTGCCATTATTTCTTCTGCTTCAGGCAAAACTCCTTCAACACCAAGTTTTTCAGCTACTTCTCCTGCATTGATAGCACCTGCTGAAACTGATTTTTCCTCACAATGTGATGCTACAAATGTTCCAATTTTATCAGCATTTATGATTCCTTGCCTCATAATTCTAGAGTTTACAACAGGAATTCCATCATCTGAAAATGCTATTGCACCAGCCTTTTTTTGTTCTTCAAAATCAACTAGTTCATCACCTAATTCCCCTTTAGTTACACTGGAATATGGAAAAACATTGCATAAATTCACTCTTTTTGCTTCATCAATAATTTTTTGCAAAACAAAAGCACTATCAGGGGTTGGTTTGGTATTCGGCATAGGACAAATACTTGTAAAACCACCCTTAACAGCGCTTTTTGATCCTGTTTCAATTGTTTCTTTATATTCAAAACCAGGTTCTCTTAAATGACAATGCATATCTATCATACCTGGCATAATAGACAAATTAGTACAATCAATTACATTATCTGCTTGTACTTCAATATTCTTTCCAACTTTTTCAATTTTTGAATCATTAATCAACACATCCATTACTTCATTTGTATTTGATGCATAATCTAAAACTGTTCCATTTTTTAGTAATGTTCTCATTTTTACTCCCCCTTATTTCCACAAATTTTTATCATTTTATCATTTATTTCTAGCTGGTGTCAATACTTTATGCTTTTCTTTAGAAATAAAAAAATCACATTTTTTTGCTGCCTAAAATATAAAAGCAGAATACCAACTAGCGCCTTTTTTAGCACTTACTTAGTATTCTGCTTTTAAAACTAAAGATATGTTTTAATCTCCAATATCTTTTTCATTATTTTTTAATTCTCTATTATTTTTAGCCATATTTCCATTTGTTATTTTATTCTTTTCATTAATACTTCCATTATCTCTAACCTTCATTTTTTCGTGAAAATCTAATATTTTATCACACTCATTCTTATGAGTATCATCCACATTATTTTTTTCAATATCTATTTTGTTATCACCTTTTATCAAAATACTTCTATCAGAGATGATTAGAGCCTTTTTCTTTTTCTCCCAACCTAATTCTTCTGGTAAATAACCTAATTGAAGGACTTCTTCTTGTGTCATTTCAATTTGAACAATTTCAATGTTATCAGGCCTACTAAAACTATTTCTATTTAGTTTTTCATTTGAATTAGTTTTTTCATTTGCTAACAAAACAAATGTAATTAACCCTAGCTCTTTATTCTTTTTATCATCTTTTCCACATAATTTTTCTAATAATCTTTCTCTCTTTTTTTCTCTTTTATCTATTATTTTTTTCTGTTCATCACTACATTTTTCATATGGCACAAATTGAACATTATCTTTAAAATAAGTTCTTTTAGTTGATAATGATATATAATCATAATTATAAGATTTTAAATTTTTAACTAATATAACATCTTGTTTAGCAATTTCCAATAATCCCTCTGTAATAGGCGATTTTAATCTTGGATATGCTTGTTTTCTAAAACCAAATTTCCTTTGTGTAACATAATCTTCAAAATGATATTTCCCGTTTCTATTAACAGGAGCATGCATATAATAGCTTCCAATTTTGTTTTTATCCATAAAAAGAACTTCTTTTAATTGATTAGCTAAATTTAAATCACTTTTTTCTTCTACTTGGTCAGCAATTTGATTAATAATACTTTTCTTCTTTAACTTGTCGATTATTTTTTCTCCAGTTTCATTTTTTAAATTTGAAAATTGAGGGAAAAAATCTTCTGGTCTCTCAAGATTTTTTATCAATGATTCTTTTGAATATATTAAATTTCTAAATAAAAAGCCTAATCTATTTCTTAAATGTTGATTTTTTACTTCTTCTTTATCATGTTCAACATCTAAACAATTTAGCACAGGCTGTAATATTTGAAAATACTTAAATACATCCTTCCATTCTAACATTTTAAATGGTACGAATTTATTTGCATTTTTTATAGTATTAGAATTCAATTTCTTTTCATTGCCAATAATCCAATTATTGTGAGCCTTTTCTAAAATATACAGTATTAGATTATTTATTTTATAATTTTTCAAGTTTTCTACTGAACAATCAATATAATCCTCACTATATTCTTCTTTCTTAAACAGAGTTTGATGTTTGACTTCAAAGCTTTTAAAATCAGCATTATTTCTTCGATCTTTTTCAGTCGCTCTTAATAATTCAAATAGCGTAACAAGCATATTTTCTTCCATTTTAACAAGACCAAATTCTGCTATTGGTTTATAATTTTTATATTTTATTAAGCTATTTTTTAGTTCTTTAACATTCATTTTAGCTTCTCCTTTACAGTTGGAAAATATTATATATTTTGCTTTAGTAAATCGGATAGTTATTTTGGTTGGGGTACTGTGATTCGAACACAGGAATGTCGGAGTCAGAGTCCGATGCCTTACCGCTTGGCGATACCCCAATATTTTAGCTTTGTTCTATTATATCTTTTACATTTCTTTTATTTTTAATTTTATTTATCATTATTGTTAAAAAGTTTTGCTTTTTTTCTTTAAATTCGACTAAATTTGTAGCATATAAGTCTTCAATTTCTTGATTTTCTTTTTCATATTCGATATAATTTTGTACTTGTTTTTTGGGAATAAACTCAAAATATCTGTCAAAAATTAATCTATATTCTTCATTATTTAAATAATCTAATATTGTTTTTCTATCTTTTTTTGAAAAATTTTGTAATGGAATATTTAAGTATTTGTGTTTAAATATAAGATGTCTATCTTGATTAGTAAATCTAGATTTTAGCAAATTTTCATCATTATATTCTATTAAAAACTGCTCATCTTTTATTCCAATTACCATATTGGTCCATTGTTTATTATATGTTTCTGTATATACTTTATATAGTTTTTTTATTGTATTACACAAATTGTCTACAAGAACCAAATATGCTTCTTCATCAACATTAAATTTATATGGCACTTCATAAACATTAACTGGATTTTTTCTTATGAATCCTTTTGGTATATAATAAAAATACATTTCCCATGTTTCTACATTATTAAACTGTTTTGTTACAGATGCATATAAATATATACTTTCCCATTTTTCAGGTATCAAATTATTTAATTGATGTTGAATTCCTGTGTATATTTTTTTTAATTCTAATACATTGTTCATTATATACCACCTCTTTTAAAATTGTCAATTTTAATATGCTAAATTCATTTTTTTAAATTTCTTGATATTATCATTCAAAATTAAACAATTTATATGATTTGCTTTTGTTTTTAATATGTAATTATTGCGGACATTACTTTTTAAATAATAAAAAGCTTTTTTTATGTCCGCATATTACATTTTCTTAATTCTTGTTTTATATTTTTATAGGATTTTCATTTTTAAATACTTAAGCAAAAATTTATTTTCTTAATAATAAACTATCACCAAGCATTTCTTCTGGTTTTTCTAACCCCATAATATCTAACATTGTTGGTGCTAAATCTGCTAATCTTCCAGATTTTAATTTAACATTTTCCATTCCATATAAAACTAATGGAACAGGGTTTGTTGTATGTGCAGTATGTGGTTCTCCTGTTTTGTAATCTACCATTTGTTCTGAGTTACCATGGTCTGCTGTAATTAATATAACTCCTTGTGCATCAGTAATTTCTTTAATTACTTTACCAACACAATCATCAATAAATTCTATTGCTTTTATTGCTGCTTCTAAACTTCCTGTATGCCCTACCATATCTGGATTTGCATAGTTTAAGATTATTGCATCATATTTTTTGCTTCTAATTGCTTCTATAACCTTTTCTGTAACTTCACCAGCACTCATTTCAGGTTTCATATCATATGTTTCAACCTTTGGTGATGGAACTAATATTCTGTCTTCACCTTTGTATTGTTTTTCTTCTCCACCATTAAAGAAAAATGTTACATGGGCATATTTTTCAGTTTCAGCAATTCTTAATTGTGTTTTTCCATTTTTGCTTATATATTCACCAAATGTATTTACTAATGTTGTTGGTTTAAATGCAATATTTACATTTGGAATTGTTTCGTCATATTGTCTCATACATACAAAACATAAATCTAATTTTTTTGTTTCAAACTCTTTGAAATCTGGGTCTACTAAAGTTCTTGTAATTTCTCTTGCTCTATCTGGTCTAAAGTTAAAGAATATTACAGAATCTTTTGGACCAATTGTTGCGACTGGTTCTTCGCCATTGCAAATTACTGTTGGAACAACAAATTCATCAAATACTTCTTTTTGATATGAGCTTTCAATTGCTGAAATTGCTGATGTTGCTTTTTCTCCAATACCATTTACCATTGCATCATATGTTTTTTGAATTCGGTTCCATCTATTATCTCTATCCATTGCATAAAATCTTCCAGAGATACTAGCAATTTTTCCTATCGCCTTTTCTTTCATTTTATCTTCTAATTCCATTATATAATTTTCAGCAGATGCTGGTGGAGTATCTCTTCCATCTAGGAAACAGTGAACAAATACATTCTCAAAATCTTTTCTTTTAGCTAGTTCTAATAATCCATATAAATGACGATTATGACTGTGAACACCACCATCTGATACTAATCCCATTATATGCAATTTTGTGTTATTTTGTTTACAGTTTTCTATAGCTTTAACAAACTCTGGAATGCTGAAAAAGTCGCCATCTTCTATTGATTTTGTAATTCTTGTTAATTCTTGATATACAACTCTTCCTGCACCTATGTTTGTGTGTCCTACTTCTGAGTTTCCCATTTGTCCTTCTGGTAAACCTACTGCCAAACCACTTGTAAATATTTCTGTTGTTGGGCATGTTTTCATTAGTTTGTCAATATTAGGTGTTTTTGCAAGTTTTACTGCATTACCTTTCTCATTGTTGTTATTACCAAATCCATCTAATATCATTAGCATTGTTACTTTTTTATCCATTTCTTTGTACTTAATGTTAGATAGCGTTCTTTTTACGTTCTAACATAACTCCTTTCCTCAATATTTTTTATTAATTCAACTGCATTATTTAATGACTCATCTGTATAGTCATTTGCAATTATATAATCAAATTTTTTCTGTATATTTGTATTATTTTCAAATTCTTTTATTTGTTCTTTTATTTCTTTTAATCTAAATAATTCTATAGTTTTAGGCAAGCATCTTAATTTTAACTGTTTTTTTGCGGTTTCAACATTTGGTTTTATATATATTGATACCACACCTTTTGCTACTTTTTTGAATTCATCAATTGTGCTATAATGAAGCTCTGTTACAGCATTTTCATCTGATAACAAATCTTCTGTATAATATGCATATTTATGTCCTAAAAATTCAAATGGAACTGAAATTTTACCACTATTTTTTAGTTCTTCAAATTGTTCTTCTGTAACAAAATGTTTATCTATACCTTCTACCTCTCCAATTCTTTTGGCTCTTGTTGTAACTATTACAATGTTTTTGAAATTTAGTTTATTAATTATATGTTTTTTTAAGTACGACTTTCCTGCACCTGTTATTCCAGATAATATTACAATCATTTTTCCATTACCTTCTTTTCTTGCAGATTTTGTTGATTTTTCTGTACATTTCTTTTTAAGCATTTTTCCTCTAATCTTTTTATTACTTGCTTATAATCTACTTTTCCTTTTTCTTGTTTTGGAAATTTTGTAAGACCATTTACTATTTTACTAATAGCTATATCCATTGGAACCCATTCATAAGATTTTACTTCTTCTTGTTGTATTTTAGTAACTTGTTTTTGCTCAATAAACACACAATAAAAATCTATTAAAAAGTTTCTTATTTTCCCCTTACTTTCAAAGCCTAATGGTTTTGGTAACACACTAAGCTTGCCAATTTGATTATAATCAACATTATAAATTCCAACTTCCTCACGTAATTCTCTTAAAATAGCCTCAAAACCTGATTCATTTCCATTAACATGACCAGAAACCAAGTCTATTTTTCCTGGAGTAAGTTCAGTGTTGGCTCTTTCCTCCATAAGAACTTGATTTTTTTCATTTATTACAAAACAAGTAACACCATATAAATATTCATCTTCTAGATTTTTTTCATCTTCTATTTTTATATCACGAATATATCTTCCGGTTTTATCATATACTTTGTAATATTCATTATCAGCTTTATTATACTTAATTCTATCTTTAAACTCCATATTTATACATCCTTTTTATTTTGATTAATGCTTAATCTTCTACCTCAAAAAATCTTAATCTGTATTATAACATATAATTAACTATTTTTGCAAATTCATCAGCTTTTAAGCTAGCTCCTCCAACTAATCCTCCATCAATATCTGATGTTGTAAATAATTCTTTAGCATTAGAAGATTTTACACTTCCACCATATTGAATTATTATTTCATCTGCAACTTCATCACCATACAAGTTTCTTATCTCATTTCTAATTGCTTTTACACTATTATTAGCATCTTCTGATGTTGCAGTTTTTCCAGTACCTATAGCCCAAATTGGTTCATAAGCTATTATTACTTTTTTTGCATCTTCAGCAGATAAGCCCTCAAAAGCTAGACGTGTTTGAGTTGTAAACACTTCTTCAGCTTTTCCTGATTCGCGTTGTTCTAAAGTTTCGCCAACACATACAATTGGTTTTAACTCATTTGCCAAAGCTGCTTTTATTTTTTTATTTACAGTTTCATCTGTTTCAGCAAAATATTGTCTTCTTTCAGAATGTCCGATGATTACATATTCTACACCTATGCATTTTAGCATTGGTCCTGAAACTTCTCCTGTAAATGCACCTTTTTCTTCAAAGTGCATATTTTGTGCTCCTATTTTGATGTTTGTTCCTTGTGCTGTTAATAAGCTATAAAATAAATCTGTGTATGGAACACATAAAATAACTTCATTTTCCGTGTCTTTAACTAAACTTGCTAATTGTTCTATACATGCCATTGCTTCATTTGGAAGCATGTTCATTTTCCAGTTTCCTGCAATTACTTTTCTTCTCATTTCGATTCCTCGCTTTCTTGCACAGTTGGGGACGCGTCCCTGTTGTGCATTTTGCACAACTTGGGACACATCTATGTTATATGTTATTCTTTTTCATAATTAAACTTTAATTATCTTTATGCCATTTTGCCCCGTCCCCATTGGCGATTTTAAACTATTATCTATTTAATAAACACTCAACTCCAGGTAACTTCTTTCCTTCCAAAAATTCAAGTGAAGCTCCACCACCAGTAGAAATATGTGTCATTTTATCCGCTAATCCAGATTTCTCAACAGCTGCAGCAGAGTCTCCTCCTCCAATAATTGTTGTAGCACCATCTAATGAAGATAAAATCTCAGCTACTGAATTTGTTCCAACAGCAAATTGGTCAAATTCAAATAATCCAACAGGTCCATTCCATACTACTGTTTTAGCATTTTCTAATTCTTTTTTATATAATTCAATTGTTTTTGGTCCAACATCAAAAATACTCCAATCATCAGGAACATTTTCAATATCAACAACTTGACTTTCTGTGTTCTTATCAAATTCTTTTCCTAATTTGGCATCTATTGGTAAAATCAATTTAACATTTTTGCTATTTGCTTTTTCCATTAACTCTTTAGCTAAATCTAATTTATCATCTTCACATAAAGATTTACCAACATTATATCCCATTGCTTTAATAAAAGTGTTAGCCATAGCTCCACCAATTATTAAAGAATCAACTTTTCCTAATAAATTATCAATTACCGCAATTTTATCTGAAACTTTTGCACCACCTAAAATTGCAACAAATGGTCTTTCAGGATTTTCTAAAGCTGTTCCTAAGAAATTGATTTCTTTTTCCATTAAAAATCCTGATACAGCTGGTAAAAATTCAGCAATTCCTGCTGTTGAGCTATGAGCTCTATGTGCTGTTCCAAATGCATCATTTACATATATATCAGCCATTGAAGCCAATTCCTTAGCAAAATCTAAATCATTTTTTTCTTCTCTAGCGTCATATCTTACATTTTCTAATAAAACAACATCACCTTCAGCCATTTCTGAAGTTAACTTCTTAGCACTTTCACCAATAATATCTGTTGCTAATTTAACTGGTCTTCCAAGTAATTTTGAAAGCTCATCGCTAACTGGTTTTAAAGAAAACTCAGGTTTAACTTCACCCTTTGGTCTACCTAAATGAGACATTAAAATAACTTTAGCATTATTATCTAATAAATACTTAATAGTATCTAAAGCACCAACAATTCTTCTATTATCAGTAATATTTTTATTTTCATCTAAAGGAACATTAAAGTCACATCTAACAATAACTTTTTTTCCCTTTAAATCTATATCCTTAACAGTTTTCTTGTTCATATTTAACAAGCACCTCTTTCTTTTTTAATGTAGTTGAAACATTTTGGAACATTCCGGGACGGTCTTGTTTTGTTTCATTTGCAAAACCCGCTCGGAGACAGAAATAAT
>SAMEA3663241__coassemble_366_pt1 | contig 11466 bp, 11 predicted proteins | sample SAMEA3663241__metabat2_low_PE_011 | metagenome-assembled genome bin SAMEA3663241 (sample SAMEA3663241) | pig gut metagenome | biome: pig gut; feature: pig-associated habitat; material: faeces | place: China | collected 2013 | reverse complement strand
CTACTAACTCATCAACTATTACTACATTTATTTCTTTCACTATACCACCTTTTCTTTATTGTATTCTTTGTAGAAAATAGTATAATTTCTTATTCATTGAAAATATTATCAATATAAATGCCTGTATTTATATGATAACTAAAAAATAAGATAAAATCAATGAGTAAATATATAAAAGGAGCTTGAGAATATGAGAAACACTCGACACAAAGATGGGGATTTAAATGTTGTCGGAAAGAAAATCCAGTATTATCGAAAACTAAACAATCTTAGTTATCAAGGTCTTTCTGATAGGTTAATGCTTTATGGCATTGATATTCACAAACAAGCTATTTATAATATTGAAATTGGTGTGCGAACCGTTGTCGATTATGAGCTTTGTGGATTTGCTAAATGCTTTAACATCAAAGTAAACGACCTAACCGACGAATACTATAACAAATTATAGTTAAACACATTGTATTTGTATAATATAAATGTGTTTTTTCTTTTCATTGATTTTATTTAATACTATTAACTCTACAATTACTTTATATTATACGCTCTTTCTTCCCAAAAGTAAATAGTAATTGCTACGATTTAACGATTTTGCTCGTTAAATCGTTTGTTCTTTTATTTCACGGATTACTTTATTATTAATGTGGTGATATAAATGAAAAAAGAAAATATAAATAAAATTTATGGAGAAACTTTAAAAGAGTTTAGATTAAAAAACAAATTAACACAGGAACAAGCAGCACAATTAGCTAAAGTTGATGCAAAATATGTAAGTCAAATTGAAAGAGGTATTGCAACAGGAACCATTACTACAATGCTTAATTTCTGTGAAGCTTATGGAATAACACCAAATGATGTTTTTCATAAAATAATTAAGAATTCAAAGGTTCAAAATGAAATAAATGACTTTAATGAAAAACTAATGAACCTAAGTAAAAGAGATAGAAATATTATTTATAATTTAATGGATAATATGATAAATAATTAAAAACCGAGTCCAAAACGGAAATATATTCTATTTCCATTTTGGACTATCTTATATATAAAGAATCACGTTTAATATTCGATTTTGAGGATTTCATTAATTCTACTTGTTATTAGCATCAGTGACTATTCTCTTTATTGCATTATAGCAAAAGAACAAACGAATGTAAACACCCATTTTCTCATAATTCTAAAGTCAAAATATCTTATAAATAAAAATAATACTTTGAACAAGTTCTATCTAACATATTTTTTACTTTTCCCTTTACCTTTAATTCGTTCAAGTTCTTTTAATCTCTGTTTTTCTTTAATAACAGCCTTTTCTGCTTCTTTTTTCCAAAGAATACTTCTTCTTTCAATCATATATAGATTTTGAATATCTTCATTTAAGCTTTTTATCTTTGGTGCTAGTTCTTTAAGTTGTTTGTCAAAATCATCAATATCTTCTTGCTTTACGGATTTTCTTTTCTTCCTTTGTAAATTTTCTCTTGTTCCTTTTAGAGTTCTTACTTCATCTTCTAATTTGCCTCTAAAATCGTTTAAAACGTCCAAAGAGCTAATTTTATTTTTACTTAATAAAACTGCTTGTCTTGATAATTGATTCATATATTTTAGTTCAATTTTCATTTCTTTAGTTAGTGGTATTCTAACATTACCAAAGTCCATTCTTGCAGGTAGTGGATCAATCTTTAATAATAAACAAAAAAGCAAATATAGCAGTGGCAACTTCTTAAGTTCTCTAGTCCTTCTTATTTCAAGCATTCTTTCAAATGTTTCTCTTTTAGCTATATATCTTTTTCCATTTGCTTGATAATTTGGTTCAGCAGGTCTATCATTAAGAATTCTATTTTTTACTTCTTGATACGAATATTTATCGCCAAAATATTTATTTAAAAGTACTACTCTTCCTCTTATATCATCATATACAATTAATCCATCATCATCTGTTAAAATACTTTCATATCCTAACTCAGTCATTCTGCTAGTAAAATCTTTTTCATACCAAGCATTTTGAATACATCTATCAGCATCTCTTTTAATCATTTGCAAATATGGATTTTCATTTGCAAACTTTTTGTAATATCCTTTTCTTTTCCATGGCTTATCTAGTGTTGATAAGCCATAATATTGACATATAAAATCTGATGTAGCTCTAATATAATCTCTTGAACAGTAATTATCATAAAACTTTTTTCCTGTTTTTAGTGATACTGAGTTGATTACAATGTGGTTGTGTATGTTCTCTGTATTTAAGTGAGTAGCAACTACAATTTCAAAATCTTTGCCGAATATTTCATTTGCATAATCTAAGCCAATTTGATGAGCTTTTTCTGGTGTAACATTATCTTCTTTTGCAAATGATTGAATTAAATGATAGCCTATTATTTTTTCTTTACCTTTATTAAATCTATTTTTAGTATTATTCATTTCTTCAAAGGCAGTTTCAGGCAAACAATTTATTCCTGAAACATACTTCATTTCATCTGTTTTATCTCCGTTCATAACATATTTAATTAATGAATCTAGTCTTGTAAATCTTTTATATAATTGTGTAATTGCCATGGCTTACATCTCCTATAAATATTTTTCTCTTAAATCATTTATAAACTTCTTAACTTCTGTTTCAAATACACTTAACTGTCGGGCATCTATCTCATAACCACCATTTGCTGACTTTGCAATTTGATTTATATTTGTAGCAATACCTCGTAGGTTATCTAACATATCAAAAAATCTTTCATCTGGTTTTTCTTTTATTTTTTCTCCTAAGATACACATTCTAAAAAAGTTTGACTCTGATAACCCTGTTTGCATACACTTTTGTTTTAGCATTTGATTTTCTTTTGCGTTTAAGTAAAATGATTTTTTTATATCTCTGTTTCTCATTTAAGCATTACTCCTTCTTGCATCAATTTTCTTTAGGAAAATTGACAAATATTTTGTAAAACTTTTTTAAAAGTTTTGTTAAAAGTCAATTTGAAATAATTGGGCTTTTTGAATTTGGTGGGAGCACAAATTCATGGCTTGCATTATTCAAATCTGCTATCCATTTTGCGGGGCTAACAATTGAACTTTTCACTAACAAAAAGTACATTTTAAATACCTTATTTGTGTAAATTAACAGTGGAAAAAGAACCTTTTTAGGTACACTATTTGTATAAATTAACACTGCACAAGGAACGCTTTTACGTACAATAATTTGAAAAAATGACCAACTCATTTGCACAAATTGGTCACATTTAATTAGCAGTAAATTAGTTCATTGTAAACTATTTCTTCTGCAATGTTTTTATAGTTATTCATAGTTTTTACCCACTCAAGTTGGTCAATAATTCCATCATAATAGATAGGAAAATTGTCCCTTTTAGCAAGGTTATTGATGATATTTTTAACCTTATTATTAGCATTATCATCAACATCTTTTAGATGTTTTGTTAGTTCTCCAGTCATTATTAATTCAGACCATAAACCACGTTTATGGCTTCTTAAATATTGTAATCTTGCTCTCCCATACTTACCTAAAGTAATCTTTTCTTCATCATTTATTACAATGTTTGGATAATAATAATCGCCTACTTTTGTGTAATATAATCCGTTATTTTCATCATAAATTTCTTCATTATTTTGTTTCTTATTTTCCAATATATCCATTTATTTTACTCCTTTTTTATGTATTTTTGTTCCAATTATTTTTAGTTATCTTCTAGTTATCTTAACTTTTTTTCAAATTTTACAGGCTTAACTCCAATCGAAATTGGCTCTTGTCCTTTTGTGTAGACTTCACTTTTGTTACTTTCATCTGGTATATAATCAAACGCAGAATCGATTTCTTTTAGTTTAAATTTGTCTTCTTCTCGAATATAAATAATACCAAATTCGTATGTTTTCATCTTAGATTCTGTATCTAATTTATAGTAATCTTTTAACGGAAATACTCTAACAATAGCACTATTATCCTGTCTAAAATTAAAGTAAAATACTTGCTTATCTAAATAATAAGTTGCCTCTGTATAACAAACATCATAATACTGTCTTAGCCTCATAATTATCTCTGCAACTTCTTCTTTTGGAAGGTAATTACTAAATCTAATATTGCCTACAATGTTTCCAAAAATAGCTGGTTTTGTGGTATCAATATAACCGCTTTCAAACAATTCTCGGCAAGGTTTACAAATGGATTCTCTAAAGTTTATTTGCTTAACTACAACCTCTTTTCCTATTAATTCGAGTTCTATATTATCAACATATCTCATTACTAATTCAGCCTGTTCATCTCGTGTATAATCCTTCCAAGTTTTTGTTTTTTCAGTGTATTCTTTGTCTAATTTTAGCTTGTTTATATAGTCTATATCTCGTTTTAAAAGTATATCTTTTGGTGTAAAACATAGTTCTTCAGTGCTGTTAGTTGTACCAAGTTTTTCTTCTAATTCTGTAATCGCTTTCTCAACTATTTGTCTTTCTTTATTGTATTCTTCTATCTCAAAAACGCCATCTATATAAGCCTTTTTTATTCTTTCTAATCTATTTTTTTGATTATTCATTTCCTTTTCAATTTGTTCTTTAGGCTCATCAAATTTCTGTTTTATCATAGGTAAAAAGAACTGATTAACTACTGAATCATACTCTGTTAATTCCTTTATGAATTGACTAAAATACTCCGTTATAACATTTTCTCTAAATTCTATTTTGCAATCATTGCAGTAATAATAAAAATATGCATTTCCGTTTTTCTTTGTTGTAGCTTTTCCTCCTAATATCCTGTTACATTTAGGACATTTTATTTTTTGTAAATATAAGTATGTGAGTGTTCGTTTATAGCTTCTTGAATTTTTCTTTCTTTGAACTTTACAGTCTTCCCACATTTCTTTTGAAACAATTGGTTCAACCACATCTTCATAATATGTGGGATGTTTTGTACGTTTTCCGTGTACAAAATCTCCTTTATAAACTTCATTTCCAAGAATAGTAAGAATTCCTGTATCACTCCAATTTGTCTTTCCTAAAACCTTTTCTTCATTAAACAAATTGCTTATTCTCTTGTAAGAAAATCCGTTATAATATAAATCAAAAATCCTAACAACTATATCCTTTGTTGCGTAATCTATTACCAATTTCTTGTTTTCATGCTTATATCCTAATGGTGCTCTATGTGGTATATGACCACTTTTTATTGCTCCTGCCATACCAACTTTGGTTCTTTCACTTGTTCTTTCAATTTCATTTTGACTAACACTCATTAAAAGTCTTGAAATCATTTTACCATTGGCATTTGTAGTGTTTATCTCATCATTAACACAATCAATATAAGCTTCGTTTTCATCTAAAAAAGTCATCAAATTTTCCCAATCATATATACTTCTTGTAATTCTATCTAGCTTTAATGCAACAATAGTATTTATTTTTCTTGATTTTATATCTTCTTTTAGCCTTTCAAATTCAGGTCTGTGATTACCAGTTTTTGCACTTATTCCAGCATCTTCATAATAATCAATAACTTCATAGCCCTTAAACTTGCAAAACATTTCTAATCTTTCTCGTTGCTCTGGTAAGCTAAAACCTTCTTTTGCTTGGTCTTCTGTTGATACACGCATATATAATCCACATTTTTTCTTCTCTTCGTCCATTCAAAAACCTCCTTTACGCAAAAGAAGTGCCAATAGTAATAAAACATCAATTACTAATGACACTTCCTAAAATCTTTTTTATAAATTAAATTCATTCTTTTTAAATATAAATCTTTATAAATCATACAACATCCTCCGTATACATAACTTGTCTACTGAAGGTATTATATCACGATTTTCAGAAATGTCAAATTTTCCAATTACTACATAGCTTTCAGGTATTCTTCTAACTCTGATATTTTTATTTTATTTGTTAAATTAGAAATATAAATATCATTTGAATAATTGAAAAATAAAAATGTAATCCCTTTAATAACTACCCTATGTGGCTCAATATATGAAAGATTTGTTTTATCAATCTTCCTAATACTGCCATTAATAAATGTTGGAGTTACCCTTGAAAATTCGCATATAAAATCTAGTCGTTGCTTTAAAGATTTCTCAAATTCAATTTTTTCTTTAACTATCTGCATTTTTACACCATCCTTTCACTCACTTTGTTCGTTCATCGCAATCCAAAATTAATATTTTGGATTGCAAATCTTTCGGATGATTTTTTTGCTAAATAAAAAAAATCAACCATGTTACTGATTGATTTTTGCTTTATCTATTCTATTAGTTCGAATAGATTCGTTATTGGTTGGGCTGGCTAGATTCGAACTAGCGCATGTCAGAGTCAAAGTCTGATGCCTTACCGCTTGGCTACAGCCCAATGTATTAAGTTATTTGATGGGGTGGAAGATGGGTCTCGAACCCACGACCTCTGGGACCACAATCCAGCGCTCTAACCAACTGAGCTACATCCACCATATGCACTACTTGGAATGCATTTATAATTTTAACCCATCTTTATATTTTTGTCAATACTTTGATTTAATTTTTTTATATTTTCCTTATTTTTTTATATTATGTCTTAATAATTTATAAATTATTATATTTTTCTATATAATTTTTTATATAAAATACACTATTAAGTAGCATTAAAATATGCCATTATTATTCGCTTAATCTGCTCTTGCACAAATAATTAATCTATTTTTACCTGTTGCATCACATGTATATAAAGTTACTTCCACTCTGCCATCTGTTTGTCTATTGAAATAGGAATTATCTGTTTCAGGCGTATAATACTTGTCAGTAATTGTATATTGTACTCTATTTCCTGTTAAATCTGTAATATAAATTTTATCACCAATTTTTAGATTTTTATTTCTACTAAAAAATGTTCCGTTATTATTATTGTGGCCTCCAATTACAGCATTTCCAGGATTATTTAATTCAGGTCCATATACTTTTACAACTGAAACCTCTATTGCTTTGGCATTAACTGATTCGTCTAAAATAGGAAATTGTTTCTTGATTGATGGCATTTCCAATTTGCCGGCAACTTTGAATCCTTTATAATATCCTGAATTTGAAGTGTTTCCGCCATTATTATATGTATTGTTATTATTTCCATTATTAGTATTATCAGGATTTTCTGGATTTGTTGCTTGTTGTTCTTGATTCTCTTGATTTATTGGAACTATTATAGATTCGAATTCCTCTTCCAAATATCTTTCAGCTTCTTTTTCTGTATTGTATTTAGAAAAATATCCATATCCCAAATATCCTAGAGCACCAATTATTGCTATTAATAATACTACTAGTATTCCACTTAGAATTTTATTATACATTATTTTTCCTCCGTTTTTATACTAACATAATTTTAAATTATCACAATTCACTTTCTTAACCAATTCTAATTTTGGTTTTATTTTTGTACCTACCCAACAATTTTTGTTCCCAATTTTCTTCCTGCTAATAAATGATAATGTAAATGCATTACTTCTTGCCCTGCATCTTTTCCACAATTAACAATTACTCTAAAACCTTCTTCTTCGATATTTAGCTCTTTTGCTAATTTATTAATAACTTTTTGAATTTTTCCAACTAATACATAATCTTGTTCTTCAAGTTTCAATAAAGAATCAATATGTTTTTTTGGAATTACCAAAATATGAATTGGAGCAGCTGGATTAATATCTTTAAAAGCTAAAATCTCCTCATCTTCATAAACTTTTTCAGAAGGAATTTCACCTTTAATTATTTTACAAAAAATACAATCTTCCATTTTTTCTCACCACGAAGTGCTATTTTTTTGCAAGCACTCATCCTTTCTCTACAATTACATTATATTTTATCCTCTATTATTCATTTAAATAGAGTAGCCTAAAAAAAGAAATTATGTAGTGCTTGGATTTATATATTAAAATGTAGTACAAGCGCGCAGTTTGGCGAGAATTGATAAAATTCACAAAATAAACAAATCAAATTCAAATATTTATTAATCCCTAAAGTTTATTTTGTATTTTATCAACTTCAAGCCAGTAAGCTTACGGAATTTAATATATAAATCCAAGCACTACATAATTTCTTTTTTTAGGCGGTTAGTTTAGCACAAAATAGCCTTAATTCTTCTTACACCAGCCGAACTAGCTTCTTCCTTCTTAATTTTAAATGTTCCCAATTCAGATGTATTAGCCACATGAGGTCCACCACAAATTTCTAGTGATACGTCTCCAATCTTATAAACTGTAACAATATCAGGATATCTTTCAATAAACTGACATTCAGCTCCCATTTTTACAGCTTCTTCTTTTGGCATTTCTAATCTTTCAACAGGAATTGCCATTTTTATATATTCATTAACTAAGTCTTCAGCCTGTTTCTTTTGCTCATCTGTCATTTTTTCATCTTGAGTAAAGTCAAATCTCATTCTTTCAGCTGTAATGTTACTTCCTCTTTGATGAACATGAGCACCTAAAACTACTTTTAATGCTGCATTTAGAAGATGTGTTGCTGTATGGTATTTTGTTTCCATTTCACCTGTTGATTGCAAACCACCTTTAAATTTTTGCTCAGAACCTGCTCTTGATTTAGCTTGGTGTTCTTCAAATTTTGCTTTAAATCCTTCCATATCTACTGTTAACCCTTGTTCTTTTGCAAGTTCTTCAGTAAGTTCAATTGGGAATCCATAAGTGTCATATAATTTAAATGCAATATCCTTATCAATTATATTATCACTAATATTTTTTGTAATTTTTTCAAATTCTCTTAAACCTTTTTCAAGTGTTCTATTGAATTTAATTTTTTCATTTTTTAATGCATCTAATATAAACTGTTCATTTCTTTCTAATTCTTTGTAATATACTTTGCATTCATTTATTACTAATTTAGCTAATTCTTGTTCCCAATCAGAATCAATTTGGATGTCAATTTGTTTAGCATATCTTATCATTCTTCTAATTAATCTTCTTAAAATATACCCTTGGTCTTTATTTGATGGCATTATTTTTGCATCATCACCTAAAATTATTACGACCGCTCTTATATGATCAGCAATAATCCTTATAAATCTTGTATATTTTTCATCATCATAATTTTTTCCAGAAACTTCTTCAATTTTTTCAATTATATCTTTCCAAATTGATGATTTATAGTTATCTGTTTTTCCTTCTAAAACAGCTGTAACTCTTTCTACACCCATTCCAGTATCAACATTTTTATTTTTTAGAGGTGTAAATGTTCCATCTGGATTGTGCATATATTGCATAAATACATTGTTCCAAATTTCAACCCAGTTTTCATTTTCAGGGTCAAATTTTTCAGGAACTTCTTCCTCGCTTCTCCAGTAAAAAATTTCAGTATCAGAACCGCAAGGTCCAGTTGCTTCCATATTTGGCCACCAGTTATCATCTTCACCTAAAAATGCAATTCTTTCCTCTGGAATTCCTTGTTCCATCCAAAGTTTAGCTGCTTCATTATCAGCTGGAATCATATCATTTCCTCTAAATACTGTTACTGCCAATCTTTCTACTGGAATATTTAAATATTTTGTTAATAATTCAAAACTCCATTTTATTGAATCCTCTTTAAAATAATCTCCTAAAGACCAATTTCCAAGCATTTCAAAAAATGTATGATGTGTTTTATCTCCAACTTCATCTAAGTCATTTGTTCTAAAACATTTTTGAACATCTGTTAATCTAGTTCCTTCTGGATGTGGTTCTCCTTTTAAATATGGAACTAATGGTTGCATACCAGCTGTGTTAAATAATACTGTTGGATCATTTTCTGGTATTACTGGTGCACTTGGAATAACCTTATGTCCTTTACTTTCAAAAAATTTCAAATATGTATCTTTTAAATTTATGTTCTCCATTATATCTCCTTCTTTCAATGTCAATGCCACTAGGGACGGGGCAATTTGGCACAATTTTTAATCAAATTCTTTCATAATTATACATCAAAACTAAAGCTTTTGCAATACTAACACATTACTCTCTGTGCGCTGTTGGGAAACATTTTTAAAGTAATATATATAGGGGTTAAGTGCAACAGTATTTAAGAGTTTTTGCGAACTGCACACATCACATTCTAAATATTAGCACTACCAATCAAATGTGTATCACAACTTTCACTCAAAATAACATCACAAATAGCATTCTCCAAATTATCACCTTTAGCTAAAACTTCAATATAATTAGTAGTATGTCCTTTGTAAAACTCTCCATCTTTCTCTTCAAATAATACCTCAACAGTTTTTCCAACATACTCAGAATTATACATTTTCTCATTTTCATCAGACAATTCTAAAAGTACCTTACTTCTTTGTTCTTTAATAGCACCATCAACCTGATTAGGCATAACAGCAGCTTTTGTTCCTTTTCTTTGAGAATATTTAAAAATATGCATTTTATAAAAAGCAATTCTTTTCAAAAAATCATAAGTCTTGCTAAATTCCTCATCTGTTTCGCCTGGAAATCCTACAATCACATCTGTTGTTAACGCTGCCTTTGGAAACGCTTTTCTTAGAAGCTTTGTACCATTTTCAAATTCGTCACAAGTATATCTTCTGTTCATTCTTTTTAATGTTTCATTACATCCACTTTGTAAAGATAGATGAAAATGATCACAAATTTTTTCTAATTTAGATAATCTGCTAACGAATTCATCTGTAATAATAGTAGGCTCAATTGAGCCTAAACGTATTCGTTTCAATCCTTTAACCTTATTCAGTTCTTCTAATAAGTCAATCAAAGTAATCTCATAATTAAAATCTTTCCCATAAGAAGCAATATGAATTCCAGTTATAACAATTTCTTGAATACCATTATCCACAATTTGTTCCACTTCAGCAACTATGTTTTCTAACTTTCTACTTCTAACTCGACCTCTTGCGTATGGAATAATACAATATGAGCAAAATCTATCACATCCATCTTGAATTTTTACTACAGCTCTTGTTTTCTCTGTGTATGTTGTTGTACCAAATTCAACATATTCCTTTTTGTGCATAACATCTGTTATTATTGCATTTTTATCATTACAATAATTCTCAATAATTTCAACAATATCCTTTTTCTCATTGTTCCCAATTATCATATCTATATCGTCAATTTTTTCCAATTCTTCTTTTCCAACTTGTGCATAACATCCAGTTGCTACTAAAACCGCTTCTGGATTTATTTCTTTAACACGTCTTAACATTTGCCTAGATTTTCTATCTGCAATATTTGTTACTGTGCATGTATTTACTATGTAAATATCCGCAACGTCAGAGAATTCAACCACTTCATAACCTGATTTAATAAATTCTTGTGACATTGCATTTGTTTCATATTGATTTACTTTACACCCTAGTGAAACAAAAGCTACTTTTCCTTTCAATTTTTTACTCTCCTTTATTTGATATTTTGTTTTATACTTTATATATTAGTATCTATATTTACTTTATTAAATATCTCCTTAATAATATTGTTAACATTCTATATTATATCATACTTTTTGGTTGATTTCTAGTATGTTGGAAAATTTA
>SAMEA3663241__coassemble_363_pt1 | contig 11527 bp, 16 predicted proteins | sample SAMEA3663241__metabat2_low_PE_011 | metagenome-assembled genome bin SAMEA3663241 (sample SAMEA3663241) | pig gut metagenome | biome: pig gut; feature: pig-associated habitat; material: faeces | place: China | collected 2013 | reverse complement strand
TACAGTGGTGTGAGAGGACACTGAATAAAATAATTATTCAGTTCCTACTCGATTTATATACAAATTATATTAATAAAAACTTGATTAGTTTGGTTAAATAATTTCTAATAAAAAACACCCTCAAATATCTGAAGGTGTTTGATAAATCATAAATTGTTTATAGTTTCAGTTTTTCTAAATTCAGAAAAATCTTCCACCATACGTTCTAAAACGTTGTTCCGAATTTTTGTCTGAGTAAATGGTGTAATACCTAATTCCATATAGATTTTTTTTGGAGTACTACGTGTACGATTAATACCATAATACATCTCAAAAACCTGACGCCATTCTTCTCCTCTGTTGGAAAGCGAAATGTTTAGACATTTTTTAAACTGTTCATCAGAGCCAGTAAAATTAAGTCTAGATTTCAATGCCGGAAGAGTTTTCGGAAATTTGGAATATTGTCTTTTATTCATGATTTACCTCCCTGAAAAATAATAATTTTTATATTATAAGTGAACATCTAAGTGAAAACAGGAATTATAATTTGCTTTCAATGCTAGATTATAGCACGAATTGTGCTGTAATGCAACACGTGAGAATTTAAACTCTCAAATAATTATTGAAAATTTTATTAATGTATGTTAGCATTTAATAAGAAATAGTTATACTAAATTCTTAATTATAAAAATTTTTTAGAAAAATATAAATGTAAGGAGATAAAAGTATGAAAACAGTTGTTATAACAGGAAGTGCAAGAGGTCTTGGATACAACATGGCTAGATTTTTTAGAGAATATAACTATAATGTTGTAATCAGTGATTTAAAAGAAGAAAATCTAGTAAGAGCAAAAGAAGAACTAGAAAAAACAAAATCAGAAGGAAATATTGCATATAAGATTTGTGATGTTTCTAAATTAATTCAAATACAAGAATTGATGGAATTTGCATTGGAGACATTTGAAAATGTTGATATATGGATAAATAATGCAGGAGTTAATCAGCCACAAAAAGCAATATGGGAATTAACAGAAAGTGAAATTAATACGATAATAGATGTAGATTTAAAAGGAACTATTTATGGTTCAAAAGTCGCAATGGAAGAGATGAGTAAAAGAGGAGGAGGGGCAATATATAATATTGAAGGTTATGGAAGTAATGATGCACATATGCTTGGATTAAATATGTATGGAACTAGTAAAAGAGCGGTTACACACTTTACAGAAGGCTTAGCACAAGAGGCTGAACAAAAAAATACAGGAGTAATTGTTGGAAAGCTTAGCCCAGGAATAATGATTACTGATTTTACTACTCATTCTCTTGGAAACGATCTTATTAGTCTTTCAGATAAAACAAAAAAAGTTTATAACATTTTGGGAGATACACCAGAAACTGTTGGAAAATTTTTAGTAGATAATATGGTAAAAAATACAAAAAATAATGTTAAAATTAATTGGCTTACAAACAGAAAAGCATTTGTTAGATTTTTAACTGCGGGATTTAATAAGAGAGATTTCTTTGGTAAGTAGAGACGTTAAAAAAGTATTTTAGTCAAAATAGTTTTATGAAATGATGAAAATGTAAAAAAGAAAAGAGGAAAAGGAGTAATATTATATGTGGCATAAGAAAACAAATTTTTCCTAAAAACCCCTATTCAAAACTAAAATCCTGTGCTATAATAGTAAAGTCAAAAAAGAGTTTATAAAATAAATTGAAATATATAAAGGAGGAAAAAAGATGTCAGGACATTCAAAATGGCACAATATTCAAGCAAAAAAAGGAAAAGCAGATGCTGCAAGAGGTAAAATATTTACAAAATTAGGAAGAGAAATCTTAGTAGCAGTTAAAAATGGTGGACCAGATCCAGCAGGAAACTCAAAATTAAAAGATGTTATTGCTAAATGTAAAGCTGCAAATATGCCAAATGATACAATAAACAATGCTATCAAAAAAGCATCAGGAGCAGGAAATACAGCAAATTATGAAGAAGTAATATATGAAGGATACGGACCAAATGGTGTTGCTGTTATAGTTGAAGGAAGTACAGACAATAAAAACAGAACAGCTGCTGATGTTCGTCACGCATTTGATAAATCAGGTGGAAACTTAGGAACATCAGGATGTGTATCTTACATGTTTAATAAAAAAGGTGTAATTGTAATTGATAAAGAATCAACAGAGATGTCAGAAGATGATTTAATGATGTTAGCTCTAGAAAGCGGTGCAGAAGATTTTTCAGCAGAAGATGAAGTTTATGAAATTACAACAGCACCAGATGATTTTTCTACAGTTCGTGAAAAATTAGAAGAACAAGGATTAGAATTCTTAGAAGCAGAAGTTCAAATGGTTCCTACAACTTATACATCATTAGATGAAAATGGAGCAGCTAAAATGCAAAGATTTTTAGATATGTTAGATGATTTAGATGATGTAACAAATGTATATCATAACTGGGAAGAATAGTATTTATAAGAATATTGTTTTAAATTATAAATTGATAAAAAAGATAATCTAATATATACAAGAAAGACCACTGGAATACCAGTGGCCTTTTTGCTTAGATGGATGAACAGAGGAACATTTCTCTCTGTACTTCGAAAAACATGTCAGGATTATTTGGCATATTATTAGCCACTTCAAGGTCCCTTAAAGATTTTTCGATTTCCTCTGAAGAAGCTAATTTTAAAGCATTATCAACTGCAATTTTGCAGTTTGCGATATACTCCTGTATAGCATCCATGAGGGTTTTGTTTGCCATCTAAATTCACCTCCTTAACATTATCTATAATGTCTAGTATGTTTTGTAGTGAATTGTGTAGTTTAAAAAAATAAAAACATGTGAATAGTATACTACTTTTTTTTAGTATATGCAAGAGATTATAAATTAATTCTTATAATTTTTTTGAATCAGAAGACAGAGGAAAGTTCTATTTTATTTTTTTATGCATATATTTAATATAGGAGATGATATATTGAATAAACTAGAAAAATTAGAATTATTAAAAATATTATTGTTTAAAAGTTTTCCTGAAGGATTATTAAAGTCAATGGAAAATGTGAATTTAGAAAAGGTTGATGAAATAAGAATTAGAGTGGACAAGCCTGTTATTTTAAAAGTTGGGGTAAATGATATTATTGTGAATTACAAAGTGAGTTCTGATGAGATTTTAAATCTTTTTCAAGTTTGTTGTAGTAATTCAATATATACATATCAGAATCAAATTTGTGGAGGTTTTATTACAATTCCTGGAGGACATAGAGTTGGAATAAGTGGTAGTGTTGTTGTAAAAGATGGAAAAGTTACAAATATAACGAATTTATATTCTTTAAATATAAGAATTGCAAAGGAAATTCCAAATTGTAGTATGCCATTATTACAATATGTTATAGATATTGAAAAAAATACAGTTTTTAATACATTAATTGTATCTTCTCCTGGTGCTGGAAAAACAACAATGTTAAGAGATATTGTAAATAAAATTAGTAATGGTATGCCAGAAATTAATTTTAAAGGAGTAAATGTTTCTGTTATTGATGAAAGAGGAGAGATTTCTGCAATGCATAAAGGCGTACCTCAAAATGATATTGGGATTAGAACTGATGTATTAGATAATGTTCCAAAAGTTTTAGGAATAAGAATGGCCATTAGGTCATTAGCTCCACAGGTTGTTATTGCTGATGAAATTGGAAATAAAGATGATGCAGAAATTATAAATTATGCTATTTGCTCTGGAGTAAAAGGTATTTTTACAGCGCATGGTAGTTGTTTTACGGATTTGAAACTAAACCCAGAAATAAATAAATTAATAAATTTAAAAATATTCGAAAGAATTATTTTTTTAGATTCATTTAAAAAAGGAAATATAAAAAATGTTATTATTCGGAAAAAATTATTAAAATTTTATTTTACAAATAGATAAAAAAAGGATATAATTGCAGTAAGAAAATATTTATGAATAATTAAATTATCAAACTAAAATAATAGCAAATAATAGAGGTGTAAAATGAAAGAATTAAGTTTGCCAGTAAAAATTTGGAAACATTTTTGTTTAGTAAATAAACATAGATGGTATGTATTTAGGTTATCAATTAAAGCGGGAATACCATGGAGAGGTTTGTTACACGATTTGTCAAAATATTCACCAACAGAATTTTTTGAAAGTGTAAAATACTATAATGGAAAAAGAAGTCCACTTCATGTATGTAGGGAAGACAAGGGCTATAGTTTGTCTTGGCTTCATCATAAAGGAAGAAATAAACATCATTTTGAATATTGGGAAGATATAAGTAAAACTCAAAGATTTCCTGTTTTTTTACCATATCAGTATATAGTTGAAGCTGTTTGTGATAAAATTGCTGCTGGAATGGTGTATAATGGTAAAGATTGGAATCAAAAAGAACCATTTGAATATTGGACAAATATAGAAAAACCTGGACCTGTGTTAAAACATCCAGCAACTATAGAGTTCATGGACTCAGTGCTAAAAAAAATTGCAGATGATGGTTTAGATGCTGGATTGAATCCTAAATATTTAAAAAAGATGTATGCAGATGTGTCAAATAAATATTCTAAAAAATAAATATACAAGCGCAAAGAATATTTTTACTATCCAACTTTTAGGTTTAGTATAAAATATTCTTTGCGTTTTTTATTTTCTATAGTTCTAAAATTAATTCATCAAGAATATACTATAATTGAGGTGAATGGTATGTATGTACTTAAATTTGTTTTATTAATAATGATTTTTTGTACAAGCACGATTATAGGTATTTTAATTTCAAAAAAATATTCAAATAGAGTTAAAATATTAAAAAATCTGAAAAATGCGTTAAATATCTTTGAAGTAAAAATTAATTTTTCTTTTGAAACAATTCCAGAAATTTTTAAAGAAATATCAACAAAAATAGATGGCGTGGCAGGTAAAATATTTGATGACACTATTAATAATATGAATAGTAGAAATCTTCTTGCAGGAGAAGCTTGGGAAAAATCTGTTGAAGATAATGGAGCAAATTTAAAAAAAGAAGATAAAAACAGCATAAAAACATTGGGGAAATTACTTGGAAAAACAGATGTTGAAGGACAAATTAATCAAATACAATTAGTAAATAGTTTTTTAGAGCAACAAATAAATGAGGCAACTGAAGCTAAAAATAAAAATGAAAAAATGTATCAGAAATTAGGAGCAATTGTAGGACTTATTATTGTAATTGTTCTCATATAAATCAAAAATGAGAATAATTATTATAAATTAAAAATAATTATAAAAAATACAAATAGAAGGGAAGACACATTAATATGAATATTGATTTATTATTTAAAATTGCAGGTGTTGGAATTTTAGTAGCGGTTCTACATCAAGTATTAGTAAAGGCAGGAAGAGATGATCAAGCAATGATGACAACTTTAGCAGGAGTTGTTATTGTATTAACAATGGTTGTGAAGGAAATAAGTACATTATTTTCAACAGTAAAAACAATGTTTAATTTATAACTAAATAAGGAGGAGCACAAAAGATGGAAATAGTTAAGATAATTGGAATAGGGTTAGTTTCACTTTTTATAATAATTATTATAAAACAGTACAAGCCTGAATTTGCAGTTTATGTATCATTAGGTGCAAGTGTACTAATTCTAATGCTAGTTTTTGACAAACTAACAAATATAATAGATTTATTAAATAATTTTGCAAGTAAAACAGCAGTAAATACTACATATATAATGCTACTTTTAAAAATAACAGGAATTGCAATATTAACAGAATTTGCTGTAAGTATTTGTAAAGATTGTCGGCGAAAGTGCAATAGCAAATAAAATGGATATAGGAGGAAAGGTAATGATTGTAACAGTCTCTATTCCAATCATTACAAGCTTATTAGAAACTGTTATAAAAGTTCTTCCATAAGATATTAATATATAAAATAGGACTTAAAAAATCCAAATTAAATCCAATTACATAAAAGGTGAGCAAATGAAGAAAATTATTATTGTTTTTATTATGTTGGAATTTATAGTTTTTATAAATCCAGGAGATTACATACATTGTAATGCAGAAAATAAAAAAGATTTTTATGGTAATAATTCAAATACAAATGAAATAATTAATACGCAAAAAGAAACTTTAGATATTCAAGGTTTTATTAAACAATCAGAACAATATACAAAAAAAGCACTTCCAGGAATAGATTTAAATGATTTATTATCAACAGCAATTTCTGGAAATATAGATAATGTAAAACTAATTAGATTATTTGTAAGTCTATTTGGAAAAGAAATTTTAAATTCATCAATTGTTATAGGTAGTGTAATAGTTATTGTTGTAATTCATGGTATTTTAAAATCAATAGGAGATAGTTTAGAAAATAAGTCAACAAGTCAAGTTGCATATTTTGTTCAATATATTTTAATCGTTTCATTAATAATGACAAGTTTTGCGGAAATTATCGAAATAGTAAAACAATCAATTCAAAATCTAGTAGCATTTATAAATTTGCTAATTCCAATTTTAATAACGCTAATGATAACCACAGGTAGCATTACTTCTGCGGGAACAATTCAACCAATTCTTTTGTTTATGGTTACTATTATAGGAAATTTTATTGTAAATGTAGTAATTCCAATTGTCTTGGTATCAACAGCGTTAGGAATTATTTCTCAAATATCAGATAAAGTTCAAATAGATAAATTAGCTAAATTTTTCAAGTCAAGTACTATATGGGTATTAGGTGTAATGTTAACACTTTTTGTAGGGATAACCTCATTAGAGGGAAGTTTAAGTAGCAGTATTGACCGGTGTAACAGCCAAAACAACAAAAGCTGCAGTTTCAAATTTCATACCTGTTGTTGGGAAAATTTTAGGTGATGCTGTTGATACTGTAATGGGCTGTAGTATTATTCTAAAAAATGCGCTAGGTGTTGTTGGAGTAATAATTATTATCGGAATTTGTGTTGTGCCAATATTTAAATTAATTACATTAATGACAATGTATTATCTTGGCTCTGCTTTATGTCAACCAATTGCTGATGCGAAAATAGTAAAATTATTATCAAATATGGGAGATACTTTTAAATTATTGTTAGCTATTTTATGTAGTGTGTCAGTAATGTTAATTATAGGAGTTACAATAATTGTAAGAGTTTCAAATAGCTCAGCAATGTATAGCTAAAATGTATGTTTAATGTATACAAAATTTTGGAGGTGATATATTGTCATTTATTGTAATTTGGTCAAAGGGAATTATTATTGTAGTTATTATTGCAACAATAATAGAAATGTTATTGCCTAATAATGGAAATGGAAAATATGTAAAAATGGTTATTGGGATATTTGTTTTATTTAGTATTATATCTCCAGTTATAAATAAATTCAGAAATAATGATAAAGATTTAATAGAATCTGATTATTACATAAAAAATTTAGATGATAAAACTGTTGAAACAGCTAATATTCAAACAAATAATGAAAAAGCAATAAAAAAGATGTATGAAGAAAATTTAAAAATAGATATCAAGTCAAAAATAAGTCAAAAAGGCTATTTAACAGGTGATATAAATGTTGAAATCTTGGATAATGAGGAATATACATTAAATAAAATTGAATTTAAAGTTACAGATGTTAAAGAAAAAACAGTAAATTCTCAAAATAATTCATATAATACAACAACAATTATAGAAAATATAGAAAACATCAAAGTTGATCTTGGTGGTAGTGGAAAAGAGCAGAAACAAGAGGAAAAGTCTATTATTAGTGAAAGTGAAAAAAGAAAATTAAAAGAATATCTAGCTGATGTGTATGCTATTAGTGAGAAAAATATTTTTATAAGTTAAGCAATAGGAAAGTCTATAAATAAAATAGACACATTATGCTCAAAAAATTAAAGAAAATTTGGTAAATACAAGAGGAGGTGGAAGCATTGGGAAATTTTAAAGAAAAGTGTCTTGCAAAACTAGAAAATAATAATAAAAAAACACTAGAAAATCTTGTAGTTTTTGGAATAATTTTAATCGCTACAATAATATTTATTAATTATATTTGGAACGGTAATAAAAAAAGCACAAAAAAGGAAAACACTTCTACAAATTTTGCAGAACAAACAGTAGTACCAACTAATAATATGGAACAAAGCAACACACTTGAAAAACAGATAGAAGAAATTTTAAACAACTTAGAAGGGGTCGAGGCAGTAAAGGTTTTAATTACATATTCAGAAACTAATAAAGTAATACCAATGTATAATGAAGATAATCAACAAAGTACTACTAAAGAGGAAGATACTCAAGGGCGGAGTACGAACTATAAATGAAAATTCAAGCAAAAAAGAAGTTGTTTATGAGGATAATAATGGTCAAAAAAATGTAGTTACAAGTAGTGTCATAACACCTGAAATTAAAGGAGCGGTTATTTTAGCAAAATGTGAAAATAATAGTGTTGTGAAAAGTAATATTATACAAGCTGCACAAGTTGCAACAGGGCTACCTACACATAAGATTCAAGTGTTTGATATGAAGTGATATAAAAACATTTAGAAAGAAAGGAATGTATTTCATTATGAAAATTTTAAAAAGAAATCAAATTATTATTTCTGTATTAGCTCTAATGCTTATAACTGTAGGATATATGAGCTATACTTCAAATGTAAAAGACAGTTTGCAAACTGGAGCATTACTTGATTCAGAAACAATGGCAGGAATAGGTGATGCAAGATTAGTTAATAGTAATAATTCTGTTGAAAATAGCGAAAATTCTAGCCCAAATACGGAAAAAAACGACAATAATGAAAACTCTACAAATTCTTCTGATAATTCTAATGATGAGAATGTAAATAATGATAAAACTGCTGCTAGTAGCGTTTCTCTTCAAGATGATGCAACAGAAGATGGTGTTTCAACAGATGCTACATCAAGCAGTTCTTCAAATTTAAAAACAACATCAGCAACAAATTATCAAGCCGATTATTTTGTGGGTTCTAGACTGGAAAGAGATAAGATGTATTCACAAATGTTAGAAACCTATCAAGGACTATTAGAAAGTAGTACAATTTCTCCGGAACAAAAAAATATTTCTTCACAAGAGATTACTAATATTAACAATAGAAAAAATTCTATTATGATTGCTGAGAATTTGATTAAGAATTTAGGCTTTGAGGATGTTGTTATTTTTGTTAATGATAATAGTACTAGTGTGATTGTTAAGGCTGAGAAGTTATCTGAAGCAGATGTTGCTCAGATTCAGAATGTTGTATGTAGGGAAATAGGGGTTGATGTGGAGACGATTCATATTAGTTTAAAGTAGTGGATATTTGATTTTGTTAAAGTGGACCGCAAAAATCTGGAAATTATGTAACATTTAAAAATATAATTAATACTCCGTTCGTTTGCTGGCGTTGGAGTTTGGGTAGAAGACTATAGGTGGGGGCGCCAAACTGCGCACTCCACTTCGTATTAATATATTTTTAAATGTTACATAATTTCCAGATTTTTGCTACTCTACTTTATTAAAATCGCAAAATTTATATTGACATATCTGGTCAAAAGTGGTAATATTTTAATATACAAATTAAACAGAAAAGAGGAATTTATATGAAATTAGAAATATTTTTAAACAAACTACATCATCATTACAAGAGCTTGTAACTATTGCAAAAATATGCGTAGGTACAGGCTATAATGTGTTGCCTACGATAGTTTAAAAATATTTTGAGATAAAATAAAAAGCTATTTGTAGGAAATAAATACTTACAGATAGCTTTTTTGTATAGTATTAAATAAGAATATAAAAAGAGAGAAATATAGGAGGAATAAAAAATGAGTGAAAAAGTATTACCAAAAACATTGCCAGGATTTATGGAACTATTACCAAATGAACAAATATTATTTAATGAAATGAAGGAGAAAATTCAAAAAACATACGAGAAATTTGGATTTTTACCATTAAATACACCAATTATAGAATCTTCAGAAGTGCTTCTTGCAAAAGCTGGTGGAGAAACTGAAAAACAAATTTATAGATTTAATAAAGGAGATTCAGATTTAGCATTAAGATTTGACTTAACTGTACCACTTGCTAAATATGTTACTGAATACTATCCTAATTTAACTTTCCCATTTAGAAGATATCAAATTGGTAAAGTATATAGAGGAGAAAAAGCTCAAAGAGGTAGATACCGTGAATTTTATCAATGTGATGTTGATATAATTGGTGAAGATGAATTAAGTTTAATTAATGATGCAGAAATCCCAAGTATTATTTATAATACTTTTAAAGAATTAGGTTTTGATGATTTTACAATAAGCATTAACAACAGAAAAATATTAAACGGTTTATTTGAGTTTTTAAATTTAAAAGATAGTTCTGTTAATATTTTAAGAATTATTGATAAAATTGACAAAATCGGTAAAGAAAATGTTATTAAAGAAATTGCTGATTTAGGTGTTGAGCAGGAAAAAATTGATACTATTATGAACTTTATTTCTATAACAGGAAATATTGAAGAAACTATTAATTCATTAAGAAATTTAAATATTAAAAATGATTTGTTTGAACTAGGTGTTAGCGAATTAGAAGAAGTTGCTAATAATATCAAATTATTCGGAGTTCCAACTGAAAATTATAAGATTGATTTAACTATAGCTAGAGGTTTAGATTATTATACAGGAACTGTGTATGAAACTTTCTTAAATCAATATAGACAATTAGGAAGTGTATGTTCTGGTGGTAGATATGATAATTTATCTAGTTATTATACAGATAAAAAAATGCCAGGAGTTGGTATTTCAATAGGTTTAACAAGATTGTTTTTTCAATTGACTGATAATAAAATTATAGAAGCGGGAAATAGATCAATTTCAAAAGTTATGATTATTTCAATGGTTGACGATTTTAGTAAAAGTATTGAAATAGCTACTAAATTAAGAGAAAATGGAATTAATACTCAAATCTATACTGATAAAGCTAAAATTAAGAATCAGTTTAAATATGCAAACAGATTAAATATTCCGTATGTTATTGTTATTGGTGAGGATGAGATTAAAACTGATATGGTTTCATTGAAGAATATGGAAACAGGGGAGCAAGAAACTGTTACTTTAGATGAGGCGATAGGGAAGATAGTGTTGTAATATTTATTTGGTTTTAAATGGTATTCTAGGTAAAAAGTATTTATCATATGTATGGTATTTCTAAAAAGGAGGAAATTATGAAAGTTATTGTTGAATTTCCAATGATTTTAAGTATGATTCAATTTAATCCATTCCTTGGAAAAGATATTGAATTATATCAGCAAGCGTTTGAAAAGTGGTATTCCAAAAACTATGCTCCATTTACTGGAAAAAGAAATAAAAAAGGTGAATACAACGAAACTTTAGACACATATGTTATTATTAATTGGATAAAAGAAGTAGCTCCTGAAGCAATGCCTATCATGCTTGTTGAAGAATTGGATGAAAGTCAAGCAGAACCATCATTGCCAAGAATGTATTTTTAATTAAAGAACTAAAAAAAGCAATTACCTTTTTGTAATTGCTTTTTTTAGTAAAAGATTTAAAAGCCA
>SAMEA3663241__coassemble_362_pt1 | contig 11575 bp, 15 predicted proteins | sample SAMEA3663241__metabat2_low_PE_011 | metagenome-assembled genome bin SAMEA3663241 (sample SAMEA3663241) | pig gut metagenome | biome: pig gut; feature: pig-associated habitat; material: faeces | place: China | collected 2013 | reverse complement strand
AAAGTTGCTGGTGATAAAAACGGAGTAGCTGTTGATGATAACGCTGTTTTATATTTAATACTTGGATTATTTGGTCTTGGAATAGTTGCTTATTGCATTATGCAAAGTGACTTAAACAAAATGGCTGATGTTCAAGCTTAATTTATGAAAAGAAAAGATTATATAATAATTGTAATCTTTGTAACTTTAATGGCAATACTAGTTCTAACAGAACGTATTGCCATTCCTTGTATATTCAATAAAGTTACAGGATTATACTGTCCAGGTTGTGGAATAACAAGAGCAATTAAGGCATTACTAAAAGGAAATTTTAGTGAGTCATTCCATAACAATGTATTATTATATACTGTAATTCCATTATTAATTTTAAACGAAATTATTTATAGATTAACAAAAAAGAAATATAAAAAAGCATATAATGTAATAATAACAGTATTACTTATAGTTGCTATTATTTTTGGAATTTTGAGAAACTTTTCTCAATTTTCTTATTTAGCACCTATAGAATATTAGAAGTAATAAAGGATGTGCAAAAATGTTTGATAATTGGGACGAGTTAGAGAGTTCGATAAAGGATTGTAGAAAATGTCAATTGTGTATAAATAGAAATAATATTGTTTTTGGTGAAGGAAATAAACAAGCAGATATAATGTTCATTGGAGAAGGACCAGGCGCAGATGAAGATAGTCAGGGAATTCCTTTTGTAGGAAAAGCTCGGACAACTTATGGATAAAGCTTTTGCAGGAATAGGAATTAATCGTGATGATGTATATATTGCTAATATTGTAAAATGTCGTCCTCCAGCAAATAGAGTTCCACATGATGATGAAGCTATGGCATGTTTAGATTATTTGAGAAATCAAGTGATATTGGTGAAGCCAAAAATTATAGTACTTTTAGGAAGTACTGCTTTGAAAAATATTTTAGGAAAAGAGTTTGGAATAACATCTGCTCGTGGAAATTGGCTTGAAAGAAAAGGAATTTTTTATATGCCAACATGGCATCCTGCTGCATTATTAAGAGATGAAGCAAAAAAAATTGATTTTTGGCGTGATTTAAAACTTGTTAAAGAAAAAGCAGAAATTATTTGCAAAAAAGATAGTTTGTAGCAAAAAAGTGTATAATAATAAGAGCTTGAAAAAGAAATCGTGTAGAATAAAAAGTGCGTAAGATAAGAAAACGTGCATAAAAAAGTGCGTAAGATAAAAACATCTATATTATATGAAGGTGGTGGCTAAGTTTGGAGGAAACTATTACTAAAATAGCAGAGAAAATTAAGCAAAATGGCGGATGTTTATATTTGGTTGGTGGAGCTGTAAGAGATGAATTATTAGGAATTGAAAATAACGATGAAGATTATTGTGTCGTGGGATTATCGCATGATAAATTTTTAGAATTATTTCCAGAAGCATTTTCAAGAGGAAAAGCATTTGAAGTTTTTGATATGTATGGCAAAGAGTTTGCTCTTGCAAGATTTGAAAAAAAGACTGGAAAAGGACATAAAGAATTTGAAATTATTGCAAATAAAGAGATTACTATATATGATGATTTAAAAAGAAGAGATTTAACAATTAACTCTATTGCAAAAAATGTTTTAACAGGAGAGATTGTTGATCCATTTAATGGAAGGGAAGATTTAAAAAATCATATAATAAGAGCCACTTCAGAAAGCTTTTCAGAAGACCCTTTACGAGTTTATAGAGCTGCTAGATTTGCATGTAAATTTAAATTTGATGTTGAAGAAAAAACTATAAAATTAATGAATTCACTAAAATCAGAATTAGATGAATTATCTGTGGAAAGAGTTTTTGAGGAATTTAGAAAAGCATTATCATATGATAAGCCATCAATATTTTTTGATGTATTAAAAAAATCTGATGTTTTAGATGTTCATTTTATTGAAATATATAGATTAATTGGAGCTTTGCAACCAGAAAAATATCATCCAGAAGGGGACGCGTATAATCATTCTATGTTAGCTTTAGATATGAGTGCTACTCTATCAAATGACGAGAAAATAAGATTTTCTGCATTAGTTCATGATTTAGGAAAAGGAGTAACACCAAAGGAAATGTATCCTCATCATTATGGACATGATGAAAAAGGTGTTGATGAAGTAAGAAAATTTGGTAATAGATTAAAAATGCCGAATGATTGGATTGCGTATGGAAAAGTAGCTGCTAAAGAGCATATGAAGGGGGGAATTTTTTATAAAATGACCCCAAGTAAACAAGTAGATTTTATAGAAAGAGTTTATAAAACAAAGTTAGGATTAGAAGGTTTGGAGATTATTGTTGAATCAGATAGAAATTGCAGAGGAATAAATGATAAAGTAATAAAGTTTGCAAATCTTGGAAATGAAATAATGAATGAAATTAATGGTGATTTTATAAAAGAAAAATTTGGAATTGAAGACGGGGTAAAATTAAAACAAAAAATGCATGAGCAAAGGATTGTTTTGATTAAGAAAAAATTGCAAAAATTTGACTTTTTATAAAATTTATTGTATTATAAGAAAGTAACTTTGTATATAAAACTATTTGAAAAATAGTATAGGAGGAATATAAAAATGGGAGAAGTTATTGTTATAACATCAGGAAAAGGTGGAGTAGGTAAAACAACAACAACAGCAAACTTAGGTGCTGCACTTGCGTTATGTGGAAAAAAAGTTGTATTAGTCGATACTGATATTGGTTTAAGAAACCTTGATGTAGTAATGGGATTAGAAAATAGAATTGTTTATGATATAGTTGATGTTGTTGAAGAAAAATGTAAATTAAAACAAGCATTAATTAAAGATAAAAGATTTGAAGAATTATTCTTATTACCTGCTGCTCAAACAAGAGATAAAAGTGCTGTAAATGAAGAGCAAATGATTGATTTGACAAATAAGCTTAAAGAAGAATTTGATTATATTATTGTAGACTGTCCAGCAGGAATTGAACAAGGCTTCAAAAATGCTATTGCTGGTGCTAATAGAGCAATTGTTGTAACAACAGCTGAAATTTCTTCTATAAGAGATGCTGATAGAATAATAGGTTTATTAGAAGCGGCAGAAATAAAAAATCCTGAATTAGTAATTAACCGTTTAAGACCTAATATGGTTAAAAGAGGAGAAATGATGGATGTAGAAGATATAGTTGATTTACTTTCAATTGAGTTAATTGGGGTTGTTCCAGATGATGAATACATAATTACTCAAACTAATAAGGGTGAACCTGCTGTATCAAATAAAAAAGCTCCTTCAGGAAAATGCTATATGGAAATAGCAAGAAGAATATTAGGTGAAAATTTGGATGTAACTATTCCTGGTAGAGATGAAGGAATATTCTCAAGAATATTTGGTATTTTTAGAAGAAAATAGTTACTATTTTTGGAGGGATTTAAAATGTTAGAAAATTTTACAACATTTATTAAGAAAAAAGGAAAAAAAGAGCCATCAGATAAATCTAAAAATGCAGCAAAAGAGAGATTACATTTAGTTTTAATGCAAGATAGAGCAAATGTTTCAGCAGATTTCCTTGAAATGATGAAAATGGAAATTGTTGATGTTATAAAAAAATATATAGATGTTGATGAAACAGATATGGATGTTAAGTTAGAAAATAGAGTAAATGATGATGGAACATCAGGAGCACCTGCTTTATATGCTAATATTCCTATTGTTGGAATAAATGAAGATAAGAAAAAGGAAAGTAATGAAATTGCAAAAGCAAAACAAGTTGAACTTGAATTAGAAAAAAAGGCAGAGCTAGAAAAAGCTGAGAAAGAAAAGAAAGCTAGAGCTTTAAAAAGAAGAACAGCTTTGGCTAAAAAGGCTGAAGAAAAAGAGACAAAAACAAAAATAGCTACAAAATCTACAGCTACAAAATCAACAACTGCAAAGAAAACAACAACTGTCAAACAAACTAGAAAAGTTAAAGGTGAGGCAGTAGTTTCAAAAAAGGAAAACGAAGAAAATAAATAAAATATTTTATATATGATTTAAATAGAAGGTATAAATGTTATCTTCTATTTATTTTATATAAAAGGAAATTTCTAAATAGCAGGGTTAAAAGGCATATAATCTAAAATGCTTTTTATATTTAATTTTTTATAAATATAGGGTATAATATAAAAAAGTAAAACATATTTAAAGGAGATAACATTGAGTAAGAAGTTTTTAAAGAATATAGAATGGTCAATTTTAATTTGTGTTGGAATTTTAATTGCAATTGGTTGTGTTGCATTATATTCAGCAACTCAAAGCACAGAACATGATGAATTAATAAAACAATTAGTATGGCTAGGAATTAGTATTCCTATTGTAATAGGAATTTTTTCAATAGATTATGAATTAATTATAAAGTTTTCCCCAATAGGATATGGAATAATGCTGGTGTTGCTAGTTGCTGTATTATTTACACATCCGATAAATGGGGCAACAAGTTGGTTTATAATGGGACCAGTTTCAATTCAACCATCTGAATTTACAAAAATATTTGTTATACTAGCATTAGCTTTTTGTATATCCAAAATACAAGAAGAGGGAAAAAGCGAAATAAGTAGGCCTTCAAAACTAGGGCTTTGCTTACTTGTTGTTGCTGTTCCAATTTTATTAATAATAAAACAACCTGATTATGGTACAGCTATTGCATTTATTATAGCAACAATGTTTATGCTATTTGCATCTGGCATAAATAAAAAATATATTATAGTATCTTTAGCATTAATTGTCATTATTTTACCATTAATGTATTTGTATATTTTACCAGACCATGCAAAAACAAGAATAGATGTGTTTTTAAATCCGGATTTAGACCCAAGAGGATCTGGATATAATATAATTCAATCAAAACTAGCAATTGGTTCAGGCCAATTATTAGGAATGGGTGTAAAACAAGGAAATCAAACACAATTAGGGTATTTATATCCTAAAACAACAGATTTTATTTTTTCAGTTATTGGTGAAGAAATGGGATTTGTAATTGCAGGATTAGTTATAGTGTTATATGTTGTTCTTATAACTAAAATTATTTATATAGCAAAAACTGCTAAAGATGATAAAGGTTCATATGTTGCTATTGGAATAGCTGGAATATTTATATTCCATATGGTTGAAAACATAGGAATGACAATGGGATTGCTACCTATAACAGGTGTTCCACTTCCATTTGTTAGTTATGGAGGAAGTTCACTTTTAACTAATTTGATTTTAATTGGTTTAGTTCTTAATATTAGTGGAAGAAGAAAGAAATCTTTATTTATAGAGTAAGAAAGAGAGAAGAAATGAAGGAAAATTATATAAAAAAATTAAAAGTAGGAGATGTTGAGCTTAAAAATAATGTATTATTGGCTCCAATGGCAGGTATTACTGATAGGGCTTTTAGAATTATTTGTGAAGAATTTGAGCCAGGGCTTGTTTGTACTGAAATGGTTAGTGGAAAAGGTCTATTTTATGATGATAAAAAAACAGATTTATTACTAAATATGAAAGATGAAAAAAGACCTATTTCAGCCCAAATTTTCGGCAATGATGTTGAAGCTATGAAATATGCTGCAAAATATGTTAGCAAAATTGCTGATATAGTTGATATTAATATGGGCTGTCCTGCGCCTAAAGTTGTAAAAAATGGTGATGGAAGTAAACTTTTATTAAATTTACCATTAGTTGAGGAAATTGTTACAGAAGTTGTAAAATCATCAAGTGTTCCGGTTACAGTAAAAATAAGAAAAGGTTGGGATTCAAATAATATTGTTGCAGTTGAGGCAGCGAAAATTATTGAAAAAGCAGGAGCTTCAGCAATTACTATCCATGGCAGAACAAGAGCAGAGTTTTATTCAGGAGTTGCTGATTGGGATATTATAAAAAAAGTAAAGCAAAGCGTAAATATTCCAGTAATAGGAAATGGGGATATAAAATCAAAAGAGGATGCAAAAAAAATGTTTGAAACAACTGGTGTTGATGGAATAATGATTGGAAGAGGTGCACTTGGTAACCCATGGATTTTTAAAGAAATAATTGAAGGTGAGAATTCTGAAGAAATCTCAAATGAGGAAAAATTAAGGGTTATTTTAAAGCATATTGATTTGGAAATACAAGATAAAGGCGAGTTAACTGGAATAAGAGAAATGAGAAAACACATTAGCTGGTACATAAAAAATGGTAAAGATGCTTCAAAATTTAGAGCAAAGGTTAATATGATTGAGGACAGACAAGAATTAGAGGCATGTATAAAGGAATATTTTAATAGTTTATGAATATGATTTCAATAATTAAATGGTATAGTTTGAAACATTTATATGTTTCAAACTATACTTATTTAAATAAAACAAGAAAGGGATGGGTTTCATTATGAAAAACAAGAAAATGTTTTATTTTTTAATTATTGGGATTATTTTTTTGTTTATTACATTTTTTATAATTTTTAAATTTTTCAATTATAAAAATACTAAAATGGGAAATAATATAGTTGATAAAACTTTAAAAGAAATTGAAGAATATATTTTAAATATTAATTCATATGATGCTGAAATAGAGGTTAAAGTTGAAAGTAATAAAAACACTAATAAATATATTATTGAACAAAAATACACATCGCCAAATATATGTAATCAAAAGGTTATAGAACCCAAAAACATTGAGGGATTAACTGTTAAATATGATGGAAGTAATTTGGAAATTACAAATTCAAAATTAAGTTTAAATACGATTTATGAAAATTATACATATTTAGCAGATAATGTTTTATGGTTAAGTGACTTTATTGAAAAATACAAAACAAATGGTGGAACTATTACTGAAGAAAATGGAATTATAATAATGGAGGTCAAATTAGGTAATAATAAATATTCAAATTGTGAGAAATTATATATTGACAGAAATGCTAATAAAATTACCAAATTGGTTATTGAGGACGAGAACCAAAAAAGTAGAATCTACATAACATATAATAAGATAGAAATTTGTAGTTTAAGTAAAGAAGATGTATTAGCATTTAAAACGCAATTTATGTACGCAAAAGATATTTAATAAACAAATAACTACATTTTATCTATCTAATATTTAAATATATTAATAAATGTTTTATCCAGAGAAATAGTAGGAGTGATTAAAATGATAGTTAAAAGAGGAGATATGTTTTATGCTGATTTAAGTCCAGTTGTAGGTTCTGAACAAGGAGGAATTAGACCTGTTATTATAATTCAAAATGATGTGGGAAATAAACATAGTCCAACAGTAATAGCTGCTGCAATTACATCACAAACTGGAAAAAATAAATTGCCTACACATATTGAAATTGAGTCAAAAAATAATGGATTAAAATCAGATTCTGTTGTACTAACTGAGCAAATTCGTACAATTGATAAAAGTAGATTAAAAGAAAAAATAGGTCATATTGATGATACTATTATAATGAATAAAATTAATAATGCATTGGGTGTAAGCTTTGGTTTATGACGTTTAAAATGTAAAAAAGAAGGGAGAGCAATTAAGGTTGCTCTCCTAATGTTATTTCTATATCTTTATAATCATCATCTCTATAAACTTTTAGATTTACTTTATCACCAATTTTATGAGTGTTTTTAATTTCATTTAATTCGTCCATTGTTTTTATTGCTTTACCATCAATTTCAGTTATTATGTCATATTGTTTAATTCCAGCTTTTTCAGCAGAAGAAAATTCTTCAACAGAAACTACATAAACACCTTCAACAAGCTTATATTTTTTAGCTGTTTGTTCATCAATATTTCTTCCTGAAATTCCAATAAAAGGTCTTTTAACTTTTCCATCAGATATTAATTGTTCATAAATATCTTTTGTTGAATTAATAGGTATAGCAAAACCAATTCCTTCTACTCCAGTTCCTGAAAGTTTTAAAGTGTTTATACCAATTACTTCTCCTTTTGAATTAACTAATGCTCCACCACTATTACCAGAATTTATTGCTGCATCTGTTTGGATAACTGTATAACTTTTTCCCTCTGATGTGATTGTTCTATTTGATGCACTAATAATACCAGCTGTTACAGTTGATTCCATACCTAAAGGATTTCCAACAGCCATTGAAAATTCTCCAACTCTAATTGAATCAGAATCACCAAGAATTGCGGCAGGTAGATTATTTTTGTCTATTTTTATAACAGCTAAATCAGTTGTTTCATCTGTTCCAATTATTTTAGCTTCGTAAGTATTTTCATCATTAAATAGTTTTACAGTTATTTTATTTGCTTGACTTACTTGATAAAATGATGATGTAGCTGAAGTATTTACAACATGATTATTTGTTAAAATATATCCATCTTCACTAATTATAACACCTGAACCTGTTGCAGATGCTGTAGATTGCATTGAATAGCCATAATATGGTGAATTTATAGTATATTCTACTGTTATTCCAACAATAGAAGGTAAAACTTTATTTGCAGTGTATATGCTTGTATCTGAATAATTTTCTAAGGATACTAAGTTAGTATTTTCAACTGGTTCTATTAAATTAGGTGTGTTGTTATTTGATGTTGTTTCTACGACTGAATTGCTTGTGTTTTTAATTTTTAAAACATCAGACAGCTTGTCCTTGAAAACAGGCATTTTTAAATATAATACAAGTACTAAAGATGTTCCTAAAATACCAGAAACAAATGGAACAAAAACACCTCTGAAAAATCCAATTTTAGCTCTTTTTTTTGATGAGCTTGAATCAACAGTTTTAAAAAATTCATTATCATCCATGATAAAATCATTCCTTTCTTTTTTGCGTAATTATATAATAACCTAAACTAATAGTATAATACAATATGTTTGTGAATTTTTTGTGAAAATGAGGTTAATATTTATGAAAAATTTGCATTATTATCAAATATATAATATAATTCAGAAAATGGAGGAGAGAAATTATGAAGCAAGTAAAAGGAAAAAGTTCTATAAAATTAATTGTGGCAATTATTGTAATAGCAGTAGTTGTGGGATTTGGAGCAAAGTATACTATAGATTTTATCCATAAAGAAAAAGTAAAAAATTTGCAGGCTGATTTATTATTAGTAAAAGCAAAAATCGAAATATGTAAAGGAAATCATGATATGAATAAAGATGAAAATCCTTTACAAGGTGTTCAGTTAACACAATTACCGGAAAGTATTGATATTAAGGATTTCTTAGATAAAAGAGTAATTTCTGAAGAAGAATATGAAAAATACTATTTATTAGATTCAGAAGCTTTAGAAAAAATTGATTTAAAAGAACTTGTTAATAAATATCCAGGTTATTTTATAGTTGATTATGATAATTATGAAGTAATTTATTCTGAAGGATATGAAAATGAAAATCGATTATGGTGTTATAAAGTTTCAGATATTAATAAATTACCTGAAAGTAACAATAATCAAGTTTTAAATAATGAAGAAAATAATCAGGAAAATAGTGAAGAAAATAATCAAGAGAAAAATGAAGAACAAACAGAAGAAACAACAAAAGAATAAATATTGATAAAACAGAAGGAAAAGAAGGATAGTAAAATGAAGGAAAAAGAATTATTAAGATTACAAGAATTAAAAAAAATAGAAGAGGATATTTATTCACAAGGAATGGAATATATTTGTGGAATTGATGAAGCTGGTAGAGGACCTCTTGCTGGACCTGTGGTTGTTGCAAGTGTTATAATGCCTAAAGATTCAATGATTGAAGGTGTTAATGACTCAAAAAAGGTTTCAGAGAAAAAAAGAGAAAAATTATATGATGAAATTATCGAGAATGCTATAAGTTATAGTGTTGGAATCGTTGATCAAAAAGAAATAGATAGAGTTAATATTTTAAATGCAACAAAAGCAGGTTTAACCGAATCAATTCGAGGGTTAAAAGTTAAGCCAGATATTATTTTAGTTGATGCTTTAAAAGGAATTGATACTTGTGGAATTCCATATCAATCAATTATAAAAGGTGATGCAAAATGTTATTCTATTGCAGCAGCTTCAATAATTGCAAAGGTTACAAGGGATAGAATAATGAGACAATGGCACGAAATTTATCCTGAATATAATTTTATACAACATAAAGGGTATGGAACAGCTGCACATATTGCAGCTATAAAGGAGCATGGCTTATGTCCATTACATAGATTAAGCTTTGTAAAAAATATTATTGATAAAAATTGACACATTTTTTGATGTGTCTTTTTATGGTATGTGAGACTATGTTAAAAATAAAATAAATATATAGTTAGATTAAGAAGGGAGAATTTTTAATGAATATATTAGACATTATTGCTAAGAAAAGAGATAAAAAAGAATTATCAAAAGAGGAAATTGATTTTTTTATAGAAGGATATACAAATGGAACTGTTACTGATTATCAGGCAGCAGCATTAATTATGGCAATTTATTTAAATGGAATGACAAATAAAGAAATTACTAATTTAACATTGGCAATGGCATATTCTGGCGAGGTATTAGACTTATCAAAATTAGGCGAAATAGTAGTAGATAAGCATAGTACAGGAGGAATAGGGGATAAAATAACTCTTATTTTAATGCCAATTATTTCTGCGTTAGGTGTTCCAGTTGCCAAAATGTCTGGTAGAGGATTAGGTTTTACAGGAGGAACTGTTGATAAATTGGAATCCATTCCAGGTTATAATACACAAATAACAGTCGATGAATTCATTGAAAATGTTCAGAAAATTGGGATAAGTTTAATGGGGCAAACTTTAAATTTGGCACCAGCAGATAAGAAAATATATGCATTAAGAGATTCAATAAGCTGTGTTGAAAATATTTCTTTAATTGCATCAAGTATTATGAGTAAAAAAATTGCTGCAGGTGCTACTAAAATCGTATTAGAGGTTACAGTAGGTAATGGAGCTTTTATGAAAAATATTGAAGATGCAAAAAAACTATCTGAAACAATGATTAATATAGGAAAATTGGCTGGAAAAGAAACAGTATGTATTTTAACAAATATGGATGAGCCATTAGGATATTCAATAGGAAATAATTTAGAGGTAATAGAAGCAGCAGAAGCACTTCAGGGAGATATGGAAGAAGATGTTAAACAAGTAGTTTTGGAACTTGGAAGTTATATGATAAAGCTAGCAGGAAAAGGAGATAACATAGAAGAAAACAAGAAAAAAATGATAGAATGTATAGATAATGGTTCTGCATATATGAAATTCTTGGAATTAATAGAAAATCAAGGTGGAGATGTTTCATATATTAATGATGTTTCCAAATTTGAAAATGCTAAATATGTATATCCGATTTTATCTGAAAAAACAGGGTTTGTTAAAAATGTTAAAGCAGAAAAGTTAGGAAAAATTTCTTGTGAATTAGGTGCAGGAAGAGTAAAGAAAGAAGATATTATTGATAATCAGGTAGGTTTGATTATTAATAAAAAAATAGGGGATAAGATTGAAAAGGATGAAATTATTGCTATAATTCATGCAAATGATGAATTAAAGCTAAAAAAGGCTGTTGAAGAAATTATGGATTGTTTTGAAATCTGTGAAGAATTTGTGGAAAAACCACAAGTAATTTTGGGGATAGTTGAATAAGGGAAATGGTTCTAAAAATCAAATCACCTCGGAAATAATGGATGAATTT
>SAMEA3663241__coassemble_351_pt1 | contig 11847 bp, 14 predicted proteins | sample SAMEA3663241__metabat2_low_PE_011 | metagenome-assembled genome bin SAMEA3663241 (sample SAMEA3663241) | pig gut metagenome | biome: pig gut; feature: pig-associated habitat; material: faeces | place: China | collected 2013 | reverse complement strand
TATTTTATTCTATTTTTTATGTTCACTATTTCCCCAGAAAATTTAACTCATATTTGTAAATTTGCATAAAATGTGTGAATTTGCATAAAATGTTGAAAATCTTAAAAATATGTGATATTATATTAATATGATACATATAACATCCATAAAATAATTTTTAGGAGGTCTTATCTATGACTTATACAAGCCAACAGCTTAAACAAGCAAAAAAATTCAAAGTAATTATTTTTATGTTACTTACAGGTGTTCGGACTAGTGTAGGAATTCCACAAGAAATAGCAAGTTGGACTTTTTGGTTCAATTCAAATGAAAAACAATTATATATTTCTGTGGATTCCGATAAAGTAAAAGTGCTTAACCAAGATGAAGTTTTATATAAATTATGCAACAAGCACTTTAAAGACAAGAACATACCTGTAAAATGTGAAAATAACATTAATTTAATTCTCTCTGGCAAATATAAGCAAATTGAATTGATAAACTAAATACTTTGGCAGTTCTTTCACTTAGTGTGTAAAGAACTGCTTTTCTTAATTATATACCAATAACATAATAAAAATTTAATTTTTAAGTAACAATCTCTTGTAAAACACTTGATTTTATGTTAAATTAAAATCATCAATCACGTGTGAACAGATTTACAAAACTCTGCAAACACCTGATATAACTAAATTACGAATTGATACCAAAAACTGGTAACCTGTCCACACTTTCGAATACGTCCTGTGCACAGGCACCATAATGAAGACTAGCAAAAGCTAGTCTTTTTTGTATATATAAAAAACACACCCCAATTTAGAGGTGCGTTTTGAAAACCTGCCTATTATGACAGAAGGTTGCAATAAGCAAATTAAATGAATTCTATTTCAGCCTGAATTTTAGCAATTTTTTCTTTGAGCTGACCAATTAGCTTCTCATTTTTAAGTTCTTCATACTCAAAACTTATGCCATAGTATTCCATTAGAACTATTATTATTGCTGCCGAAATATAGTTTTTTCTACAACGGTTTAATACCTTATTAGTATCTATTTTATAGAAATCACTAACATAGTTAACCCCCATATACTTTAAGCAATTGAAAGCCTTAATTTTCTGGGCAGTTAAACTTTTTAAATAGAAATGTTCAAAAGCTTCTTCTAATGATAGATCTTTACACTTTTTATTTCCGTACATCTTAAGCCGTTTTCGTAAATCTAAATTCTCCTCAGTTAATGATTCGTTGATTTGCTCCAGCTCTTGCAGTTCATTTTTTATGCTTGCAATTATTCTGTTGAATTTTTCCATGATTGGCCTCCTGTTTGATGTTTTCAATGTTCATACTTTATAAAAAGTATATGGTGAAAATTTATCACCGAGAATATTATTATAGCATATTATGTAGCTTTCGTCAAATTATACAAAAGTATTAAATCTCTTTTCGTTATCTCTAGAATATTACTTGTTATATAATTTTTCTTCTGTTATCAATATTTTTATACCTTCTTGAAAAAAATAAGTCAAATAAAACTTTTAATTGTTTTATTTGACTTACTTAAAATTCTATTGTTTAGGTGTTTGAGTAATTAAGATATCTCCACTTTCATCTGTTCTATATATTTTCGCATTTAGTTTTTCATATCTATTCATTGTTTCTTGATGTGGATGTCCATAATCATTATTTTTTCCACATGATATTATAATTAGTTTTGGGTTTATCTGTTCTAAGAACTTTTGTGAAGAGCTTGTTCTTGATCCATGATGTCCTGCTTTTAATACGTCTGTTTGAGGCCATGAACGAGCAGGCTCATTTCCTTTTTCTGCGTCACCAGTAAATAAATAGCTTATTCCATTATATTCCATTCTTATAACTATTGAACATGCATTTAAATCTTGTGAATTATCTTGTATTGACATTACTTCACATTCAGCATTTCCTACTGTAAATTTATCACCAATTTTAGGAACTTTAATTTTTTTCTTTTTATTTGATATTGCATCTAGAACATCTTCATAAGTTTTTGTATTTGTTGTAGTTTTTGGCATGAAAATTGTACCTACATCTATTTCATTTATAACATTATCTAATCCGCCAATATGATCTTCATGTGGGTGAGTTCCAACTACATATGTTAGTTTATCTATTCCAATTTTTTTTATGTTTTTTACAACTAAGTCACCATCATCATTATTACCCGCATCAATTAACATTGACTCTCCATTATTGACTATTAAGATACTATCAGCCTGTCCAACGTCAAAATAATATACTTTTAGTACATCTTCATTCACATCTATTTTTGATATAGATGCCGAACCTGTTTGAACCGTTAAGTTATCAAGTCCGTCAATGTTTGAAATTTCCTGGCTATGTGCTGTAAATGCATTTAACAAGCTATCTCCGCCAAAGAAAGCTACAATTAATAGTACTATAATTGATAATACAGTTTTTAATGTTTTATTATCTAGATTAAAACTTCCATTTTTATTTTGATTATTACTCATTTGTATTTCCCCCTATTATTCTTTAGTCTTTAAGCTATATTATTTATATATTTCTTATGTTTCTATTTCTATAAAAGTTTTTTCATTTATCTCAGAATCTTTTTATTATTATAATGTTTTTGATTTCTATTCTTCAAATAAATCTTTTGCTTTTTGATTAATTCTTTCTTCTATTTCAGTTGTTTGTTGTTCATCTAATTCATATTTATTATTTATTTTTTTTATAACATCTCCTTCTTTCAAGTCTTTCGGCAACTTAGATAAATCAATATTTATCATTTGCTTAGTTTTTCTATTCTCACATACTGCCAAATTATCTTCAAACCTATCAATAACTAAAATTTGCTGTTCGTTGTTTTTAGATTCTTCCAGTTTTTCAAAAATCTTTTTCATAAAACTTTGCATTAATCTGTTTCTATCATTTGCTGTTAATTTATTATTAATACCTATATTTGAACTAGTTTTACCATGATTTTTCACATTTCTATTTATACTACATGCTTCATTCTCAATTAATTCCATAATGTCCCTCCATTTTCTGTATAAATATATTTAACGATATTTTATAATAACCATTACAAAAGGTCAACAATTTTTTATTTCAATTATTATTTTTTTCTCTTAATTCTTGCATATTTTAAAAAAAATGATATAATTTGCACTTAGGGAGGTTTTAATATGTTTTTCTCATATGATTTTAAAATTAGTTTATCTATGCTAAGTAAGACAACATCTATAAGTAATAAAGGTTTACTTGCAATTTTACAAGATATTGCTGAAATGCATTCTGCAAGTATCGGATTTGGTGTAACAGATATTAAAAAAACAAATTATTCATGGGCCTTGCTAAACTGGAAAGTTAAGATATTTGAAAGACCAAAATATGGTGACACAATAACTGTTAAAACATGGTCAAGATATTCTACCAAATTATATAGCTATAGAGATTTCGAAATATACAATTCTGCCGGTGAAATAATTGGTATAGCAACATCTAAATGGATTTTAATTGATGTTTCAAAAGGTAAAATTGCAAAAATAGAAGATTCTCTAATTAGTTTATATAAACCAGAAAATAAATCAGTTTTTAATATCGTTGAACTAGATAAACTAACAGAACCTGAAGAATTTTCTAATTCAATTGATTATAAAATCCGAAAATCTGAAATAGATGTTAATAATCATGTTAATAATTTGTGTTATATAGACATTGCTATTGAAGCATTTCCAGAAGATTCACAAATATTTAATTCATGTAATGATTTTGAAATTTTATACAAACATCAAATAAAATTAGAGGACAATATAAAAGCATCTTATGTTTGCCAAAATAATGAGAATTATGTTGTTATAAAAAGCAGTGATAATAACTTGTTACATGCAATTGTTAAGTTTTATTAATTGTATGCCAAGTAAAATGCTATTTAATAATTAAGTAATTTAAGTTTTTTCTATAATACTTAAATTACTTTTTTATTTACCCCACTTTCTTAATCATATTTACTTTTTATTACTTTCTTCTACATTAAAAATCTGGCACATATTGTTGCTCATTCTCATCTTCAATAAAATCTTGTAAATATCCATTTTTTAAATCTAACATATATATGTAGTCCTCTATAATAGAATATTCCTTTTTGCTTATTTTACGATTAATTTTTTCATCTTGCATAGCTTTATATGTAGGAAAATACTGTGCCATTACACTTACAAAAACATCTTCAGGCATATTTTGTTTTATCCATTTTAAAATATTTTTTGAATTTTGAATAAAGTTTGGTAATATTAAATGTCTAATTATAACACCTTTTTTTATCATTCCATTTTCATCAAATTCCGGTGCACCTACTTGATTATACATTTCTTTTATAGCTGAGCTTGCATTTTCAAAATAATTATTCACTTTAGAATATCTTTTGCATAAATCATTTGAATAGTATTTTATATCTGGTAAGTATACATCTATATGTCCTTTTAACATTTTTATTGTTTCTATATTCTCATAACTATTTGTATTATATATTATTGGAATATTTAACCCATTTGATTTTGCTATTTTTATTGCTTCAATGATTTGAATTACATACATTGTAGGAGTTACTAAATTTATATTATGAGCTCCTCTTTCTTGTTGTTCAATAAAAATTTGAGCCAATTGTTCAGTTGATATTTCATATCCTTTTCCCAGATGACTTATTTCATAGTTTTGACAAAACATACACTTCAAATTACAGTTTGAAAAAAATATTGTGCCAGAACCATTTTTTCCACTTATACATGGTTCTTCAAATTTATGTAATGATACTAACGCAATTTTTATTTTATCATTACATTTACACCTTCCTATTTCTCCATTTAATCTATTAACTTTACAGTTATGAGGACATAACATACATTGTTCTAACATTTATTTCATCTCTCTTTTCATTTTTAATACGTTTATATTTATATTATATACTACATTTATATTTTCTTTTATTCTTGCAATCGAATATAGATTTACTATTTATTTCTTACTTGCTCTATAATTTGTTCCTTATCTTCTTTTTGTATTTTCTTATTCATTATATTATTAACTTTTTCAAATAAATCAGGCACATAATCTAAAAGTTTATCTACACTATTATTATGCTCAATAGGCATTAATTTTACACTACCTGATTGAATTACAATAAATGCAACAGGAGATATACTGGCTCCAACACCTGCACCACCGCCAAATGGTAGTGTGTACTGTATTTCTTCTTCACAATTTTCTTTTTTTACATATCCTTGCATTGTTTCATCTTTGAATTCACTTCCACCTGATGCTAGTCCAAATCCCACTTTTGAAATTGGTATAATAGTAATATCACTTGAAATATCCATTGGTTCACCTATTATAGTATTAACATCTATCATACTTCTAATACTTTCCATAGCAGTTAACATTAAACCTTCTATTGGATGCTCTTTCATGTTTACTTCCTCCCATCTTTTTCGACATACTTATAATATGTACTATTTTAATGCTAATTATACTATTAAAGTTTAATTTAATATAATTTTGTTTTTTATATATTGGTTGTATTCTATACCAATAGTTTTTCTTGTTATATCTTCTTATGCTTTTATTTAAAATATTTGAAATTACTATAGAAAGTATTCCTACTAAATACGAAGTAAAAATAACATCTTCCGTATCAATATTCAAATGAAATTTAAGTTTTTCTATATTTAAATAATTCTTAGCTATTTTGAGTTGTGGTATTACATCTTTGATTTGTATTTTTTTATTTGTATTAATATTTCCGATTATTTTTTTTAATTTTGTTTGAATCTCTTCATTCGAAAAGATTTTTGATTTATCATTTTTATTAAGTTTAAACTGTAAAATTGGCACTTTATTACAAAAATATAAACCAATTTTTATATTATAATCTATATTTGAATATTTGTCACTATAATATACTTGTAAGTTTTCTATCTTTACTTTAAAATTAGATAATAAAATTATAACTGCGATTAATATATTAATAATTATTATAGTTGAAAAAAATAGTAACATATTAAACCCCTTTATCTAAAGTTTTTATAATTACTATTTTTTCCATTTATTTACTATTTATACTACTATATTTTATTAATACATTACTCTACTACTTTTTATCATCTTGCAGATAGCAATTTTTTTAATATTTTATTTATACTATGCAAATCAACCTACACATTCTTATTTTTTATAACAGTAATATCACCAAATAATTCTTGTTGTTCAGTAAGAACTTTACTTCTTCTAGACATTTCTAACAAGCCTGTAAATGCTGTAACAACTTCATTTTTATTATGTTGCTTTAAAGAAAATAATTTATTAAAAACAAATCTTTTATTTTTAATCAATTCTCTATACATATCTTTTACTTTGCTTCCAACTGTATAAGTGTCTGTAATAGCAATTTTTTGAATATTTTTAGCGTTTTTATTAATTCTTTCTTTATTTTTATTTATAATTTGACTATACATTTCAGGAATTATATTTTTGTCGAAATCTTTTTCCAACTTTTGTTTTGGTAATTCTATTGTGTCTGGTAATTTAAAGATTCTTTTAGAAAATACTTCATATTGCTCTTTTAGTTTTTTACTGATTTCCTTGTATTTTTTATAATCAATAATTCTTTGTAACAATTCTTCTTCTGTCAATTCTTCTTCATCACTATTATCTTTAGGAAGAAGTGTTTTTGATTTTAAATATAATAAAGTAGATGCCATTATCACAAATTCGCTAGTCACTTCTAAATTCATCTGTTCCATTGCATTTATATAATCTATATATTGATCTGTTATATCACTTATTTTTATTTCAAATATATTCATTTTATTCTTTTCAATTAAATGACATAACAAATCTAATGGCCCTTCAAAATTATCTATTTTTATTTCATATTTACTTGTTTCTAATGTTAGCATATTTGACATAGATTTTACACAATCCTTCCTTAATCACAACTTTTTGTTTTATATAAGATATTTGCATTACATTATATATTCTTACTTTTAAATATATAATTTTCATTTTAGTCGATATTATTAAATGCTTGTTTAATGCTTTCTTCTCTATATCCTTTTTTTAATAAAAACAATCGTATTTCATCATCTTCTACTAAATCTTTTTTCTTATTTAAAATTTTAGTTGCTGATTTTATTTCATATTCTTCCAAATCATATATATTTTTATTAAAATACTCATCTATTAAATTACCATTTATTCCTTTAGAATATAATTTATATTTTATTTCCTTAATAGATAAACTTTTTAAGTTTGTAAATTCATTTACTGCCCTTTCAATATAATTATAATCATCTATATATGAGTTTTCTTTTAACTCTTCTATTATATCATTTAAAATATTTTCTTCAAGTTCTTTTGCAAATTTTTGTCTAACTTCTTGTTCGGTTCTTTTTTTATATAAAACATATTTTAAAACCTTTGATTTCATCTTATCAAACTTTTCAAATTCTTCTAGTGAATATATCATTTTTTATTATTCTTCCTCTTCAAAATCTTCATCATCTGCTGATTCAGGTTCTTCACCTAGGCTCTTTTCAAAAGCTTTATTAAAATTATCTCTAATTTTATCTTCAACTTCTTTCATGATATCAGGATTTTCAATCAAGAATTTTTTTACATTTTCTCTACCTTGTCCTATTCTTGTTTCATTATAGCTAAACCATGAACCGCTTTTTTCAATAATATCAAGGTTAACAGCTAAATCTACAATATTTCCTTCTTTAGAAATACCTTTTCCATACATAATATCAAATTCTGCTTCTCTAAATGGTGGAGCAACTTTATTTTTAACAACTTTTACTCTTGCTCTATTTCCAACAACTTCACCATCTTGTTTTAAATTTTCAATTTTTCTAATGTCCATTCTAACAGATGCATAGAATTTTAAAGCTCTTCCGCCTGGTGTTGTTTCAGGATTTCCAAACATGATTCCAACTTTTTCTCTTAATTGATTAATAAATACTATAACTGTTTTTGTTTTATTAATTGCACCTGCTAATTTTCTTAATGCTTGTGACATTAATCTAGCTTGTAACCCTATATGAGAATCTCCCATATCTCCATCTATTTCAGCTTTAGGTACTAATGCTGCAACAGAATCTACAACAATTATATCTAATGCTCCACTTCTAACTAATGCCTCTGCAATTTCTAAAGCTTGTTCACCAGTGTCTGGTTGTGAAACTATTAAATTATCTATATCGACTCCTAAATGTTTAGCATATACAGGATCTAATGCATGCTCAGCATCGATAAAAGCCGCTTCTCCTCCTAATTTTTGAGCTTCTGCAATCATATGTAATGTTAAGGTTGTTTTACCAGATGATTCTGGACCATATACCTCAATAATTCTTCCTCTTGGTATACCTCCAATACCTAAAGCAACATCTAAGCTTAATGCACCTGTTGGTATTGCTTCTACATTCATAGCTGTGAATTCTCCTAATTTCATTACTGACCCTTTTCCGAATTGTTTTTCAATTTGCCCTAAAGCTGCTTCTAGTGCTTTTTTCTTTTCTGCATTTTCCATAATAACCTCTCCTTTACTAAATAAACATTTGTTTGTATCACTTTATATAATATAACATTATATTTAATCATTTGTCAATAACTTTTTTAAATTTTTTAATTTATATTTTTATTACATTATTAGATTAATATTTTTATCATTTGAGCAGCTATTATTAGCCTATTTTTCTTTATTCCAAGATTCAAAATTTCTAAACACACCATAATTATTAGGTTCAAAATTACCTACTAAATTTTGATTGATTAATAATGTATTTTTGTTCCTATATAAGCTAATATACGCACATTCGTCTTTAGCAATATTAGCAATTTCTGCATATTTTTTTTCTAATTCTTTTTTATCTGTAACATTTTTTACTTCATTTAAAATTGTTTTTATATTTTCATTATTTAAATTTGATAAATTATTTTCACTATAAAAATAATTTAATTCAGGACTATATGAGTTATAGATTCCTGTTAATAAAATTTGATAATTCTTATTTTCTAAATAAGAGATATATTGACTATCAGAAATTTCCCATACATTAACAGGAATACCTATATTTTCTAATTGAGTTTTTATATTCTTGGCAACTTCACATCTTTTTACATTACTTGAATTAACAGCAATAGTTATAGCAAGATTTTTACCATTTTTTCTCCATCTATTATTGCTATATATCCAACCATCATTTCTTAATACTTCTTTAGCTTTCTCAGGGTTATAACCAGAACTTACAGAGTTATTTTTATATAAATAATTTCCATAATCTAACGTAAATTCAGACTCATAATATTTATTATTAAACACTGTAGAAACAATATTTTCTTTATCAATTGCTAAATTAATAGCTTGTCTAACGCTTTTTTCTTGCATTAAATAATCATTACAATTGCAACTTAGGAAATCATATTCTCTTCCTTTATACTCTTTTATATAATACCCCATTGTTCCAATATAGTCTTCATATGATGTATTTGAAGTACTAATAAAATCTATATTTCCCATTTTAAAGCTATTGTAAACTTCTCCTGCTTCTGAAAAAATATTAACATATATTTTATTTATATTTTTATTTTCTTTCTCCTTATTTCTATAATTATCATTTTTTTCTAATATTATTTGATTGTTATATATTGTAGAAATCTTATATAATCCGGTACCTATTGGGTATTGTTCACTACTAAAAAAATCTTTGCCATTATAAAAACTACTACACATTATAGGAAAAATTAAATTATATTCAAAAAAAGACACATCTTCATTCAAATTAAATTTTATTGTGTTATTATCAATAGCCTCAACATTTGAGATATATTTAACATTTTCTGAATATATATTATCTCTACTTTTTAATAAACCAACTGTAAATTTTACATCATCAGCAGTTACACTACTACCATTTGACCATTTTATTGAATTATCTATTTTTACAATATATGTTGTTGCAGATGTTTTTGCATATTCAGTTGCTAAGTTTTTTTGGAGATTATACTCATAATCTAAACTAAATAATGGTTCATATACTAATTGATAAATATCTAGTAACTGTTTATTTTTTGTTAACAATGGATTTGTTGTATCTACATTAGAAATTCCTAATTTTATATTATCCTGATAATCTATTTGTTCGACTTCATTTGTTTCATTGCTTTGCTTTTTCTTGTTTTTTGTAGTCATATGAAAAACTGCAAATATAACAATTAAAATAACAAATCCTATAAAAACAAATTTTACATTCTTAAAATTCATATCTAAACCTTTCTTTTTTTAACTTCTTTTTATTTAGAATGATAAAATTCTAAACTTACCTTATAATATATTATTTTAAATACTTTTTCAATATTTTAATCATATTTTATCACACTTATTTGCATGGCAATATTTCTGTAAAAATTGAATTATAATATGCATAAATTTTACTTCTAAAAAAGATACAAAAAGAGCATACAAAATCTGCATGCCCCCTTATATTTAATTATAAAATTATTTTCTTGATTCAATAATAAGCTTTATACCTGTTCTTTCTTCCCCTTCAACTTGAACTTCTGCAAATGCTGGTACACAAACTAAATCAACACCAGATGGTGCAACAAACCCTCTTGCTATTGCCACTGCTTTAACTGCTTGATTTAAAGCTCCTGCTCCTATTGCTTGCATTTCTGCATAATTGTTCTCCTTTACTAATCCAGCTATAGCTCCTGCTACTGAATTTGGATTTGATTTTGATGAAATTTTTAAAACTTCCATTTTTTGCCTCCTATATTTTTAATTTTTTGTTTTCTCAACTACAAATATATTTATAATATATGAGACTCAAAAAGTCTAGTAGTTTCAATGATTTTTCGGAAGAATCGTTCGTCAAGATTTTACAGTTTTTTCCAATTATCGCAAGTTTATTCTATTAATCTTCTCTACTCGACAATTTTCGTCATTTGTTTCAAATATACATCCATTTAAAATACACTCACCTTCAGCTAATTTATATCTTTCAGGTAAAGATGTTACGAATCTTTTTATTGATGCATTTGGATCCATACCTATAACAGAATTTTTAGGACCTGTCATTCCTATGTCAGATATATATGCTGTTCCATTTTCAAAAATTTGTTCATCTGCTGTTTGAACATGTGTATGAGTTCCATATAAAGCAGTTATTTTTCCGTCCAAATATAATCCCATAGCTATTTTTTCCGCTGTTGCTTCAGCATGAAAATCTATGAAAATCATATCAACTTTTCCAGCGACTTGACTAACTAAGTCATTTGCAACTGTAAAAGGATTTTCTGATAATACATTCATATCAGTTCTACCTATTAAATTAATAACAGCAATTTTCTTACCTTTACATTCATAAATTCCTAAACCTTTTCCAACAACACCTTTTGAATAATTTGCTGGTCTTAATAATTTAGGATGGTCTATAAAAGTAAAAATATCTTTTTTACCCCAAGTGTGATTTCCCATTGTTATTGCATCAACATTTAATTTTAATAAATCCTCGAAAATTTTTGTAGTAATTCCCATACCACCTGCTGAATTTTCTGCATTAACTATAACAAAATCTATATTATTTTGCTGTCTTATTTTAGGTAATTCCTGCTTTAATTTACTTACACCACTTTCTCCTACTATATCTCCAATTGCTAATATTTTCAAAAAGCAACACTCCTTTCTTAATTCTTATATATGATAACATTATTTTTTATGTTTTTCAAGAGGGTGAAGCCAATAGGGACGGGGCAATTTCGAGCCAATAGGGGCGGGGCAATTTTGAGCCAATAGGGACGGGGCAATTTGGCACAA
>SAMEA3663241__coassemble_331_pt1 | contig 12347 bp, 9 predicted proteins | sample SAMEA3663241__metabat2_low_PE_011 | metagenome-assembled genome bin SAMEA3663241 (sample SAMEA3663241) | pig gut metagenome | biome: pig gut; feature: pig-associated habitat; material: faeces | place: China | collected 2013 | reverse complement strand
CATTTTCTCTATATTAATCAAAAAAAGACTCATACCGAGTCTTTTTTTGATTGATATCGCTTAAAATTGACGGTGCATTCTGCTTGCTGCATCACAAAACATTTCCACCGCATACTTATTCTTAGCAGATATCTCAGCCATACTGTTAACACTGCTTGTGAACATACGAGAATCCGAATTTAATCTAGATTCGATTTCTTCAAGTCTAGAAAGTACAGTTGACATAGGCATTACCTCATTCCCATTTGTGAAAGATGGTACTGACATAATCTCAGCAAGTAACTGAGTAAATGTCCGTATTGCTCTAGTATTCTCATCCAAAGCTCGTGTGTGTTCCTGCAATGTTCTCATTTCCATTTCATCCATAATGTTAACCTCCTAAAAATGTAATAAAGTGAAACGGCGTATGTGCCTTTTTAAAGCAAAAGACCTTATATAGTTCATATAGAACTACATTAATTATAACAAATTTTTCAAAAGCAGTCAACTTTATGTAAATCAAGTGCTATCGTACACTTACTTCTTCTGAGTAGCCCAAGCCATAGAATTATGTAGCTTTAAAAAATATATTAATACGCAGTGGAGTGCGCAGTTTGGCGCTCAAACCTATCCGCTTCCTCCCAAACTCCAACGCCAGCAAACGAACGGAGTATTAATTATATTTTTTAAAGCTACATAATTCTATGGCTTGGGCGGCTTATTTCAACCTCAAAAAATTCAAATTTAAAATGCAAATTTATATCTCAATCCTATCCCCAAACTTCTTATCAACAATCTTTTTCAAAGGAGCATTCTTCTCTTCCTTCAACTCCGGATCTTCATCAATAATCTTAATAGCTAAAGCTTGAACTGTCTGTAAAGTAGGCATATCTTCAAACAAATTCGCAATTTTAAATTCCGGAATACCATGTTGTCTTGTACCAAAAAACTCACCACTACCTCTTAACTCCAAGTCTTTTTCAGCAATAACAAATCCATTATTGGTATCCTGCATAATTTTCATTCTCTGCCTTACAACATCAGACCCACCATTAAACTTCAAAATACAATATGACTGATAATCACCTCTACCAACTCTTCCACGAAGCTGATGAAGTTGTGCTAATCCAAATCTCTCACTATTCTCAACAATCATAATACTTGCATTTGGAACATTAACTCCAACCTCAATAACTGTTGTTGAAATCAATATATCAATTTCTCCATCTTTAAATTTTTGCATTATCTCATCTTTTTCTTTTGGACGCATTTTTCCATGAATATATTCAACTCTATAATCTTTAAAAACATTATTTTTATAATCTTCAGCAAGTTCAATAACAGATTTTGCATCTATTTCCTCATTTTCTTCAACCAATGGACATACAATATATGCTTGTCTTCCTTCACCTATTTGTTGTTTAACAAAGTTATTAACTCTTTCTGCCATAGAGGTTTTAACTGCATATGTTTCGATTTTCTTTCTATTTGGAGGCAATTCGTCTATTATTGATATATCCAAATCTCCATATAAAATAAGTGCCAATGTACGCGGAATTGGTGTTGCTGTCATAACTAAAACATCCGGATTATTACCCTTTGCCGCTATTTTACTACGTTGTCTAACTCCAAATCTATGTTGCTCATCTGTTACAACTAATCCTAAATTCTTAAAAATTACATTATCCTCTAAAATTGCATGAGTTCCTATCAAAACATCAATTTCACCATTTTGTAATCTTTCCAATATATCATCTTTATTCTTTTTTGTAACGCTACTTGTTAATAATTCACATCTAATCCCATATTTTCCTAAAACCTCTGAAAAACTCTCCAGATGTTGGGTAGCCAAAATTGCAGTTGGAGCCATTATTGCAACTTGATATCCGCTTCTAACAGCTTTATAAGCAGCTATTACAGATACAATAGTTTTACCAGAACCAACATCACCTTGTAGTAATCTATTCATTGTTTTTGGGCTTTCCATATTATTATCAATTTCTTCTAATACTCTTAATTGTGCTTTTGTTAAACTAAATGGTAAATCATTTATTACATCAGAAATTTTTACATTTTCGTCAAATTTTATTCCCACTTTTTCTTGAGTATATTGAGTCTTTAACTTTAATAATGCAAGTTGCATACCTAACAATTCTTCAAATACAAATCTTGTTCTTGCTTTTTTAAAATCCACAAACTCTTGCGGAAAATGAATATTATGAATTGCATTATTAATATTTAACAAATTATATTCTTTTCTTAAATATTCTGGAAGAGTTTCTTCTAACTCGCCTTCAACCGCATTTAAACCTGTCTCAATAATTTGTCTTAAAGTTGTTTGAGATAATTTATATGTAAGTGGATATATTGGAATTATTTTTCCAGTATTTTTAGATGTTTCGGCAGAATCATAAACTGGTGATGCCATTTCAACTCTATTCCCCTTTTTGCTTACTTTTCCATAAAAACTATATTCATTCCCAACTGTAAACATCCTTTTTAAGTATGGTTGATTATACCATGTTATAGTACATGGACCTGTTTCATCTCTTATAATTAATTTATATATAACAAGATTTTTTCTTACCTTTAATTCTAGCATTCTTGATACAACAAATCCTTTTACTAAGGCTTCTTCACCATCCACTAATTCACTTATTAGTTTTGGCTTACTTCTATCTTCATAATCTCTTGGAAAATATGTTATTAAATCTTCCAATGTATATATTCCTAATTTATTTAATAAAACCACACGGTTTGGACCTACTCCTTTTACATATTTAACATCATTTTTTAAATCCATTAAATACGTCTCCTTTCAATCTTATTTGAAACATTTGGGGACGGTCTTGTTTTGTTTCATTTTTGAAACATTTTAAGACCGTCCCCAAATGTTTCAGTTGTGTTCATTTTATTAAACATTTGTTTTTTTGTCAACTTAAAAATTGAGGTTCCAAGTTAAAACCTCAATTTTACCTATTCTTCAACTTCCTCAAACTGAGAATTATAAAGTTCAGCATAAAATCCATTTTTATTAAGCAATTCTTCATGAGTTCCTTGTTCTATAATATCCCCATTATTCATAACTAAAATTAAATCAGCATTTCTAATTGTAGATAATCTATGTGCAATAATAAAACTTGTTCTTCCTTTCATAAGCTCATCCATTGCTGATTGAATTTGTATTTCTGTTCTTGTATCAATTGAACTAGTTGCCTCATCTAAAATTAAGATTTTTGGATCTGCTAAAATAACACGTGCAATTGCTAATAATTGTTTTTGACCTTGTGAAATGTTGCTTGTTTCCTCATTTATTTCCATATTATAGCTATTAGGTAATGTTTTAATAAAATGATGAACATGTGCAGCTTTAGCGGCTTCTATAACTTCTGAATCTGATGCATTTAAATTACTGTATTTAATATTATCTTTTATAGTCCCATTAAACAGCCATGTGTCTTGAAGCACCATTCCAAATAGTTTTCTAATATCTCCTCTATCGAATTTGCTTATATCATGACCATCTATTAAAATTTTACCTGAATTTAAATCATAAAATCTCATTAATAGCTTAACAATTGTTGTCTTTCCTGCACCTGTTGGTCCAACAATTGCGATTTTTTGACCTTCTTTTATATTAGCATTAAAATCATTTATAATGATTTTATCTGAGTTATATCCAAAATGAACATGTTCAAATTTTACATTTCCTTTTAGACTTTCTACTGAAGTATTATCTGAGATATGTATAACCTCTTCATCTTCATCTAAAAATCCGAAAATTCTTTCAGCTGCTGCAACCATTGCTTGTATCATACTTGAAACTTGTGCAATTTGGTTTATAGGTTGTGTAAATTGCTTATTATATTGTATAAATGATTGAATATTACCAACTGTGATTTTTCCTTGAATACTTAAATATCCTCCTAATAGTGCAATTGCCACATATCCTATATTTCCAATGAAATTCATTATAGGGTGCATTAAACCTGATAGAAATTGAGATTTCCATGCTGATGTATATAATTCATCATTTGATTTTTTAAACTCTTTTATAGCTTTTTCTTCACCATTAAATACTTTAACTATATTATAACCACCAAATGTTTCTTCAATATTTCCATTAACATGCCCTAAATACTCTTGCTGTTTAGCAAAATATTTTTGTGATTTTGTTACAATTTTTTTTACTGCAAAAACTGAAATCGGCAATATTAGTAATGAAACTAAAGTCATTAAAACATTCATTGAAAACATCATTCCTAATATACCTATTACAGTACATATTGAAGTTATAATTTGTGTAATACTTTGATTTAAATTCATCCCTAATGTATCAATATCATTTGTAATAATTGATAATATTTCACCATTAGTCTTTTTATCAAAATAATTCATTGGTAATTTATTTAATTTTTGTGCTAAATCATTACGAAGTTTATATGTTAATTTTTGTGCTACTTGTGTCATAATCAAACCTTGAATTATACCAAATACAGCACTTATTATATATAGAGCTAATAAAGTAAATAAAATATTAGCAATTTTGTTAAAGTTGATTCCTGCTCCACCTGAAATTTTACTTACAATTCCAGTAAAAATTTCTGTTGTTGCATTTCCTAAAATTTTTGGTCCAACAATTGAAAAAACAGTACTTGCAACAGCGAAAACAATAACAATAAATAAACTAAATTTATATTGCATCAAATATTTTTTTATTAAGATTTTAAGTGTTCCTTTAAAATCTTTTGCTTTTTCAACAGGTGCCATTCCTCTAGCTCCTCTGCCACCTGGTCGCTTCATACCAGTTTTTGTTGTATTTTCTGCCATTTTGTAGCTCCCTTCTATTTGTCTTTTAATTGATAAAAATACATAATTATAAGTTTATGAGTCTAATTCTTCTTTAGAAAGTTGTGATAAAGCAATTTGTTTATAAACTTCATTATTTTTCAATAATTGTTCATGTGTACCCTTACCCACAATCTTTCCTTCATCTAAAACTATAATTTGATTAGCATTCATTATTGTACTAATTCTTTGTGCAACTATAATTACAGTTTTATTTTGTGTTACTTCTTCTAATGCATTTCTAAGTTTCAAATCCGTTTTAAAATCCAATGCTGAAAAACTATCATCAAAAATAAATATTTCTGGGTTTTTAGCAATTGCTCTTGCTATTGATAATCTTTGCTTTTGCCCACCTGAAACATTATTTCCTCCTTGAGAAATTTCTGATTTATATTTATCAGTTTTTGTATTTATGAATTCTTCAGCTTGAGCTATTTTTGCAGCTTGTATCATTTTTTCATCAGACATACCTTCATCACTATATTTTATATTTGATTCAATTGTTCCCGAAAACAACATACCTTTTTGTGGAACAAATCCTATTATGTCTCTTAAATCCTTTTGAGCAACATCTTTAATGTTTACTCCATCAACTAAAATTTCTCCACCTGTAACATCATAAAATCTAGGTAATAGATTTACAACAGTAGATTTTCCACTACCAGTACTTCCTATAATAGCTGTTATTTCGCCAGGTTTTGCAACAAAATCTATATCTGTTAAAACCTCTGAATCAGCATCTGGATATTTAAATGATACTTTTTTAAATTCTACTAATCCCTTTTTATTTTTATCAAAACTTTTTAAGTTTTTTGCATCTTTAACTAATGTTTCTGTTTCTAAAACTTCATTTATTCTTTTGGCTGAAACTGATGCTCTTGGTAAGATAATCGATAACATTGAGATAAATAAGAATGAGATAACTATTTGCATTGTATATTGCATAAATGTCATAACAGTTCCTACTTGCATCACACCTTTATCAACATTTTCAGCACCAGCCCATATTATTAATAAACTTATAGAATTCATTATAAACATCAAAAGTGGCATCATAAAGCTCATTGTTCTGTTAACAAAAATATTTGTTTTAGTTAACTCAGTATTAGCTCCATTAAATTTGTCTTCCTCATATTTCTCTTTGTTAAATGCTCTGATTACTGGTATACCAGTTAAAATTTCTCTTGACACCATATTTAATTTATCGATTAAGTCCTGTAATTTTTTAAATTTTGGCATTGCTAAAACAAATAAAGTTCCAATTATAAATACTATTGCTAGAATCGCAACACCAATAATCCATGCCATTGAATTTTCACTATTAGCCAAAACCTTTAAAAACGCGCCAATTCCAACTATAGGTGCATAAATAACAACCCTAAATAACATAGGTATTAGGTTTTGTATTTGTTGAATATCATTTGTATTTCTCGTAATTAGTGAAGAACTTCCAAATTTTCTATATTCATTGCTTGAAAAACTTAATACTTTTTTAAATACTTTTTCTCTCACAATTTTTCCTAAAGTTGCAGCAGTTCTTGCTGATAATAAAGTAATTAAAATTGCTGAAACCATGCTTATCATTGCAACTGAAAGCATTTGTAATCCTGAAATTAATATGTAATTATTTTGTTTTTTATTTAAATCTACACCTAAAGTTTCATACTCTTTTTGAACAGAGATAATTGCACTTTGTTCAATAATGCTATCTGGCATTTCTGAATATTTTTGATTTACAACATCTAATATCATATTAAGTTGCTGTTCAGGAATCTCAGCAATTACAGCAAATATATCTATATTATCAAAATCTATATTATTGATATTATTAACTAAATAATTATACTCTCCATTATTATTGTCACTTGTGATAAGCTGTTTAAACTTATCATTATTCATATATGTTGACATTTGATTTTTTAATTGTGCTAATGTTTCTTTGCTTTCTAGCATATTAACTAACATTAATGATTTACCAATTTCCAAATCTAATTTGTTTTCTGTTTCTTCATTTATATTCTTTTTTATATAGGAATTTTGTTTTTCTATGTTCGGATATTGTTTTAAATATTTACTATATTCTTTTTCTGAAATATTATCTTTAGAAAAAACTTGATAATTATTCAATATAAAATTATCTTCTTTTGATAATAACAAAACCTTATCCATAGTTGATTTAGTAATTACTTCAGGAGATGAATTTTCGATTCCTTTTTGTTGTATTCCAATATTAACAATTTTTGAAGTAAAATCTGGTAAATTTAAATCTGCCATAGCTTGTGCACATAATAACACAAATATAATTATTATAGCCCACCATGATTTTTTTAAGTTGTTTTTTAAAATCTTAAGCATATTATTTTAACTCCTTTTATTTACTATTCTACAATATTCTAATTTTACCATATTGTGTTAAAACGTTCAACTATTTTATTAAATTTCACAAAAAATTCAAATAAGATTTTCCTAAAAGAATCAAAAACAAGGCAAAAACTGTCCCTAAAAGTCTCAAAAATGAGACAAAAAAAGACCGTCCCCAAAAGTCTCAAAAGCTTCAAAAAAGCCCAAAAGACAAATGTCTTTTAGGCTTTTTGAAATTAATCAACAAAATTAAATTCATCTTTAAACTTTTCTTTAAACATTTCAAAAATTGTATTTAGAACTTCTTCATCATCAACACTTACATAAGATTCTTCATCTTCTGATTCTGTATCTTCAAGTTTTAAAATAACAACTTCATCAGCTTCTTCATCTTCTTCAACTGGTAAAAGAACAACATATTCTTCACCTTCATATTCTATTAAATCAAGAAATTCAAAAGGAACTTCTTCACCATTTTCATCATTTAAAACTATAATGTTATCAATTTCTTCTGATTCTTCATTGTAATTATTGTTCATATCTTCACTCATTTTTATTCTCCTTTCAAGAAAATATTTTATTTTGTTTATTTATCTAAATATAGTATTTACAAAATAGTTTTATATATTCAATTATTGAATTTTGCTCTATTAAATAAACACTTTACTTAAATCAACCTTATAATATAATATATTTTCCATTAAATCAACTGTTTTTTAATTTATTTATATAAATTTCCAAAATATATACTGCAGAAATTGTATCTACTATATTTTTTTTCTTATGTTTATTTACGTCTAAAAAGTTCATAGTTTTATGAGCAGCAACAGTAGTTAATCTTTCATCAATTGTTTCAATTTTTATTTTATTAAACTTGCATTTTAATTTATGAATAAATTGATTTGTAACCTCTGCTCTAATAGTTTTTGTTCCATTCATATTGATTGGCATTCCTATTACAAAAGTGTCTATTTCATATTCATTCACAATTTCTTCTAGTCTTTTTAAAACAATTTTATCATTTCCGTTATGATGAATTGTTTCCAATCCTTGTGCTGTAATACCGTAAGCTATCTGTAATAGCTAGTCCAACCCTTGAATCACCATAATCTATTCCAAGTAGCCTCATAACTAGTCTTCCAATCCTATGTATTCTTTTACCATTTTTTCAAGTAATTCATCTCTTTCGATTTTTCTGATAAGATTTCTTGCATCATTATGGCTTGTAATATATGTTGGATCTCCAGATAAAATATAACCTACTATTTGGTTAATTGGGTTGTATCCTTTTTCTACAAGTGCTTCATAAACTTTTTGTAAAATTTCTCTTGCTTCTATGCTTTCTTCTCTTTCGACTTTAAAACTTACTGTTTCATCAGTAGCCATAAGTACACCTCCTATTATAAATAATTAATCTCACTTTCACTTTCATCTGTTGTATCTAAATATTCTTCTAATTTTGATAACACACCTTCAAGCGCTGTTCCTTTATAATATGTTGTAAGTGCAACATTAATTTTTGGAACAACATATTGTATTCTTTTTGATTCTATATTTGGTCTATAATCTTCTCTTACAGCTACTTTTGTTGTTTCAACTCTTATTTTCATATCTTTCATAAATTGAGCAACACCTTCGACATCACTTCCAGAAAATACTATAGCAAATTTTGGACCATTATATCTAACAAAAACATATTCATCTGTTAAATTATTTTTAATAAGTTTACACACTTTTGATATAACTTCATTTCCAGTTTTTCTACTAACTTTTTCATTAATTTTTGGTAAATTAATTAATTTAAATAAACATACTGCTGATGTTGGATATCTATCAATTATTGTTCTACCGCCAGAATATAAATACTCTTCATTTTTTAAACCTGAATATAAATCTTCTCTAACAAGGTTATTGATAATTCTTTGTGTTTCTACTGTTCTTAATACTGAAATAATATTGTTTTTTACAACTTCTAATACAGTAGTATCAACATTGTCAAACTCATGTGGTTCAGGACCTTCAATAATCCAATATCCAATATAAATATTATCTATATACAAGGGGAAAAACATTGCTGATTTTGCCCTTGCATATTCCATTTTTAAATATGGTAATTTTTCATTATCACTATTAACAGTAATATATTTAGTTGTTGCTGTTTGTATACTATCTATAAACACTTTTTCAGATTGAAGATTTTTTAAAACATCCCAATGTTTTTGTTCTACATTTGATGCTTTAATTTGATATTCTGCACCATTATATATAACTATTGTTGAGTATTTTATTTTATATCTTTCAATTAAGATGTCATTTATTCTATTTATTTTTTCATCTGCAGTTATTTGTTCACTTATTGTGTTCATAAAATCTTGCAAAACATTCAAACTTGTAACTTTTTGGTTTGTATTATCTAAAGTTTGCAATTTCTTCTTTAAATTCATATTATATACTACCAATGCAATTGCAATTCCTAGCAGTATTATAATAAATGCTATTAAAACTCCCAAAGATTTCACCTCGTTATATTAATACTTTTTTTTCATTTTATCTAATATTGTGTTTGTATCTTTTGAAAATGCATTATTCTGATTAGAAAAATTATTATAATTATTTTTTTGTTTTTTTCCGTTTATTGTTGGATAAACCATATCACCTAATTTATTTAAGCTTGATATAAAGCTCTTTGAATATCCTTTTGAAGATATCTTACAATTAACTAATCCTTCAAGGTATTTTGCATATACTTGATTTTCAAATGGTATAGTAATGTATTTTATTGTGTCTCTATTGAATAATTCAGTCATATATGTCATTGCTGGGTCATTATATACTGACATTCCTCCAATTAAGACTTTTTCATTTAATAATCCAACTTTAATGTTTTTATTAATTACTATTCTTAATTTATTAGGTTCTAATATATTTTTTACTTTCAATTCTCTTAAGAAAGCTGTTAATGGTTGAATTGTTAAAACATCTAAACTTTGTACTAAATATATTTCTTGTGCAGTTTTGAAATATCTAGGATCTGTTTCAAAATCACAGTCTAATAATACTAGTGTATAATTTTGTAACAATGTTTGCATTATATTTGTTACATCATCTAAATTATCATCTTCTCCTGGTAAAGAAGTATAAACATCTAAATTATTATTTACCATTACACCTTCTGCAATTCCGTTTTTTAAGTTTTCAAAGCTTACATGTGCTTTTTCCCTTAATTCATCTTCATTGTTTGTGTAAATATAGTATGCATTTTTATTTTGTGTCAAATCTAAGATTGCTGTTTTAATTCCTTTGTTTGAGAATAATTCAGCTAAATTATTTACTAAGAAAGATGTTCCGTTTTTTGATGTTCCCACAAATGATACAACTTTTTGCCCTGAAGTAATTAAATTATCTGTATCAAAGTTATATTCTTCTAACTTTTCAGTTTCTTTTAAATCTTTTATACTACTTGCTAAATCATTGTCATATCTATAATTTTTATTAGTAATTCCTTTAAATGAACCGTCATGATGTTTTTCAACTATTTCATCTTCATCATCAAAGTCAAATTCATCTTCATCTATCTCATCAGATTCTTCTGATTTTTCTGATTTTTCTGATTTTTCTAATTCTCCTAAATCTTCATCTTCATCATCATCAAATCCAGGTAATATATCATCATCTTCTTCATCTTCATCGTCTTCGACTTCTTCACCTGAATTAACTCCTTCTTGATTTTTGCTTTCATCTTCTAAGTCTGATAACATATCATCGTCAGTATCTTCAAATCCAGGTAGTATATCATCTTCATCATCTTCATAATTATCAAATTCGTCTTCATTATCGTCAAGTTCAAAATCATCATCATCATTAAAGTCTATATCATCTAATTCATCACTTTCAAATTTTTCATTATCAAGATTTTCATCTTCGTCTTCATAATCATCATCAAAACCTGGAAGTAAATCATCATCTTCATCACTTTGTTCTTTTTCAGTTGACTCATCATCAAAACCTGCTATATTTTCTGTATTATAATCTTCTTCGTCCTCATCTTCATAATCATCAAATCCAGGTAATAAATCATCGTCATTATCATCATTGTCATCAAATTTTTCTTCGTCATCTTCGATTTCGTCTTGTAATTCATCTTCATTATTTTCTTTCAATTCTTCTGCTTCATCGTCTTCGTAGTCTTCGAAATCCTCTAATTCCTCATCTTCATAATCATCAAAATCTTCGTCGTCTTCTAGTTCGTAGTCTTCATAGTCATCAAAATCTTCTAATTCTTCATCTTCTATTTCTTCAACTTCATTATCCTCATCATCCTCAAAGTTGTCTACATCATCCACATCCTCTATATCTTCGAATTCATCATCCTCATAGTTTTCGGTGTCATCAATATCATCTTCATAATCTTCAAATTCGTCTTCATCATAATCATCGAATTCATCTTCATCATAATCTTCAAATTCTGGAAGTAAATCACTATCATCTTCTAATTCATCTGTATTAGCTGTATTTTTTTCGTTTCCTTCAGAATTTTCTTCATAATCTTCAAACCCTGGTAATAAATCTTCATCTTCATAATCACTAAAATTATCTATTTCATTTTTTTGATTCTCATCTAAGTCATCAAAACCTGGTAATATATCATCAAAATCATCTATTTCATCTTTGATTTTCTTTTCTGCTTTTTCTTTTTCTTGCTTTACTTCTTCTATTTTAGGTTTTGCAGTATCTTTTACTTTGCTAACCTCTTCTTTGACTTTAGATTTAACATTTTTTTCAGTTTCTACTGCTATAGCTCCAACATTTTCTATATTTTCTTCTATTGCATTTTTGCGAGGTCTTCCTCTTTTTCTTTTTACTGGTACATCATCAACCTCTTCAACATCAACTGCATTTTTACGAGGTCTTCCTCTTCCTCTTTTCCCAGTATTCTCACTTTCTCTTGCCATTTCTTCCTCTTTTTTCTTTGCAGCAGCTTTGGCTTTTTCCTTTGCAATTCTTTCTTCTTCTTTTTTCTTTGCTTCTGCCTCAGCTTTTTCTCTTGCAATTCTTTCTTCTTCTTTTTTCTTTGCTTCTGCCTCAGCTTTTTCTCTTGCAATTCTTTCTTCTTCTTTTTTCTTTGCTTCTGCTTCAGCTTTTTCTCTTGCAATTCTTTC
>SAMEA3663241__coassemble_308_pt1 | contig 12881 bp, 5 predicted proteins | sample SAMEA3663241__metabat2_low_PE_011 | metagenome-assembled genome bin SAMEA3663241 (sample SAMEA3663241) | pig gut metagenome | biome: pig gut; feature: pig-associated habitat; material: faeces | place: China | collected 2013 | reverse complement strand
TTACAAAAGGACGATTTTTACATCGTCCTCACAAATTACATTAAAAAGCTTTATAAACTATTCTTTAACATTATCATTTAAAATCTCTTTTAATTTAAGAACTTCTTCTTTAGATAATGCAATCCCTTTACCCATTCTTTCATGATTTTCAGACCAGTTTCTTAAATCATATTTAGGCTCTCTTTCATTCCAGCTAACCAAATTAAGCTCTATTTTCCAACCTTTTGCAGATTCAGATAATACTCCAATATGTTCTACAATTTCATATTTAATTTCGTTCATTTTACTCCCCCTAAAAAAGTTTGTATTAATTTAATTAAATATTATCATATATACCTAAAAATAGCAATATTTTATGGCAAGTTTTGTGATTTTTTCGTTACAAATTTTGTAGTTTTTTTCATGTTCTACATCTCCAACTTTCCACCACAAAGACATCTATACTTCTTAAAAAAATCCATCACTAACCTATTTCTATAGATTAGTTTTCCACAATTAGTACACTTTATAACATATTTATACTCTTTTTCCTTATAATCCATATCACTTTTCTCATAATCCTCTTTTTTGTTACCAACTCTAGATATATTATACCCCAACCTAGCATTTATAAATCTTGCATACTTCTTAAACTCACTTCCATGATTATTACAATAAGGAAAACAATGAATAATCTCATGCATGATAGTATTTTTTATAATATCATCATTTAATTCCAAAACCCATTTGCTTACTTCAATTGTATGTTTGTTAAATTTTTCATATTTAACAATTCTTCTTCTGCCAATCCTTTGAATAACTTTATATCTTTCATCAGGTTCCTCTTGCTTACAACAACCATATCTTTTATTATTTCTTTTTGAAATTTGTATTTTTATATCACCAACATTTTCTTTTGATACATTTAAACCTATGCTTTTTAATTCATTTATACATTGATTAAATAATTTTTCTAGTTTTTCTTGCATGTTATCACCTTCTAATTTTAGGGACGATTCTAAAAATTCAAAATTATTTTTAGAACCGTCCCGATTATTCACAAGGAAGATATGTCCCCAATTGTGCAAAATGCACAATAGGGACACGTCCCCAACTGTGCACTACAGCAATTCCGTCATATAAATTGGCATATACAAAATTCCATTTTCCTCTTTTAAATCTTCTTGATGGATTATTATGGAATATGTTAAGTACTCTTTGTATTTGTTTTTAAATTTTTTTAATGACGAAAAAGTATAGTTTTTTCCAGATTTTACTTCTATTGGAGTTATATTATGTTTTGAAGTAATTTTACTTTTTGCAATTAGAAAATCTATTTCCATCGTATCTTCAGAATTATCTCTATCTGTTCTTGAAAAGAAATATAATTTTCTTTTAGCATTAACAAGCATTTGAGCCACTATATTTTCAATCATCATTCCTTCATTAAATGTCAATTTATCAAATAATATTTTCTTATAAATTTCTTCAGATACAATTCCTTTTTCATCAAATGCCATTGATAGCAAAAGACCTGTATCAAACATATAACATTTAAAAGAGTTTGAGTCTTTATTTAAATTTAATCCAATGTTTGGCTCTGTTGTATTATATGCAATATTTATTAAACCAGCATCATCAAGCCAATAAAATGCCCCATAATATTCCCTATATCTAGCATTTACATCTACTGATGCTAAATTAAATTTTTTCTCATGTTTTTGAAGTTGGCTTGGTATTTCATCAAATATTTTTTCAGCTTTTAAAGCTACTTCTTCTCCATATTTTCTTATATCTTGCCTATATAAAGTCAAAATATCTCTTTTGATTTCATCTACCATTTCAAAATCACGCGTTTGTGAATAAATTTCAACCGCTTGTGGCATTCCGCCTACTATTAAATATTCTTTAAAATAATCCATAGCCTTTCTGTGTAATGCTTGCCCTAGTGGTTCTCTTGTTTCATAACATTTTTTTATAAAATCCATCATTGTACTATTTCCCATTGCCCACATAAATTCTTCAAAATCCATAGGTTTCATTTTCAATATGTGTTCCTCCGAGGGAATTAAAATATCTTTTACATTCTTTTTTATTGAAATAAGCGAACCTGTTTCTATATAATCATATCTACCATCCGCCACTAAATGTTTTATAGCACTTCTTGCTCGTGGACAAAATTGAACTTCATCAAATATAAATAAAGTATTCCTTTCATATAACTTCTTTCCAAAATATTGTGACAGATATGTAAAAAGATAATCCAGATTATCCAAATAGTTTTCAAATAAATCTTTTATAGCTTGTGGTACCTTAGAAAAATCTATTAAAATATATGTTTCATAATTTTCTTTTGCAAATTCTTCTGCTATATAACTTTTACCTATACGTCTTGCTCCATCTATAAGTATTGCAGTCTTACCATTACTTCTCTTTTTCCATTCTAAAAGATCATTATAAATTTTTCTTTTCATAAAATCTCTCCTTATTTTTTTTTCATGTTTTAATTATATCACGAAATCATTGTTTTTTCAAGCATCTATTATCACGTTTTCAAGTTTTTTATTTTGTCTTATTTTCACGAATTCAAAGTTTTTATGTCTTTTCTTGTACTATGTCAAGATAGTAGACTGTACTTTCATCTGTTACTAAGTTGTAAGACATTGCTCTTTTGTCTTCAGGTGTTAAATTTAAAACACTATTACTAGTACTTCCAACACCTAGTCTAGCTGTAATAGCAATTGCAGTAATAGTTACAAAAGCAATTACAACTCCTAAAAATACCTTTACACAAAAATTCTTTTTCATTGAAAAATCCCTCTCTTTTTTAATGGTTACTTTTTCATTTAATATAATTTTATTATATTCATTAAGTAAAAAAAAGCCCACAAAAACAGACAAATCCTGTGCTGTCTTAGGGATACTCTAAAATATTCTTTTATTAAATTTTTATAACATTTAGATAACAATTTGAGCCTGCACAGTTGGGGACGCGTCCCAGTTGTGCATTTTGCACAATTTGGGACATATCTTTGCTTATACACTTTAAATATAGGCAAGCACAACCTTGTTTTTCATTATAAAGTCTCATTAAAATCCCCCCATTACTTTGAAATATTTTTAAAATGTTTCCCCCACACCCCCTCGGAGAAAAAATAATAAAAATTTAAGAATTTTGAAAATGTTAACGTAGGGGTATTACAGTTTCTTATGCATTGCACCTCTTGAGGGTGCGCAAGTGCCCTCTGCGGAGAGGCTCAAGGGTGCAACCATTAGAAACTGTTATACCCCGAAGATTACGTTTTCAAAATTCTTAAATTTTCTATTATTTTTTCTCTCGGCAACCACCCCCAAAAAAACATTTTAAAAGTATTCCAAAGCAATTATCGATATATTTTAATGAAACAATATAATGAAAAACAAGGTTGTGCTTGCCTATATTTAAAGTGTATAAGCAAAGATATGTCCCAAACTGTGCAAAATGCACAGCTGGGACGCGTCCCCAACTGTGCACTTCTATATTATCCTCTTATTTTCACCCAAAATCGCAAACTACTATAGCTCACAATTATTTACTAACAACGAATTTCTTAATTCCTAAAACTCCACCAGCAACGATTGCCATAACAGCAACTCCAATTACCACATAAACCACACTTTGCACACCAGTTCTAATTGTCAATTTTACTTCATCTTCATCTTCATCATCTTCTTGTGGTTTTCCAGTAAAGTTATCTGGTGTTGAATCAATATCAGGCCATCCTAAATCATTGTAATCTTTACTAATTTCTGCATAGTTAACCTTTGTTCCGAAGTTTTCAGAACCGTTAATCCATGTTAAAACAACTGTTACCTCTGTAGATTCACCTGGTTTTAATTCAGTATCTTTTAAGTAGTCTGTTACAATTGTTTTATCATCAACTGCAACCCATCTGAATTCCTTGTTGTCTTCTTCAACAAATTTTAATCCAGCTGGAATATGATCTTTAATTTCTAATGCTTTTCCAGGAATTGAACCTTGGTTCTCAACTTTAAGTTGATATTTAAACTTAACTGATACTTTATTTAAACTATTCTTTGGAATACTTACGTTTACTAAGTTAGTTTTATCAGCTTGGTTATGTCCGCTTTCATATTGTGTTGTTTTTCCATTTTCAGTAACTATAGCTGTACTTACCCATTTATATAAAGCTAAGTCAAATTTTCCTAATTTTAATTGTTCAATATCTTGGTCATCATCAGTATCAATCCATTTACCTGGTGTAGAGTCGATATCTATAACTGGGTTACCGCCCTCACCTAGCATTTTAGCTATTTGTGCATAGTTGATAATAATTTTTTCTTCTGAAATGTTTTCTTGTTCTTTAACTTTAAATTGTAACTTAATATCTCTATAGTTTTCAACAGTCATTTGGCCAATTGCTGGGTTAAATGCTTTAATTAAGTTTTTATCAGCACCATTACCCATTGATAAATAATCTGTTGCAACTAAAACTGCTTCTTCAGCTTTTTCTGTAGGGATATATACTACATCATCATATACTAAAATATTTTTACTTTCAACATTTTCTAATTCTTTAATTTCTTCTTCTGTAGCTTTTCTATACATTCTCCAACCATATTCAGCATTTAAGTTTAATGGTTTTCCATTTTCATCATATAATGGTTGTACGAACTCTGTATCTGCAGGAACATCGTCATAGATTGTTTCAGCATAAGCATCATCTTTACCTTCATTGTAAATTCTTAATGTATAGTCAACTATATCATTTTGATTTACAAGTACTGGATCTTTTGTATGATAATAATCTGCATCATGTCCGCCTGCAACTAAGTTTCTGCAATCAACTTGTGGTTCTCTTGAATTAGCAATTTCTTCACCATTTACTTTAGTGATGAATTTTCTTAATGCTAAATCATAGATTTTATCTCTTAATACAACTATTTTTTCAGTATCTTGGTCATCATCTCTTGGAGCTGGTTCCCAAACATCAGGAGTTGAGTCTCTATCTATAACACCATCATCACTTGTGTTACCAAATTCATCTGAATGTTTAGAAATTTGAGCTTTATTAATAATAACCTCTCCCTCTTTAGCTGTATCTTTTACTTTAAATTCTACTTGAACCTCTCTACTTACTGGAGATGTCATTGTATTTGTATCAAATGCTATCATATAGAATGGATTTTCTTGAATTGAACCTTCTGGCAATAATTCTTCACCATGTGCTTTTGATAAGAAGTCTGATACAATGCATTCAGCTTTAGTAACGTCATTTGTTTCATTTCCATCTTTATCTAACATTACCCATCTGTACATAGCATTTGTATTTAAAGGCATTCCATTATCATCATATTCTGGTGCAATCATTTCTAATCCTTCTGGTATATCATCTTTTACAACTTCAGCATATCCACCTAATTCGCCTTCGTTGTAAACTCTAATACCATATCTTACTATATCTTTTCTCTCTACTTCAATTGCTGGTTCTTTAGCATTATTGTAAATAGCTGTTGTAGCAGAACCATTTAAGATTCCTTCTGCATTAACTTGTGGCATTGACCATCTATTAACACTGAATTTTTCTTTATCTTCTATAATATGCTTACGAAGACTTAAGTCAAATTCTTTCTTAACATTTGGAACTGTTACAATAATTGTTGGCATTACTTCACCAGTTTCATCATTTGTAACTTCAATTAATTGTGCTTTAATATCAACTGTTTTGATTTGTTTTTCAAGTTTTACATTTTCCAATGTAACTGTTTTACCAGCTTCTGTTGATACTTCATCTTCTGTACCTCTATTTAAAGTTAATTTAATACTATCAACTTTAATACCTGTATAATTTCCATTTTCATCAGTTGTTGCTTTTTTGTTAACAGTTAAGTAGATATCTTGATCATCTGCAATTTTGAAGTAATTATATGGAGTTTCAGCTTCTTCTATTTTATAAATATCATATGTTTCATTATTTCCTGCAAGTATAAAATCTTGTATATTTAATTTTGTTTTTGAAACTTTTACTAATCCGTCATCTCTTGTTTCAAAAGATTCCTTCATACCAAGTCTCCATACTAAATCATCTTGTTTTTTGTTCATTTTAAATGATTCAACAGTAAATCTACTTCCACCAATTCCTTGGTTTGATTGTAAACTATCTACTTTTCTAATATATAATTCATAATCTAAATCTTTATGTCTGTTAGAAAATTCTAATTGAATTTCGTAACATCCATTTTCGTCTTTATCAATATTTAGAACCATATATTGACCTTTTGTAATATCAATATATTTAATGTAATTGTGGTGATTTCCGTCAACTGCTATTTCAAAAGGTTCAGCTTCACCAAAAGTTAACTCATATGAAGATATAACTGTTTGACCTTCAACTATAGATTGTTTTAACTTTAATGAAACTGCTCTTTCAAGCATTTCATATCCATCAGCACTAATTTCTTCAACATTATATTCTCCAGCAACTGTGTTGTCTGAATTCATTCCTTGCCATCCAAAATCAATTATACCATTTTCATCTGTTACATATTCTTGTCCATTTACTTTAAATGTAACATTTGATAATCCACGTCTAGCCCAATCACTGAATTTTTTAACTTTAAATCTATAACCAATTACCATGATTTTTTCAAAATCGTCATCATCTTGTTGTCCTGGATAGTTGTTGAATTTACCTTCTTCAACTCCATCATAGTAATCTGCCCAATCTTTACTAGATTTTCCCTCTAAAGTTTCTTTATTTGTTCCTTCAGGAGCTTTCCATTCACCTTCACCTGTTGTTTGTGAATCAACATCTCTTGTTGTTGTACCAAATTCTGTTTGATATTCAGAAATTTCAGCAACATTTGTTAATACACCTGTAACAGCACCTGTAACTCTACATTTTACAGTTACATAGTTATATTCTGGTGGTATTTGACCTTGTTCACTAGCATTTCCTTTATAATATTCTATAAAGTTATCTTTTAATGATGTAATTGTTAATACATTTGTAGCTCTATTATAATCAAATCCTGTTGTTAATTCAGTTCCATCACTTGAATAAATACTTTCAAATTCTAATCCCTTAGGAATATAATCTTTAATTTCACTTGCAGTAGCGTTAATTGAACCTTCATTATAAATTCTTATTTGATAAGAAATTGTATCTCCAATTGCTACTGTAATAGGTGTTTTATTTAAGTAATATTCAGCATCTGTAACATCTGATAATCTTGTTAATGCTCTAACATCTGTTTTTACTTCTCTTTCACCATTTACATCTTGGAATCTTGTAAATCCTTCTCCAAATGTATTTTCTGTTTTATTTCCAACTTGTGTAATAATTTTCTTTAACGCTAAGTCAACTTCAATAACTCTTACTTTTTCGAAGTCATCATCGTCTTCTTCTCCTAAGTAGTTTTTGAACACGCCTTCTTCAAATGTATTTGTTCTTTCTCCTACTAATAAACCTATATAATTAGCCCAGTTTAATCCACTTCTATCATATCTTTCAGCAACATCAGATGTTATTTTTTTATGATAATAATCAAGTGCTGTTAAATAACTCCAGTTACCTGCTGTTGAATCTATATCAGTATCGATTACACTGTTGCTATTATTATTTATATCTTTTGCAATATATTGTGTAATTTCTGCAATGTTTGTCAAATTATAGTTACTTTTTGCACTATCTTTAACAGTACATTCAACAGTTACAGTTTCGCTATGTAATTTATTTTCTGTTGCATCATAATGTGGTATTAATTCTTTATTAGCTAATACTTTAATTCTTAATGTATTAGTATTTTCATTATAAGTATAATCTGTTCCTGCTGTTAACTCTTGTCCTTTATAAAGAACTCTATCAAATTTCATATCATTTGGAAGGAAATCTACAATTTCACCTGCTGTTGCATCAACTTTACCTTCGTTATAGATATTGATATCATAAGTTACTTTACTTCCTCTTACTACTAAGATTGGTGTTTTATTTAAATAATATTCTGCATCATGACCACCATTTTGTAATGGAGTAGTATCAATTCTCATTTTTCCTTCTGTTGTTCTTTCATATATTTCACCAAATCTATGTGTTGAATTTGCTTTAACTTCATGTCCATCTATTTTTGTAATAACTTTCTTTAAAGCTAAGTCAACATCTTTCTCAACTGGAGGGTTTGCGATTTTTACAACAGCTCTACCATCTTGAACTGTAGCAGTTGCAAGTGTTTGGTCATCAGCTTCTGTTCTGTTTTCATCTTTATTTAAAACTTTAACTTCTGCACTTTGTACAACACCATCTGTTTCTTGAACAGTTAATTTTAAAACTTTATCTGCTAAAGTATTTACAAATCCTGCTGCTGCATAATCTTCGTAAATTTCATATTCAATTGTTCTTGTTCCAGCTTCAATTTTATCATCAACAAGAATTCCATCTGTTGTTGCAACTGTTTCACCATTATAAACTAATGAACTTGTTCCATATTTATAAATACTAAATCCTGTTCCTGCAATTGGTGATTCATCATTTTTATTAACTTTAACTAATTTTAATCCAACTGTTGTATCAGGTGCATTTGGAACAGTTAATGTTAATGTTTTAATATCATTAATTGCTTCAACTTTTGCTTCAATAGTATATTTTATACCATTAGCATCTGTAACATTAATTGTATCAGATACATTTGTATCTTTTAAAGTAATTTCACTTCCATCAACATAAATGTCAAATTCTTTTAATTTTAATTCACCTGTTTTTGTTAATTCTTTTTTAACATCAACATTAATGCTTTTATTTAATTTTGTATAATTTTGATTTGAACCTAAATTAATTTCATTAATTACATAACTATCAGTTGTTTCATAATTATCTAATGTTATATCTTTAGTAATTTGATTTGTATAACCATTTGCATCAGTAGCATCAAATGTTAATTGAGAATTATTTTCTGTTCCACTAAATTCTACTCCAGCTAATGCACTTCTGTTACCTGATGAAATCTTTCTTAATCTTAATCCATATTTTGAATTTGTTATTACTTTATTTGGAATTATAGCAACAACATTGTCATTTGTTACTCCAAATTGTACATTTACACCTTCAATTTTTAATTCACAACCACCTTGGCGAACTCCAGAAGGTGTTAATAATGTATAATTATCACTATCTTTTTGAGCATAATATACACTAATATGGTCTATTTTTCCTGGTACGATATCTACGTCTACTTTGATTTTACCTTCAATTTGAATGTATTTGTTATCCGCATTTTTAACTTCTTCAAGAATATATGTTACTTTTCCAGATTTTAATTCATTAAATGTAACATCTTGAACAATTTTTTCATCAACAAAGTTAACATTATTTAAAGTTGATATTTCTTCAGCTGTACCATCATTATGGTTAACTGTTTTAGTAATATTAAATAATACATCATTAATTGCTTCTTCATTTTGAGCATTTATTTTTCTTATTGTTAATGTATATTTTTTATCTTTTGCAACAATAACTTTATCAAAGTCATCGTCATCACCTTTATTACCATTTAAACCTGTATCTTGTGCTAAATAGTCATAATCCCATTCATCAGCATTTGGATTTGTATTGTATTCTCTCCAAGATGAACTATCTTTTGTATTTTCTAATTTACTTTCATTATTTGGAGCATTCCAGTTATTTGGTGTAGAATCAATATCTTTTTCAATAACTCCGTTTTCATCCATATATTCTGTTATTTCAGCAACATTTGTTAAAACACCTGTTGCATTATCTTTAACTTCACATATTACAATTACTTCATCATAGAAAATTCTACCATTTGTTCTTGGATAAGTTAATTGTCCTTTATTTGTTAAATCGATATTTAAAACACCTTTTGCTTCATCATAAGTATAATCAGTATTAGCAACTAAATCACTATCATCATATTTAACACCAATTACTTTTAATCCATTTGGAATATAATCTGCAATTTTGCTAGCTCTTGCTCTTACTTGACCTTCATTAAATACTTTTATTGAATATTCAATTTTTTGTCCAGCTGCAACTTCAACAGGTTTTTTATTCATATAATATGAAGCATTTGTTGAAGTTTCAAGTGGTGAAAGGTCAACACCCTCTGCTGTTAAATCTCTTACAGCATTTCCTAATTCAGAAAGTAATCTTCCTGTGTTAAAACTATTTGCTTTACTTACATCAATATTATCAACTTTTGTAATTGTTTTCTTTAATGCTAAATCTACAAATTTATTTTGAACAAAAACTTTTATTGAAGAATTTACGCTATCACTTTCTGGTAAAACAACATTAAATGTTTTTCCATCAACATCGTAATTAACTTCTCTTTCATTTTCTGTTCCAAAATTATTAGCTGTTCCAATTAAATTTGTATCATTTGCTAAAGCAGTTCCACTAACTTCTTCATTAGAATCAAAAGCATATACTTTTACATTAGAAATTACATATTTATTATCTTTAATTTCTTTTTCTACTAATAAAACTATTTTTTTGTTTAATCCAATATATCCAGCAGGTGCTTGTGTTTCAACAATTTCATAAACATCTTTTGTATCTACTGAATTAATTTCTACATTATCTTTTAATGTAAATGATGATTCATTTTCAATAAGATTTTTTGTTTCCCAATTTCCTTCAAAAGTATTATTTGAATTATTTGAAATTGATTTAACTGTAAACTTAGCTCCATTCATCTCTTTTCCAGAAGCATCAGTTTTATAAATACTTAAATCATATTTTCCAGCTAATTTTTTATTTTTAACTTTTAAGTTTACATCTCCAGTTTTATTTCCTGATAAATCAATATCATTTAAATGGATTTGTCCACCATCAAATTGATATTCACCATTTACAAAGTTTTGTTTTATTTCATTAATATAGAAAGTATCTGGATCAACAACACCAACTTTTTTACCTAATGTTGGATTATATTCAGTTTTTATATCAAAAGCAATTATTTTTTCATATTTTACATATCCTTCAGGTGCAACATTTTCTTCTACTACAAAATTATCACTAGCACCTTCAAAAACTTTTGTTAAATCTTTTGTTATAACAATTTTATTTCCTGAAATTATATAATCATTATTAGAAAGAAGTTCATCATTTCTGTAGATTCTGAATGTATCTGCAGTTAATGCTAATATGTTTCCATTTTCATCTGTTTTGTTGATTGAGAATACGTAATCACCTTTTACTTCTTCTGTGAAGTGGAAAGCATAGATTGGTCCCATTGCCTTACCAACACCATTTACTGTAACAGTTTCAGCATCAGGGTCACCGTTATCTACAATAACACCTTGTCCAACTTTTGCTTCTATTCTCCAGTATTTACAATCTCCTTCTTTTATAACAGTAGCTGTAGAAGTAATATCATTTCCTTGTTCATCAACAATAATATTTCCTTGTCTATAACCAACAACAAGCTTACTTTCTTCTACACCTAATGTTTTTAAATAATTTGCAACTTCTTTTGGATCATCAGTATTTAAATATCCTAAAGTTAACCAAGCATGGTCATCTCTTGTTCTAACACTTGAGCCATCTGGAAGTATTAAACCTGATAATTGATTTCCTGCAGAAATAATAACAACACCTGCAGGTAGATATTGACCTTTTTCTCCATATTCATAATATCTTAAACCATTATCTCCAATAACATCTTGGTTCTTTAAAGCTGTTACTGCATAAGCTTTTCCATTATAATTAATTTTCCAATTTGAAGTATCAACTTTTGAATTTACTAATGTAGTTCTTCCTTGGCTAGTAGCCCAACCTTTCCATCCAAAAGTATCCATTGGAATAGGATTATTTTGATAAAAGTTACTAGAAGTAGCTCCTAAGCTTCCTAAAGACCAATAAATCAATCCACTACAATCGATTCCTCTAATATCGTTAGGTTCTTTGAAACTACCATAACTTCCACTCCATGGATTACCAGTAACACCTTTACCATTTACTCCACTATTCAATCCGCCACCATAAGGTGTTCCTAACAATTTGCAAGCTTGAGAAATGACTAACTCACTAGTTAATACATTATTTCCGCCAGCTGCTTCAATTTGTTGTTCATTGTTTGCAATTTCAATACTTCTTTTTGCAAAAAAAGCATTCTTAATTAATACTGATGCGAACATCATTACTAATGCAATTGCTGCGACAACAATTAAACTTTTTCCTTTCACATTTCTTCTTTCCATATCAATTCCTCCTGAAATATTTTATTAACTCCACTTTACAACACGAAAAAAAACTTTGCAATCCCCTTATTATATACATATTTATATAATCCTTTACGGAAAGACCTTTGAAAGAATATTATTACATTTAGATGTCATTTTGGTAATATTTACGAAATATACTGTAACAAATTTGAGTGAATCGTCTACATTTCTTATTTCCCTAGTGATTTTAAATTTTTAGAACCGTCCCGGAAATTTAAAAAAATATTTCCGAGACGGTTCTATTTATTATATTTAATTGAAAAAATTGTTATACTTTATAATATCTAAAGCCTCTTTTACCTTATTTATATCAACCTTATATTTATCATTTAACACATATTTGTTCTGCATATTATAAAAAGCATTTAATAAATCTTCATTGAATTCTTGTTTTAAATATAAAAAATCTTTAATTCTTAAATTCGAATCAATTCCTCCTTTTCTAATATTTTCCTCTTGTCTTTTATATGATGTTAACAAATCCAACTCCTTTTTATTTGATATCAAGTTTTGAATTTCTTTTGTTTGTAACAGTACAGTAATATCATACAAGTGTTTTGAAGTATCAGTGTACATACTTCTAATATAATAAAATTCAGTTGCAAAAAGTTTATCTATGAACATTCTTTCCAAACTAATTATATTTATATCAAATTTAGAA
>SAMEA3663241__coassemble_288_pt1 | contig 13392 bp, 13 predicted proteins | sample SAMEA3663241__metabat2_low_PE_011 | metagenome-assembled genome bin SAMEA3663241 (sample SAMEA3663241) | pig gut metagenome | biome: pig gut; feature: pig-associated habitat; material: faeces | place: China | collected 2013 | reverse complement strand
TTAAAATAATTAAATGTATATTTGTATATATTTGAATGTCAAATGAGATTAATAAAAAATATTGACATACTGCGAAAAAAAGTATATAATTCTATTATGTTAATAATAAAAATGTTGATTAGGACATAATTAAATAGTCACTTATACACAGTGAGTTTGGGATAGTGTGAACCAAATTATAATATTATTTAATTCCTACCTATGAGTGAAATAGCTAAAAACTATTTCCGGCGAAAGTCGTTAGAATTTGTAAAGTTAAATTTAAGGATGGTACCGTGTGAAAGCACGCCTTTGGTACTGTCCTTTTTTGTTTGAAGGGAGATAAAATTATGGGAAAAGAAGGATTTGTTAAAGAAATAACAAACATCGATGAAGATTTTGCTAAGTGGTATACAGATATCGTTATAAAAGCAGAACTTGCAGATTATACGGATACAAAAGGGTGTATTGCTATAAAACCTTATGGCTATGCTATTTGGGAGAATATTCAAAAATATGCTGATGAAAAGTTTAAAGAGACTGGAGTTAAAAATGTATATTTTCCAGTATTAATTCCAGAAAGTTTATTACAAAAAGAAAAAGACCATGTTGAAGGTTTTGCACCAGAAGTTGCATGGGTTACAGAAGCTGGTGGGCAAGAGTTAGAAGAGAGATTATGCATTAGACCTACATCTGAAACTATTATTTCAACTATGTATTCAAAATGGCTAAATTCGTGGAGAGATTTACCATTTGTATATAACCAATGGTGCAACGTTTTAAGATGGGAAAAGGAAACAAGACCATTTTTACGTTCAAGAGAATTCTTATGGCAAGAAGGTCATACAATTCATGAAACTGCTGAAGAAGCTATTGATAGAACAGTTCAAATGCTAAATATTTATCAAGATATTATTGAAAACTTTTTAGCTATGCCAGTATTAAAAGGTCAAAAAACTGAAAATGAAAAATTCTCTGGTGCTGAATTCACATATACAGTAGAAAGCTTAATGCATGATGGTAGAGCTTTACAAGCCGGAACTTCACACTATTTTGGTCAAAGATTTTCAAAACCATTTAACATCAAATTCCAAAATAGAGAAGGAAAAGAAGAATATGCATATCAAACATCTTGGGGAATTTCAACAAGATTAATTGGTGCAATCATAATGGCTCATGGAGATAACAGAGGCTTAAAATTACCACCAAAAGTAGCTCCAATTCAAGCAGTAATTGTTCCAGTTGCAGCACATAAAGAAGGTGTTTTAGATGCAGCAAATTCATTATTTGAAAAACTAAATGGTGCATATAGAATGAAATTAGACGACAGAGAACAATATTCACCAGGCTTCAAATTCAATGACTGGGAAATGAGAGGTGTTCCAGTTAGAATTGAATTAGGCCCAAGAGATATTGAAAATAATAAATGTGTTATTGTAAGAAGAGATACAAGCGAAAAAATCGAAGTATCTTTAGATGAAATCAATGACAAGCTTGGATTAATATTAGATGAAATTCAAACAAATATGTTTAATATGTGCAAAGAAAATGTTGAAAGAAGAACTACTGTTGCTTTAAACATGGACGAATTTAAACATAACTTGGAAGTAAACCAAGGATATATTAAAACAATGTGGTGCGGAAGCGCCGAATGTGAAGACAAAATTCACGAAGAAACAGGTGCTAAGTCTAGATGCATACCTTTTGAACAAGAAAAGTTAGCGGATGTGTGCGTATGCTGTGGAAAACCTGCGGATAAGATGGTTTATTGGGGTAGACAATATTAGAAAAAAATCCCAAAATAAAATTGGTGGTGTATAAAATTCATAATTTTATACACCACCAATTTTATTTTGGGATTTTTTTCTATGTCATTAGCTTCTTTTATTGCTTCTATCATTTCTTCACTATATTTCGGTTTCTTAATAACAAAAGGAATGCTGTCAGTCATAACAACTTGCTTTAATAAAATTGTTACTGCTTCAGCAATATTCATTCCTAGTTTACTTAATGTTGTTCCTGCTTTTTTTAAAATCAAGAAATTTTTATTTTTCAAAAAATGTCGAAAAAACAGTTGTGAAAAAAACTACTTATGATATAATAAAATCGATACTAAATTATTGTATTTCACAATACAATAACTATTAAGGAGGATAAAGTAAATATGAGTGAATGTAAATGCGGAAATGAAAACAAAAACAGCGAATTAAAAGAAATTTTAAAAAATTATGAAAAAGACAAAAGTAACTTGATACAAATTTTAAATCAAGTTCAAGAAAAATATGGGTATATTAGCCAAGATGCTCAAAAGGAAATATCAGAATATTTAGATATATCAATGGCTGAGGTTTATGGAGTAATTACATTTTACTCAAGATTTACATTAAAACCAAAGGGAAAATATAATATTGCTGTTTGCTTAGGAACAGCATGCTTTGTAAAAGGTTCAGAAAAAGTTTTAGATAAAGTAAAAGAAATTTTAAAAATAGATGTTGGACAAACAACAGAAGATGGATTATTTTCAATTGAAGCAACTAGATGTGTAGGTGCATGTGGATTAGCTCCCGTTTTTACTGTTAATGATGAGGTTTATGGTAAAGCTACTCCAGAAATGGTTGAGAGTGTTATTAAAAGAATTAAAGAAGAATGCCAATAGGGACGGGGCAATTTGGCTTAGTTTCTTAAATTCAACAAAATAAATGTGCCAAATGGCCCCGTCCCCTTTGGCAGAAGCGGAGGAAAAAAATAATGAAATCATTAGAAGAAATAGATGAAATTAGAGCAAGAGTTAAGTCTGAATTAGAATTAAGAGTTAACGAAAATGCAAACACTACTGAAAAACACATCTTAGTATGTGGTGGAACTGGATGTACTTCTTCAAAGTCACCAGTCATAATTGAAAATTTAAATAAAGCAATAAAAGAAAATAATATAGAAAATGTAAAAGTGATTCAAACAGGATGTTTTGGATTGTGTGCAAAAGGTCCAATTGTTATTGTTAGACCTGAAGATGTTTTTTATGCATTAGTTAAGCCTGAAGATGCAGAAGAAATTATTAAAACACACATAAAAGATGGGAAAATTGTAGAAAGACTATTATGTAAAGATATAGATGAAAGTGTTGTTAAAAAATTAGATGAATTAAATTTCTATAAAAAACAAAATAGAATTGCACTTGGAAATTGTGGAAAAATTAATCCTGAAAATATTGATGAATACATAGCTTTTGACGGATATAAAGCATTAGAAAAAAGTTTATTTGAATTAAATCCAGATGAAGTAATAAAAATCGTTTTAGATTCAGGACTAAGAGGTCGTGGTGGAGCTGGATTCCCAACAGGTAAAAAATGGAACTTTACTAAAATGGCAGAAGGAGACCAAAAATATGTTGTTTGTAATGCTGATGAAGGTGATCCAGGAGCATTTATGGATAGAAGTATTTTAGAGGGAACACCACATTCAGTTATTGAAGCAATGATGATTGCAGGCTATGCAATAGGTGCAAATAAAGGATATATCTATGTTAGAGCTGAATATCCAATCGCTGTAAGAAGATTTCAAATTGCAATTGATCAAGCTAAAGATTATGGAATTTTAGGAAAAAATATTTGGAATACAGGATTTGATTTTGATTTAGAAATTCGTTTAGGAGCTGGTGCTTTTGTTTGTGGAGAAGAAACAGCATTACTTGAATCAATTGAAGGTAGAAGAGGTCAACCTAGACTAAAACCACCATTCCCAGCAAATGCAGGTTTATGGGGAAAACCAACATTAATTAATAATGTTGAAACATATGCAAATATTCCACAAATCATTTTAAAGGGAGCTGAATGGTATTCAAATATTGGAACTGAAACATCAAAAGGAACTAAGGTTTTTGCATTAGGTGGAAATGTTAATAATATAGGATTAGTTGAAGTTCCAATGGGAACAACTTTAAGAGAAATTGTTTTTGATATAGGTGGAGGAATTCCAAATGGTAGAAAATTCAAAGCCGCTCAAACAGGAGGCCCTTCAGGTGGATGTATTCCAGAAAAAGATTTAGATACACCAATTGATTATGAATCATTAGGAGCAATTGGTTCAATGATGGGTTCAGGTGGACTTATTGTTATGGATGATTCAAAATGTATGGTAAATCTTGCAAAATTTTATTTAGAGTTTACTGTTGATGAATCATGCGGAAAATGTACTCCTTGTAGAATTGGAACAAAAAGAATGCTTGAGATTTTACAAAAAATCTGTGATGGTAAAGGTGAAGAAGAAGATTTAGACAAGCTTGAAAAATTAGCATTAAATATTAAGAAAGCTTCTTTATGCGGATTAGGTCAAACTGCGCCAAATCCTGTATTAAGTACTTTGAAGTATTTTAGAGAAGAGTATTTGGCACATATTCGTGAACATAGATGTCCTGCTGGAGAATGTAAGGCTTTGGCTAAGTATCATATTAATCCTGAGTTGTGTAAGGGGTGTGGGTTATGTAAAAGAAATTGTCCTGTTGGAGCTATTTCTGGAGAAGTTAAAGAACCACATGTTATTGATGAAGAGAAATGTATTAAGTGTGGACTTTGTGCAAGTAAGTGCCCATTTAAGGCAATTTCAAAATAAGGTTTGGTATAGTTTATTTGTGCTTTTTGGTTTTGTTGCCGAGAGAAAAAATTAGATATTTTATAAAAAAGTAACTCCTTCAAACGCGGCGTGGACCTGAGGAGTTTCTGAGTGTAGTGGTACGATAACTAGTTTTAGTTAAATGTTCTGGGGCTCAGGTCGGAGTTTACTTTTTTATAAAATACTAATTCTTTTCTCCAAGGAGGTTTTGGAGTGGCACAAATTTTGAGTATTACGTATTAGAAGGGAAAGGATTGGATTTGTAATGGTAAATTTAACAATAGATGGATTAAATGTTTCAGTTCCAGAAGGAACTACTATATTAGAAGCTGCAAGAACTGCAGGAATAGATATTCCAACTTTGTGCTTTTTAAAAGATATAAATGAAGCTGGAGATTGTAGAATGTGTATTGTTGAAGTAGAGGGAAGAAGAGGTTTTGCTACTTCATGTATACAAAAAGTTGAAGAGGGTATGGTTGTTAAAACTAATTCAAAAGATGTTTCAGAAGCAAGAGAAGTTGTATTAGATTTGATTTTGTCTAATCATCACAAAGATTGTTTGACTTGCGTTAGAAATGGTAATTGTGAATTACAAAAATTAGCTCAAAGATATAATAAACAAGATATTTTATATTCTGGTGAATTATGTGAGCATGAAATTGATTGTGGTTCACCTTCAATTGTAAGAGATTTTAATAAATGTGTATTATGTAGAAGATGTGTTGCAACTTGTAAAAAAGTTCAAAAGATTGGTGCGATAGATGTTGCAAATAGAGGTTTCAATTCTTGTGTATCAACTGTGGATAACTTAAGTCTAAATGATGTAAATTGTACGAATTGTGGGCAATGTATAATGTCTTGTCCAACAGGTGCTTTACGCGAGAAAGATAATACTAAAGATGTTTGGAATCTTATTAAAGATGAAGAAAAGTATGTTGTTGTTCAAACTGCACCAGCGGTAAGGGCTGCTTTAGGTGAAGAATTTGGGTTACCAATTGGAACAAATGTTACAGGCAAAATGGTAACTGCTTTACGCAGATTAGGATTTGATAAAGTTTTTGATACTAATACAGGTGCAGATTTTACAATAATGGAAGAAGCTAATGAATTATTAGAAAGATTATCTAATGGTGGAACTTTACCTATGATTACATCATGTAGTCCAGGATGGGTTAAATACATAGAAATGAATTATCCGGACCAATTAGCACATGTTTCAAGTTGTAAATCACCTCATCAAATGTTTGGAGCTTTAATTAAATCTTATTATGCAGAAAAAAATGGAATTGCTCCTGAGAAGATTAGTGTGGTTTCAGTAATGCCATGTATTGCTAAGAAATTTGAAGCTAATCGTGAACAAATGAATGTTAATGGAATTAAAGATGTAGATTATGTTATAACAACAAGAGAGTTAGCAAGAATGATTAAACAAGCAGGAATAGATTTTACAAATCTAGAAGATACTACTTTTGATGATCCAATGGGAGAAGCAACAGGTGCTGCAGCAATATTTGGAACAACAGGTGGTGTAATGGAAGCTGCTTTAAGAACAGCATATGAAAAAATTACTGGAGAAAATTTAAAAGAGGTTAATTTCGAAGTTGTTCGTGGGGAAGAAGGTATTAAAAGAGCTACTGTAAAAATTGGTGATAAGGAAGTTAAAGCTGTTGTTGCTCATGGCTTAGGAAATGCTCAAATTGTTATGGATGAAATAAAAAGTGGAAAAGCTGATTATCAATTTGTTGAAATAATGGCATGCCATGGAGGATGTATTATGGGTGGTGGTCAACCTATCCGTTCTTCTAAAGAAAGAGCTACAATTGATATTAGAAAATTAAGAGCTGATTGTTTATATAGTATTGATGAAAAGTCAACTATTAGAAAATCTCATGAAAATCCAGTTGTATTAAAAATTTATGATGATTATCTAGGTGAAGTTGGTGGACATAGAGCTCATGAATTGTTGCATACAACATATGTAAAAAGAAATAAATATAATATTAAAAAAAAGGGGGTGAAATAAATGAATATTGATTTTTCAGGTGTTTTTTTTGGTTTGTTTTTTGTAGTTGTTGGTGTGGCAATGATTATGTTTCAAAAAAGTCAAAATAAAAAATGTACAGAAGTAACAACTGCAACTGTAATAGATAATGTACATCCTGATCATGGTTCAACTGTAGGAAAATATATGCCAGTTTTTCAATATATAGTTAATGGTCAAACTATAACTCAAACATCATCATTAGCAAGTAAGCCTAAAAAATATGAAATTGGTGATAAAGTTGAATTACATTATAATCCAGATAATGTAAATGAATATTACGTACCAGGGTATAATAGTTCTAAATTAGGGATAATATTTATATTAGCAGGATTAGGCTTTTCAGCATTGATTATTGCCAAAGGGATTTTTTTAGGTGAATAAGCTTGATTTAAATTATTAAAGTATTGTTAATATATGTGTATATAACCATATAACAATTGATAATTTATTAAATAATAAAAGTAAATACAAAAAATTTAATTTAGTTTTTAAAACTTGAAAAAAGCATAAGAATAGTAATATTAATTATATTCTTATGTTTTTTTGCATTGAGGGATTGATTTTTTATATGGAGAATACAGCTTATCATTTACGAAAAAACACGAAATTTGTAAATGAAAAATAATTGACAAAATTAAAGGTTAATATATAATATAAAAAGAATATAAAAACTAAGGAGGAAGTTAAATATGGCACAAGAAATTAGTGAAGAAGAAAAAATGCGCATTAAGAAAATGGTTGATGATTTAGTTGCAAAAGCTAAAAAAGCTTCAGAAGAATATTTACAATTAAACCAAGAGCAAGTGAACAATATTATAAAAGCAATGGCATTGGCTGGGTTGGAAAAGCACATGGAGCTTGCAAAAATGGCCATTGAAGAAACTGGTCGTGGGATTTACGAGGATAAAATTACTAAAAACATGTTTGCAACAGAATATATTTATCATAGTATAAAATATGATAAAACCGTTGGAATTATTGATGAAAATGAGGAAGAAGGTTATGTAAGTATTGCTGAACCTGTTGGAATAATTGCAGGTGTAACACCTGTTACAAATCCAACTTCAACAACAATGTTTAAATCAATTATTGCTGCAAAAACAAGAAATGTTATTATTTTTGGATTTCATCCATCATCTCAAAAATGTAGTGTTGAAGCTGCAAAAACTGTTAGAGATGCAGCAATTAAAGCAGGAGCACCAGAAAATTGTATTTTATGGATTGAAGAACCTTCAATTACTGCTACAAATTATTTAATGAATCATCCTGATGTAAATTTAATATTAGCTACAGGAGGAACAGGTATGGTTAAAGCTGCTTATTCATGCGGAAAACCAGCTTTAGGAGTAGGCCCTGGAAATGTACCTTGTTATATTGATAAAACAGCAAAATTAGAAACATCTGTAAATGATTTGGTATTATCAAAATCATTTGATAATGGTATGATTTGTGCTTCTGAACAATCTGTTATTATTGATAGAGAAATTAAAGACGAATTCGAAAGATTAATGAAACAAGCTGGATGTTATTTTATGACTCCAGAGCAAACTGAAAAACTAAAATGTAGTATGTTTATTGAAGAAAAAGGTTGTGCACTAAATGCTGATATTGTAGGGAAAAGTCCGTATAACATAGCAAAAAGAGCGGGATTTGAAGTTCCAAAAGAAACTAAAGTTTTAGTATTAGAAGAAAATGGGGTAGGCGTTGAATATCCATTTTCAAAGGAAAAATTAAGCCCTGTTCTTGCATATTATACTGTAGATAGTGCAGATGAAGGAATTAGCCTTGCAGAGAAACTAATAGAATTTGGTGGATTAGGACATTCAGCTGTTATACATTCAGAAGATGATGAGACAATTAAAAAATTCTCTGAAACTGTAAAAGCAGGTAGAATAATTGTTAATTCACCATCAACACATGGCGCAATAGGAGATATTTATAATACAAATATGCCATCATTAACACTTGGATGTGGAACATTTGGTGGAAATTCAACTACAGCAAATGTATCTAGTGTTAATTTAATAAATGTAAAAAGAGTTGCGAAAAGGAGAGTTAATATGCAATGGTTTAAAATTCCTAATAAAATATATTTTGAAGCAGGTTCAATTCAATATTTAGAAAAAATGCCTGAAATTACAAGAGCATTTATAGTTACAGACCCAGGAATGGTCAAGTTAGGGTATGTTGATAAAGTGCTATATCATTTAAGAAAAAGAGCAGATTACGTACATTCAGAAATATTCTCTGATGTAGAATCAGACCCATCATTTGAAACAGTAAATAGAGGAGTAAAAATGATGGAAGAATTCAAACCTGATGTAATTATAGCATTAGGTGGAGGAAGTGCAATAGATGCTGCAAAAGGTATGTGGTTATTCTATGAACATCCTGATGCTGACCCAGAAGGAATGAAACTTAAGTTTATGGATATACGTAAACGTACTTATAAATTTCCTAAATTAGGTATTAAGGCAAAAATGGTTGCAATTCCAACAACATCTGGAACAGGTTCAGAAGTAACATCTTTTGCTGTTATATCTGATAAACAAATTAATAAAAAATATCCATTGGCTGATTATGAATTAACACCAAATGTTGCAATTATTGACCCTGATTTGGTAATGAGCTTACCTCAAAGTATTACAGCTGATACAGGTATGGATGTTTTAACACATGCATTAGAAGCATATGTTTCAAATATGGCGTCAGATTACACAGATGGTTTAGCAGAAAAAGCTATTGAATTAGTATTTAAAAATTTAAGAGAAAGTTATAATAATGGAACAAATAAATTTGCTAGAGAAAAAATGCATAATGCAAGCACAATTGCTGGAATGGCTTTCACAAATGCATTTTTAGGAATCTGCCATTCTTTAGCACATAAACTAGGGGCAGAATTCCACTTACCACATGGTAGATTAAATGCGATTTTATTGCCATATATTATAAAATATAATGCAAGTAAGCCAACAAAATTTGTTTCATTCCCTAAATATGAATACTTTATTGCAGATCAAAAATATGCTGAAATATCAAGAAAAATGGGATTTGAGGCTTCAACAGTTGAAGATGGAGTTAATTCATTAATAAAAGAAGTTCAAAAATTGAATTCTGATTTGAATATTCCAAGTTCATTTAAAGAAGCTGGAATTGATGAAAAAGAATTTTTAGAAAAAGTAGATATGCTTGCAGATAGAGCATTTGAAGACCAATGTACAACTGCTAATCCACGATTACCATTAGTTAATGAATTAAAAGAGATTTTACTAGATTCTTATTATGGAAAAGAAATTTAATTATAAAGAGGAATAATTTGAAAATTACATTTAAATTTATGTAATAATTTACAAAAAGCAGAGGGAGCACCCTCTGCTTTTTAGTGTTTGGGAAGAAAATTTACGAAAGCCATCCTTTTCTTACAAAGTCATTCTTTGTTTTTAAGAATACTTCGAGTTGAACAAATCCATCGTTATTGTTATTAACTAAACTCTCGATGCATTTGCTAAGGAAGTCTTGTAATAGAAAAAGCTGACTTCTGTAAGTTGTTGAGTGAAACTGGTAGTAATTAGTAATTTCCTCAATGAGAGCGTAGATTTCGTCTCTTGAGCCAGTTTTGCTGTTTTTCTTTGAAGCTTCTACTATGTTTTTAGCTTCATTGAAAAACTTTTCAGCTTTTGCTGAGTCAATTTCCTTTTCCATTGGGGTTAATCCAGAAAAATTATTTAACATTGGACTAAACTCCTCCCTTTTTAATATTTACAAAACGCATATAGCGATACTTTAGTATATCATAAATATATGCTTTTGTCTATAAAAATATTCCAAATTATGTAAAATTATAAAAAGTTTACCAAAAAAAGAAAAAGGCAACAAATATGTTGCCAAATTAATTGGAAGATTATAATAAAAAATATTCGTCTTCCATTTCAACTAGATTATGATGTAATGTACGATATTTCTTTGGGCCGGGGTTAGAACGAGAAATCCAATATTTTTTGTTGTTTTTCTCGATAATTGTAAAGTGAAGCTCCAAAGATTTTTTCCCATACATAAATTTAAAACTGCAAGATACATCTACTCCGAGATCTTCGTCATAGATTAGCTCGTCAGTTCTAAAGGCCTCTGTAAAACAGTGCTTTGATTTTTTTGCGATTTTTAAAGCTTGCATTAAATTCTTTTTATCATGAGTCATGATAAAAGTATAGAATGAAGTGATTATATCGCTTCTGATTGAGGTTATCTTGCTAGAGGGGGTTGATATTAGCTCATGATAACCACACTGTAAGGCTTTTGGCTGTATGTTGGGGAGCTGCCGGATTAAATCATTCTTCATAATTTAGTTTACTCCTTTCGGAATTTTGATAGCTGGAATTATATCACGAATAAATACAAAAGTCAAATTCATATTTTATTAAATGTATTGTTTTTATGTTAAAAATGTGATATAAATGTAAGAAGTTTAAAAAAATTTAGAGGTGAAATTAATGAAAAATGATAAAATAATAAGTTGCCTAACTCATAATGGAAAGGTAAATGTAAGATGTATAAGCTCTACTAATATGGTTGAAGAAGCAAGAAAATTACACGATTTAAGCCCTACTGCAACCGCAGCTTTAGGACGATTATTAACTATAACAAGTTTATTAGGTAAAGAAATGAAGGGGGAAAAAGGAACAATTACAACACAGGTAAAAGGAAATGGACCAATAGGTAGTATGACTGTAGTTTCTGATAATATTGGTAATGTAAAAGGATATGTTTCAAACCCACAAGTTGATGTTCCATTAAATAAAGAAACTGGAAAATTAGATGTTGGAAAAGCTGTTGGAAACCAAGGAACGATTTATATTATAAAAGATATCGGATTAAAAGAGCCATATGTTGGAATGACACCAATTATTTCAGGTGAAATTGCAGAGGATTTTACAAATTATTTTGCAAAATCTGAACAAACACCAACAGTGGTTGCTTTAGGAGTATTGGTTGATAAAAATGGTGTAAGGGCAGCAGGAGGATACTTGATTACACTAATGCCAGATGCAACTGAAGAAGATATAGTTAAAATTGAAGAAGCTTTAAAAAATGCTGAAAGTATTAGTAAGATGTTAGATGATGGAAAAGAATTAATAGAAATCGCTGAAATTGTTACAGGCGAACAAAATTTAATGTATTTTGAAGATGATAATATTCCTCAATATAAGTGTAATTGTTCAAAAGAAAAAATGGAAAAGAACTTGATTACAATTGGAAAAACAGAATTAAATGATATTATTGAAAAAGATGGAAAAGCTGAATTAGTGTGTCATTTTTGTAATAAGAAATACAATTTTGATAAAGATGAGTTAATTAAATTGGTTGAGGAAAGTAAATAAGAAATAATTTCGAATATTAATAATGGTTAATGATGGTTCTAAAAATTTGAATATGGAAATAATACTGAAATAAATAAAAAAATAATTGACAAAATTCGACAACAATGTTAGCATTAGATTATCATTCGCCAAAACTATTTTGGAGTTGAAATTATTGAAAGGAATCCAAAAACTATGGACGTACCTAAAAATGTGAATCCTGAGGTTCAGGACTCTATGCTTCCGCACCAAATTCTTTTCTGGGAGATCATTAAGGCAAAAAGGCGAGGAGAAATTGATGATCGCTTAGAAGATGATTCGGAGAACAGCAATAATTTTAGCAAAGACGACTACTATGAATGAGGCATTCCCTGATGTATATCAGGGAACTTTTAATGTAAAGAGTGTATGGTTAGTTTAATAAAAAAGTTATAGGAGAAAAAAATGAGATTTTTAATTCAAAGAGTTAATAAGGCAAATGTAGAAGTTGATAAAAAATGTGTTGGGAAAATTGGGAAAGGTTTTTTAGTTTTTGTTGGAATTACACAATCTGATAATAAAGAAATTGCAGATGTTATGGTTAAAAAATTAATAAATTTAAGAGTTTTTAGTGATGAAAACGATAGAATGAATTTAGCATTAAAAGACGTAAATGGAGAATTATTAATTGTGTCTCAATTCACATTATATGCAAATTGCAAAAGAGGAAATAGACCTGACTTTATTCAAGCAGCTAAAGCTGAACAGGCAAATGATTTGTATGAGTATATTGTTGATAAATGTAAAGAGAATGGAATTAATGTTCAAACAGGAATTTTTGGCGCTGATATGAAGGTGGAGCTGTTAAATGATGGACCAGTTACTATTATTTTAGATAGTAACGATATTTTAGAAATTAATAAATAGGAAACATAAATTATAGTCTTGACAAATATATTAAAATGTGTTAACATAAAAAAGACGTTCTCACGTTAATTTTATAGGAATGGAGGCATTAATAATGCTTGCAATCAAGTTAATCGAAGGCGATATACCGGTTACTGAAAAGCCGATAACCGTTGTTGAAGGTGATTACGATGGTATTACCATATGTGATTACGTAAACGGTAAGCCTGTCGATAATGGTATTTATGTTAGTAGTGTAGATTTTGATACTGATGAAATACTAACATATAATTACCAGGATAACACTGCATATATCGAGAATAGTGCACGTGAGCTCTTTATAATTATGAGAGAAAGTGCAAAATTATTCATCGAATGTGGTGGAAATTATGAACGCTATGCAGAAGTATTGGCGTTAAAAAGGATTTCTTAAGTTTAACATTAAAGGACCATGGTTAATACTATGGTCCTTTAATGTATTATTAAATTTAGTTAAAATGCTTGTTTTTTAAGGAAAAAAGT
>SAMEA3663241__coassemble_287_pt1 | contig 13400 bp, 9 predicted proteins | sample SAMEA3663241__metabat2_low_PE_011 | metagenome-assembled genome bin SAMEA3663241 (sample SAMEA3663241) | pig gut metagenome | biome: pig gut; feature: pig-associated habitat; material: faeces | place: China | collected 2013 | reverse complement strand
TAGCCAAATTGCCCCGTCCCCATTGGCTTTGCAAAACTTGACTAAATAAAAATTTTATTGTATATTAATATCTATATAAATATAAGAAAGAAAAGGTGATTTTAAATAGATGTTATGTTCAAGATGTAATAAAAACACAGCTGTTGTTTTTGTAAATCGTTTAGACGAAAACAAACAACAACAAATGGAAGGACTTTGTTATAATTGTGCAAAAGAACTTGGAATTAATCCATTAGAAGCACTAGCAAAACAAGCCAATTTATCCCAAACTGATTTGGAAGATATGACAAGTCAATTTGAAACAATGTTTAAAGATATATCTGACAATTTATCTGAAGAAGAACTTAATAATTTAATGACTGATAGCGAAGAAGCAATGGAAGATATGAATCCAGATTCATTAGGTTCAATATTCTCTGGATTATTTGGTTTCAAAAATAATTCAAATGATGATTCTACTGATACAGATTCTGAAGCTTCACAAAAATCAGATAAAACTCAAAAAGTTAAAGAAGCAAAAAAGCAAAATAAAAAGAAAAAAGCTTTAGATACATTTGGTACAAATTTAACAATTAAAGCTAAAAATAACCAATTAGACGCTGTTATTGGTCGCGACAGAGAAATTCAAAGAATTGTACAAATTTTAAACAGAAGATCAAAAAACAATCCATGTTTAATTGGTGAACCAGGTGTTGGAAAAACCGCTATAGCTCAAGGTTTAGCAATAAAAATTGCTAATGGAAATGTACCTGCTAAATTATTAAATAAAGAAGTATATTTACTTGATATGACTGCAGTTATTGCAGGAACACAATTTAGAGGTCAATTTGAAGCTAGAATGAAATCTATTATAGATGAATGTAAAAATCTTGGTAATATTATTCTAGTGATTGATGAAATTCATAATATAATTGGTGCAGGAGATGCTGAACATTCTATGAATGCAGCAAATATCTTAAAACCTTCATTATCAAACGGGGAAATTCAATTAATTGGAACTACAACTTTAAAAGAATATAGAAAATATATTGAGAAAGATTCTGCATTAGAAAGAAGATTTCAACCAGTAAAAATTGAAGAACCATCTATTGATGATGCAATTGAAATTTTAAACGGAATCAAAAAGTATTATGAAGACTATCATAAAGTTAAAATATCAAAAGATGTTATAAAACAAACTGTTATAATGTCAGAAAAATATATTCATGACAGGTTTTTACCTGATAAAGCTATTGATATATTAGATGAAGCATGTTCTAGAATAAATCTAAACAATAAGCAATTATACAAATTAGAAGTATTAAAAAACGAATTAAAACAAGTTCAAGAAGAAAAAGAACAAGCTGCATCTGCCGATTCTACTGAAGATTATCAAAAAGCTGCAGAATTAAAAACTAAAGAATGTCAATTATTAGAACAAATTGATTCTTTAAATAAAACTATGAAAACTGTTAGTTTAACTGTTCAAGATATCGCAAATGTTATAGAACACTGGACAAAAATCCCAGTTAAGAAAATCACTCAGGAAGAAACAGATAAACTACTAAACTTAGAAGCAAATCTTCATAATAGAGTTATTGGCCAAGACCAAGCTGTTGAAGCTGTTTCAAGAGCTATTCGTAGAAATCGTGCAGGATTAAAAAGTACAAAAAGACCACCATCATTTATTTTCGTTGGACCTACAGGTGTTGGTAAAACAGAACTTGCAAAATCACTTGCATATGAAATGTTTGGAAATGAAAATTCTATTATAAGAATAGATATGTCTGAATATATGGAAGGACATTCTACTTCTAAATTAATAGGCTCACCTCCAGGATATGTTGGATATGATGATGCAGGTCAACTTACTGAAAAAGTAAAAAGAAATCCATATTCAATTATCTTGCTAGATGAAATTGAAAAAGCACATCCAGATGTATTTAATATTTTATTACAAGTTCTTGATGAAGGAAGATTAACAGACTCTCAAGGAAACACTGTAAATTTTGAAAATACAATAATAATAATGACATCAAATGCTGGTTCAACATTAAATACTAATTCAATTGGATTTGGTGCTACTGAAGCAACAAAAAAAGCTAAAATAATGGATACATTAAAAGACGTATTTAGACCTGAATTTTTAAATAGAGTTGATGAAATTGTAGTATTTGACCAATTAACAAAAGAACAACTTATTCAAATTGTTGATTTAATGTTAGCTGAAACTTCAAAAGTTTTAAAAGATAAAGATATTACAATGGAAGTCTCAAAAGAAGCAAAAGAATATATTTTATCACAAGGGACTGACTTTAAATATGGTGCAAGACCATTAAGAAGAGCAATCCAAAGATATATTGAAGACGAAATATCAGATTTAATACTAAAATCAGAATTAAAAAATGGACAAAAAGTTTCAATAACATTTGACACAGAGTTACATTTTAATATACAATAGAAATATAAAATAATAGGACATTGCTTATATAAGTTTTGTCCTATTTTATCGAAAACAATATAGAATTTGAAGAAAATATAATAGAAATTGGAGGAATTTATATGCTTAAACATGTACCTAATACATTAACAATTGCACGATTTATATTAATTCCATTTATAATAATATCATTAGTTCAAGACAACTATGTTTTAACTTTTATATTATTAACAATATCTGGGTTAACAGATGTTTTAGACGGCTTTATAGCCAGAAAATTTGATTTAATTACAAACTTTGGAAAATTAGTTGATCCCTTAGCAGATAAATCAACACAAATTGCAATTCTAACAACTTTAGCATTAAAAAATATTATTCCTATCTGGATGATTGTTATAATATTTTTAAAAGAATTTGCTATGATTTCAGGAGCTTCATTTTTATATGGTAAAGAGTTAGTTGTTTCAAGCAGATGGTATGGAAAATTAGCAACAGTTCTATTTTATGTAGCAATAGTGTCATCACTTGCAATAAAATATTTTAATATTTCATTTAAATTTGACCTTTATTTATATTATTTAGCTTTGATTTTCACAATATTCTCTTTATATATGTATTTTCAAGCATTTTATAAACAAGGTTATTTGAAGAAAGAAAATTTGAAAATTAGTAAATAAAGTTGAAAATAAAAATATAGAAAATTGATACGAGATGTCGAAAAATGTCAATCAAAAAAAATATATTAATCTGCAGTGAGTGCGCAGTTTGGCGCTCCCAACTACAGTCTTTATCTCAAACTTCAACGCCAGTAAACGAACGGAAGATTAATACTATTTTTTTTGATTGACATTTTTCGACATCTCGTATCGATTTTCTATATTTTTATTTTCTTCTATTTTATTCAAAATCCTCCAAGAATTTGTTCAAATTCTCTCTACCAACTACCTCAATCCCCTGTTCTAACTTTTGCAAATCCTCTTCAGATAAATATTGAACAGAAATATCTGTTAAACCTTTAAAAATATATTCACCACTTTCATTTTTACAATTAATACTAATATAACCATCAGATTCTCTTATGATATAATGTTCATCACAAATTCCTTGGTTATTCCTGGATAGTTTTATTTCTGTAGGCGAAAATTCATCGATCGTCCAGCCTTCATAATATTTCTGAACTCCATCCTTGTTTAAATTTACAATTTCTCTTGGTGCAATTTCTTTTTTTGTTCTTGTATGTCCACATCTTTTATAATTTTGAGTTAAAACAACCTCTGCATTTGGAGACACCGTTTCTTCTTTTGAACCTGTATCAATTAATTCCTCTTCATTTTTCTCTGCAAGAACAACATCATTATGTTGATTTTCTCCTTTTGAAAAATTAACAAAAGATCTTACAATAAAACCTGCAAAAACTGAAACACAAAACAATACTAAAACCAAAATAGCTAATATCCATTTTTTCATAACAACTTCATTTCCTTTCTCACTTCACTTAAAATGCATGTATAGATATGAATCTCTTTCATACTAATCATCCGTTATTTAGTTTTAGTATTTACATTATGTGGAAATTTATACTGTTTGCTTACATTTTATACAAACCTTTATTATTTTCTCCACAATTTTATTCCTAATACATAACAAACTTATGTATTTTAACATTTCCAGTTTTACTTACCTCAATTGCTATTTCTCCATCTGTATCAGTTCTATAAACTCGTGCTCCGATGTTTTCAAACCTTTGTATAACATTATAATCCGGATGTCCGAAATTATTTTTTTTACCTACTCCAATCAATACAACTTTAGGGTTAATCAAATCTACAATATTTTGTGTAGACGAAGATTTTGAGCCATGATGTGCTACCTTCAAAACTGTTGAATTTAATATTCTTTTATCATATTTTTGAACAAGCTTTTCTTCTGCAATTTTTTCTATATCACCAGTAAATAAAATAGAAAAATTTTTATAGTGTAATTTACAAACAATCGAATTATTATTTAAAATATTTTCTTGAATCTGAGCTTCTTGCGGCCATAAAAAATCCATATAAGTTGATTTATCAATGTTCAATTTATCTCCTGCTTTAATATAAATAACATTTACTTTTTTTTCTTTCACAATACTTAAAAATGTTTTATAATTTTCTGACACTTTGCCCTGTCTTGAAATTATAACATTTTTTACATTTAATTTATCCATAACAGTAAACAAACCTTTACAATGATCTGAATCAAAATGTGAAATAATCATATAATCTATTGTCATAACTTTTCTATCAAATAAGTATGGCACCAAAACATTTTCTCCAACATCAAAGCTTGATGATTCACTTCCTCCACCATCAATTAAAATTTTTTTATTCTTTTCTGTAATTATAAGAGTACTATCACCTTGTCCAACATCGATAAAATAAATGTTTAATCCTTTTTTATAATTTGAAAAAATATTGATTATAATTAAAAAAATTGAAATGAAAATAAATATTTTTTTTAAATACTTCTTATGACTATTCTTGTAAATAAAGAATATATAAAAAATAAAAACGTAATAAATAATTATATAAAACAAATTTGGTGTTATTATATTTGTTCGCAACAATGTAATTTTTGAACAGTAATCAGCAATAATTTTAAATAATGTTACACAATAGTTAAAAACTATCCCAATAATTTTTGAAGAATTCGTTGATATTAATGATACAATAATTGTTAAATAACCCGTAACACACATTATAGCAAGCAATGGCAGAACTAGTATATTTGATAATAAAAACACTAATGATATAGAATTAAATGAATAAACAAGAATTGGAAAAATAAGGATATTTGCTGAAATACTAAGTAAAATCGTTTTTTTAATAATTCCAATTTTTACTTTAAATTTGCATATGATACTATTTAATCTTTCGTAAAACAATACTATTCCTAAGGTTCCTAGAAATGAGAGCTGAAACCCAATATTTAAAATATAATACGGATTAATAATTAAAATTATAAGACATGAAATACATATATTATTTAATGTATCAGATTTTCTATACACTAATTTTGAAATAATCGCAATAATACTCATAATTACTGCTCTAATAACTGATGGTAAACAGCCTGTTAATTCCATAAAAAATATTAGGAATAAAATTAATATATATTTTCCTTTTCTATTATCAAACTTTTTTAACAACACGCTCAAAGTAGAAATAGCAAGACCCACATGCATTCCAGAAATAGCTAAAATATGTGATAAACTTGCATCACTAAATCGTTGTTTTTGTTTCTTTTCAATATATTTTGAATCTCCCAATAATAAAGCATTAGCAATTCCAGCATTTTCCCTTGGTAATATGGCACTGATATTATCTTCAAATCTATTTTTTAAAGTATTTATCCACATTTTATACATAGGTAGAGATTTTTTCGCAATTATTTTTATATCATTCATATTAGATTTACATATTAGATAAATATTTTCCTGTTTTAAGTAATCGGAATAATCGAACCCCTTGTAATTCTTTCTAATACTTGGTTTTTCAAAATCACCAATACCCAAAATCAAATCTCCATATTCAAGATTACTATTGCTTTTCTTTGTTTTTAAAATAATTTTTGTGTTTTTATATTTGTTCTTACCAGTGATTAATTCTTTTTCTTTAGTATATTTTATATTATTATTTTTTATGGTATTATTCTTTATAGTATTGTTCTTTGCTGTATCATTCTTTACTGTATTATTCTTTACTGTATCTATATCAGTATTTATACTATTACTCTCATTTAGTGTCTTTATAGAAATAATATAATTATTGTAGTATTTATCATCTCTATCAATATCAACCACAACACCTGTAAATTGTGCATTTTTATTTATGCTATTGCATATATCACTAATTTTATTCTCTTTACTTCGCACAATAAAAAAAGAAATTATTATCATTATAAATCCAATAATTAAGATAATTTTATCAATGCTTTTCTTCTCATGATTAATATGCTGTTCATCGTCTTCAATTTGCCTCATTTTCATTTGTAAAAAACAGTTAATAACTAGTATGCCTATAATTGTAAAAAGCAAAAGAGCTATATTTATTTTCAAATATAGCCCCATTATAATTCCAATTATATAACATATGGTAATAATTAACATCGGCCTTTTACTCAATGGAAATTCCTCCTTATAATTATTACCCAAATATATTAGTTTTTATTTTGTTTTAGTTTATACAAGAAAACCTCTATTTTTATAAGATTCTTCTTGCCCCCCAATATTTTGATTTATTCCATCTATCAGATAGGTTAGATATTATAACACCTGTATTACTATCTGATGCATGAACAAATTTATCATTTCCTATATAAATTCCAACATGACCTACATTTTTTCCGTTATTAGAAAAAACTAAAATGTCACCTGGTTGTAATTCTCCTGTTACAGCAACACCTTGAACAGCTTGATCTCTTGATGTACGATTTAATGTATATCCAAAATGAGCATAAACATATTTAGTTAAACCAGAACAGTCAAATGAATTTGGTCCAGTTGCACCATAAACATATCTACAACCAACAAATTGTTGCGCATATGCTGCAATATCACTTCCTGATACACCTGAAGATGATAATGGTACAGATTCAGTTGCTGGTGCAGATTCTGCTACTGGAGCAGCTTCAGCAACTTGTGTAGATTCAGTTACTGTTGATACTATAGTAGCTGTTCCTTCTTGTTGAGCAGATTGTTGTTGATTATTATTTTGTGCTGCAACATTTCTGTCTAATTGATTGTTTCTTGAACTAACTTCTTTTTTATTATTAGATAACAAATCTTTTCTAATAAATCCATTCTTTCCATTAATTTCAACCATATACCAACCATTTTGTTCACCAACAACTTTTACTTCTGAATTAAGTTCTAAAGAATCTACAACATTTGAACTAGTGTTAGATTCGCTTCTTACATTAATTGCAGTAGTTCCAACATACATTGTTCTTGGTGCAAATGTAATTGTTTCTGGTTGTTTTTCCTCTTCTTTTTTATCGTTATTGTTTTCGTTATTATCTTCATTATTTGAATTGTCATCTTTTACGTTGTTGTTTTCACTATTATTTTCTTCTCCAATTGAAACTTCAACATCTTCTGATGATAATTTATCAATTCTTACCCAACCACTAATGCTTTCTGATTCAATATATGCCCATAATTTAGCATTAATTACTAATGTAACTTTTTCATTTTTTTCTATTTCACCAATTTGTTCAGCAGTTACAACTGGTAAGATTCTTACATTACATGTTTCTGCCATTTTATAAATTCTTGTAGTCACTGTAGTTTGTGTGTTTGTTTCTGTTTGAACATTTTCATCACTATTTGATTCAGTGCTATTATCATTATTTTCTGTATTGTTATTGTTTACATCAGTATTTTCAGAATCATTTACATCAGTACTATTATTTTCATTACTATTATTATCATTATTATTAATTTCTTCGTTTTGATTATTATTTGATTTTGATTCACTATTTTCATTACTATTTTTTTCATTTGTAGAAATAAATGATTGGCTTACATATCCTATTGTTCCTTTAAAAGAAACTTTATACCAATCTCCTTCTTTACCTAAGATTTCAACAACGTCATCTACACCTAGTAATTCTATAACTTCTGATTCTGCTGAGGCTGATTTTCTAACTCTAACATTTTGAGCTGTAGATTTACCTGTAGTTGCAAATGTTGGTGTTTGAATAACTAATAATAAACCTATTACTATTATAATTATTGCCTTCACCAATGAACTAATTGAAATTTCTATTCTTTTCATTTTTTCAACTCCTTCAAGTGCTTTTTACCCTTATATAGTATATACTTTTTAGCTAAATTTGTCAATATTCTTGGGATAAAATGGGATTAAACTTAGAATAAAATGGAATCAAATTCTTTAAATAAAATTGAAATATATTATATTAGTTTATAAATAGCAAAAAAGCATTCAAAAAATTTGAATGCTTTTTATAATTTATTTCAAATATTATTACTCGATAATATCAGCAACAACACCTGAACCTACTGTTCTACCACCTTCACGGATAGCGAATCTTAATCCTTTTTCAATAGCGATAGGTGTGATTAATTCGATAGTCATATCGATGTTATCACCTGGCATAACCATTTCTGTTCCAGCAGGTAATTCAATAACACCTGTAACGTCTGTTGTTCTAAAGTAGAATTGTGGTCTATAACCATTGAAGAATGGTGTATGACGTCCACCTTCATCTTTAGTTAGAACGTATACTTGTGATGTGAATTTTGTATGTGGGTGAATTGTTCCTGGTTTAGCTAAAACTTGTCCTCTTTCGATTTCGTCTCTTTGAACACCTCTTAAAAGAACACCGATGTTATCTCCAGCTTCAGCTTGGTCTAATAATTTTCTGAACATTTCAACACCTGTAACAACAGTTTTTGAAGATTCTTTTGATAAACCAACGATTTCAACTTCGTCTTGTAATTTAACAACACCTCTTTCTACTCTACCTGTAGCAACTGTTCCACGACCTGTGATTGTGAATACGTCTTCTACTGGCATTAAGAATGGTAAGTCTGTTGGTCTTTCTGGTGTTGGGATATAGCTATCAACAGCAGCCATTAACTCTAAGATTGGAGCATATTCTGGAGCGTTGATATCTTTTGATGTGCTTTCTAATACTGCTAATGAAGATCCTTTGATAACTGGAATTTCATCTCCTGGGAAATCATAGCTTGATAATAAGTCTCTAACTTCCATTTCAACTAATTCTAATAATTCTGGATCATCAACCATATCACATTTATTTAAGTAAACAACGATGTATTTAACACCAACTTGTCTAGCTAATAAGATGTGCTCTCTTGTTTGTGGCATTGGTCCATCAGCTGCAGAAACAACTAATATAGCACCATCCATTTGTGCAGCACCTGTGATCATGTTTTTAACATAGTCAGCGTGACCTGGACAGTCAACGTGTGCATAGTGTCTGTTGTCTGTTTCATATTCAACGTGAGCAGTATTAATTGTAATACCTCTTTCTCTTTCTTCTGGTGCTTTATCGATTTCAGCATAGTCTTCGAATTTAGCTTGACCTTTTAATGCTAAAACTTTTGTAATAGCAGCAGTTGTTGTTGTTTTACCGTGGTCAACGTGACCGATTGTACCAATGTTTACGTGTGGTTTGGTTCTTTCAAATTTTTCCTTTGCCATTTAAATTTTCCTCCTTTAAATTTGGTGAGGGTTTCCCCTAAATCAAGTTGATAATATTTCTTGAACACCTTTTATATTTTTAAAATTAATAACTATATTAAACATAAGCATTTTATAATATTTTTTCTAGTTTGGCAAGTGTTTTAATAAAATATTTGTATAAAACAGCTAAAACACTGAATTTTGGTCATTTATATATTTTAGAATAATTTTATAAGTTAGAGTTCGAAATTCTAACTAAATTCTAATAAAATCTTACCCTACTATAAATTTATCAAAATATTATTAATCTTCTTTCTTTGCACGACTTGCAACAATGTTATCAAGTACTGATTTTGGAACTTCTTCATAGTGACTAGGTTCCATTGAATAAGTACCTCTACCTTGTGTTTTTGAACGTAAGTCTGTAGCGTAACCAAACATTTCAGAAAGTGGAATAAATCCTCTTACTATTTGGTTTCCACCTCTAGCTTCCATACCTTCCATTCTTCCTCTTCTAGAGTTAATGTCTCCGATAACATCTCCCATGTATTCTTCTGGAACTGTTACTTCAACTTTCATGATAGGCTCTAATAATACTGATTTACCTTGTTTACATCCTTCTTTGAATGCCATAGAACCAGCAATTTTGAATGCCATTTCTGAAGAGTCAACATCATGGTATGAACCATCTACTACTGTAGCTTTGAAATCGATAACTGGGTAACCAGCTAAGATACCGCTTTCAGCAGCTTCTCTGATACCATCTTCGATTGGTTTGATATATTCTTTTGGAATAGCTCCACCAACGATTTTGCTTTCAAATTCAATTCCTTTACCTGGCTCTAATGGTTCCATTTCTAACCAACAGTGTCCATATTGTCCACGTCCACCAGATTGACGAATGAATTTTCCTTCAACTTTAACTTTGTTTCTAATTGTTTCTTTGTAAGAAACTTGTGGTTTACCTACTGTACATTCAACTTTGAATTCTCTTTTTAATCTATCAACGATAATGTCTAAGTGTAATTCACCCATACCAGCGATAACAGTTTGACCTGTTTCTTGGTTTGTATATGTTTTGAATGTTGGATCTTCTTCAGCTAATTTTGCTAAAGCAATTCCCATTTTTTCACTATTAGCTTTATCTTTTGGCTCAATAGCTATATCAATAACTGGTTCTGGGAATTCCATAGATTCTAATATAACTGGATGTGCTGGATCACATAATGTATCACCTGTTGAAACTTCTTTTAGTCCAACAGCTGCACCAATGTCACCTGCATAAACTTTATCTATATCTTCTCTATGGTTAGCATGCATTTGAAGAATTCTACCAATTCTATCTTTTTTACCTTTATTAGCATTTAATATTGTAGAACCAGCGTCTAATGTTCCAGAGTAAACTCTAAAGAAACATAATTTACCAACGAATGGGTCTGTAGCAATTTTGAATGCTAATGCAGCAAATGGTTCTGAATCTGAAGTTACTCTTTCAGTTTCATTTCCATCCATATCAACACCTTTGATGTTAGGAATATCAAGTGGTGATGGCATGTAATCAACTATGTTATTTAAAAGTTCTTGAACACCTTTGTTTTTATAAGAAGAACCACAACATACTGGAACTACAGTGTTAGCTATTGTTCCTATTCTTAGTCCTTTCTTAATATCTTCTTCAGATAATTCTCCACCTTCTAAATATTTCATCATTAATTCATCATCTTGTTCAGCAGCAGCTTCAACCATTTTTGCTCTGTATTCTTCTGCCATTGCTTTCATATCTTCAGGAATTTCAGTTTCTTCAATTTGAACTCCTAAATCGTCTTTATGAATAAATGCTTTCATTTTAATTAAATCAACAATTCCTTGGAAATTGTCTTCAGCTCCAATTGGTAATTGTACTGGAACAGCATTTGCATTTAATCTATCTTTCATTTGTTGTACACAACCCATGAAATCTGCACCTGTTATATCCATTTTATTAACATAAGCCATTCTTGGAACTTTATATTTATCACCTTGTCTCCAAACTGTTTCAGATTGTGGTTGAACACCACCTTTAGCAGCTAAAACAAGTATAGCACCATCAAGTACTCTTAAAGATCTTTCAACTTCAACAGTGAAATCAACGTGACCTGGAGTATCAATGATATTGATTCTGTTATTATTCCAGAAACATGTTGTAGCAGCTGAAGTAATTGTAATACCTCTTTCTTGCTCTTGAACCATCCAGTCCATAGTAGCTCCACCTTCATGAACTTCTCCTATTTTATGTGTTTTACCTGTATAAAATAGAATTCTTTCAGTTGTAGTTGTTTTACCCGCATCAATGTGTGCCATTATTCCTATATTTCTTGTTCTTTCTAAAGGATAACTTCTACCAGCCATATTTTTCCTCCTTATTAAATTTTTTGTAAAAATATAAATAGATTATAAAAAATCTATTTACATTAATATATTATATTTGCTAAATATAAAGCAAAATATAACCTAAAATATCTAAGCATATTTCTAATTGTATTCAAACAAGAAATATTACTAGAATTTGTAATGTGCGAAAGCTTTGTTAGCTTCAGCCATTCTATGCATATCTTCTTTCTTCTTGAATGCTCCACCGTTTCCAGCAACTGCATCTAAGATTTCACCAGCTAATTTTTCAGACATTGTTTTTTCATGTCTTGTTCTTGCATATATAACTAACCATCTTAAACCTAATGTTTGTCTTCTTTCTGGTCTTATTTCGATTGGCACTTGGTATGTAGCACCACCAATTCTTCTAGCTTTTACTTCAAGAACTGGCATTACATTGTTAAGCGCAGCTTCGAAAACTTCTAATGCATCTTTTTGCTCTTTTTCTTTTATGATATCAAATGCATCATAAACGATTTGTTGAGCAACTGTTTTCTTACCATCTAACATAACATTGTTGATTAATTTTGTAACAACTTTGCTATTGTATATTGGATCTGGTAATACTTCTCTTTTTGCTATATATCCTTTTCTTGGCACTATTCTTCCCTCCTTTTAATATTTTGATACTTATATACCTCAAGTATCATAAGGTACTCTGAAAAGCTTTTTGCTTTCCCGTATAGCGCTATAATCTATTATTAATTTAAGTACCTTAAATTAGTAAGTTATTAGCACTATTTCATTTTTTCCTAATTTAAATTTTATTTCTTAGGTTTCTTTGCTCCATATTTAGATCTAGCTTGCATTCTGTCTTTAACACCAGCTGTATCTAATGTTCCTCTTATGATGTGGTATCTAACACCAGGTAAGTCTTTTACTCTTCCACCTCTTATAAGAACAACGCTATGCTCTTGTAAGTTGTGACCAATACCAGGAATGTAAGAAGTAACTTCATAACCATTTGAAAGTCTAACCCTTGCTACTTTTCTTAAAGCTGAGTTTGGTTTCTTTGGTGTAACTGTTTTAACAACTGTACAAACACCTCTTTTTTGTGGTGCTCTTTTATTTGTTGTTGTTTTTTTCATTGTGTTGTAACCATGTTGTAGAGCTGGTGCTGTAGATTTTGTTGTTCCAGTTTTTCTTCCTTTTCTTACTAATTGATTAATTGTTGGCACTTAAATTTCACCTCCTGAATAATAAAATAAAACCGTTAGCTAATTGCCAGTTTTGGCAATTTTATCTAACGGTTCATATTTTATCATTTTTAACTGCAAAAGTCAATGGTTTTTAGGCTATTTTTCTATTTTTAAGCCATATTTTTTATTTTTCAACTTGCTTCTGATTTTCTTCTTGTTGAC
>SAMEA3663241__coassemble_281_pt1 | contig 13552 bp, 15 predicted proteins | sample SAMEA3663241__metabat2_low_PE_011 | metagenome-assembled genome bin SAMEA3663241 (sample SAMEA3663241) | pig gut metagenome | biome: pig gut; feature: pig-associated habitat; material: faeces | place: China | collected 2013 | reverse complement strand
TAAGCTCATTATAATCTTTTCCAAAATACATCGGTTTTCCTTTAAACAATCCTAAAAATAAATCCCAGGTAGGATCAGTTATAATATTTCCTTCTTCAGTTTTAACACATAAATAAGTATGATTTTTAGCATTTATTGCTTCGCTATCAATACCTAATCTGCTTAAAATTGACATATTTGCAAATGTAATACCATCACACACTCCCAAACCATTTGATAGAACTGATGGTGTATTCCTTAAATTTTCCTCATTTTTTGCATCATTATATTGCTTTGCAAAATTCCAATCCGGATAATATGATACAATTTCCCCCATTTTATAATGAACATATGCTACCTTTTGCTTTGTACTCCATTCAGGATTTACCTCACTTAAAATAGTATCAATTATTTCTTCACTTTTTAAAAATTCATTTTTATTTGGAATATTTATTCTTCCTTTATCAATATTTTTTATACATACATTATCATCACATTCTTTTACTAATTTTTTTAATCCTTCATAAAACTTTTGGGAATTTTTAATATTAATTTTTATTAATGTAGGTGTATTCTCCATTTTTTTAACTTGCTCTATATATTCTTCAGGAGAATGTGTTAATTTAACAAATGTACCGCTTTTTTCTCCTGTAAAATCAAGAACTTTCTCATTAGTAATATTCTCTATCATTTATACCATATCCTCCAAACGAACTTTTTTAATTTTATATCCATTTCCTGCACAGATTTCTGGATCTGCTTGATAAATCAAATTTGCTCTAAAATCATTATTTTTAACAATATTTCTAGTTTGTGAAACCTCAGGTGCAGCAATATATTTTATCTTTTCTTTACCAAATAACCTTTTAATTAATCTTATAAAAAAATTCATAATTTCACCCCTCATTTGCTATACTTATATTATAAATCAACTATCAATTTTAAGTCAAATATTTTTAATAAAAACACTAGACTTATATAAAAAATTTTGATATTATATTGTCATACAAAAAGATAAAACTATTTTATAGTTAAATTAGGAGGTCTAGTATATGAAAAAAATATTGAAATTATTTATGATATTAGTTATTATGATAGCATTTTCAATGAATTTAACTGTATTTGCAGTTGAAACTCCTGAACAATCAAACGAAAATGAAGCTGTAGCTTCAGCACAAGTTGATGAAGTTCAGACAACAACTACTGCTAATAATTCAGTAACAAACAAAGAATCAGTTAATGTAAAAACTGTTCAGAACGAAAATGAATTAGAATTATCTGATATTTTAAATATTTTATTAATTGCAATTGGTGTTGTAATTATTTTATTAGCAATTGCTATTTTTATAAAATTAAAATAAAATTTAATACATATTCTTACAAGAAGTTTTAAAATTATACTTAAAACTTCTTGTTTTTTATTTTTTTGAATATTTTACATTTTATTAACAATACTATTATTAAATACATTTTATTTGTATTATTTTATAAATCTAATAAGGAGGAAAAAATGAAAAAGAGTATATTTATAATTTCTTTTATTATTATATCTTTACTTTTCTCGTATACTTTTGTTTTTGCAAATACAGATAATAGCAATAATAATGATGCAATTGATGCTATAAGAAATACAGTTGATAATGTTGAAGACAAAGCCGGAGATGCTGCAAATAGTACTGCTGGTGCAATTAAAGATGGTGCAAATGCAGTAAAAGACAAAACTGGTGAAATGACAAATGACGCTAAAAATGGAATGCAAAATGCTGGAAATGATATAAAAAGTGGTGCAGAAAATATTGGGAATACAATGAATAATACTATGGATAACAATACAGATAATAACGCAAATAACACTAGAAACAATACTGGAAATCAAAATAATAATGCATACACTGCAACTAGAACATCAACAGAAAACACAACAAATGAAACTGGAAATTGGATGAACAGAGATATATGGACATGGATTATTGTTGGAATTATAACAATTGTAATTGTAGCACTTATATGGTACTATGCAAGTAGAAATAGTCATGAATAATATTATGATTTAACAATAATGAGATAAAATCAAAAGCCAACGTTAGCTTAGCTCGCTCACATTGGCTTTTAATTACCTTATTTCAATTACACTTTTGACTTCAATGCCTGCATAATTCTTCTTTCGGCATCTTTCTTTGCTAAATCTTCTCTTTTATCATACAGTTTTTTACCTTTTCCAATTCCTAATTCTAATTTCACAATACTTCCTTTAAAATATAAACTTACCGGTACAAGAGTATATCCTTTTGTTTGTATTTTACCAATCAGTTTATTAATCTCTTTTTTATTAAGCAAAAGCTTTCTATCTCTTAAAGGATCTTTATTAAATATATTCCCATGTTCATAAGGACTAATATGCATAGAATAAATATATACCTCGCCATTCTTTATTCCTGCATAGCTTTCCTTAAGATTAACCTTCCCCTGCCTAATAGATTTTATTTCTGTTCCTGTAAGCACAATACCAGCCTCGATTGTTTCCTCAATATTATAATTATGTTTTGCCACTGGATTTTTTGCAATTAATTTATTCATAAAAACACCCATTTCTTTGTCATTTTAAACCATTATAACACCACCAACAATTAATATCAATAAAACAATAAAAAATATTTCTAAAGTTTAAACAGCCTATTTAAACAAAAAAATTATCAAATTCCTTCATAAGATTCCTATACTTAATAAAAAAAACGCTTTCATCTCTTATCTCGCCCAAATTTTCCATGCCATTTATAATAACAAAACAGTTTTTAACATTAATTTCTTTTCCTTTCATGTCATCATCATCAACTCGAATATTAGAAAAAGCCATCTTCAAATCACTAATGCCTTCATTCAATTTTTCCCAATCTTGCATGCTTGCATATCTATAACATATTAATAGATTATATTTACATTCTAAAATAACTTTTTTACTTTCATTGCCATTCGACTTTGTAAATTCAGGTAAATACTTATATAATTCTACCAAATTCTGAATAGCAGTATCCTTATTATTTTCTTTAATTGCAACAGCAACTAAATCCATACTTTTTTCAAATTGATTAAGCAATTCAGTTGATACATCTATCTCCTGCAAATCTATTGATATAATAGGCCATGAACTATATAAACTTTCAATCTTACTTCTTAATTCCTCCCAATTTATTTGCTTTTCATCTCCAATTATACTGTTTGCAGACATAGTAAAAATTTCTTCTTGCTCTGATTTCTCTTGTCCGCTTTGTTCTTGTCCCTCGCTTTGCTTTGAATTACTTCCTTCACTATCTCCACCACTTTCTTCTTTTTTTGAAGAGGTTTCTCCAGATTTTCCTTGTTCCTCACTTTTTGATGAACTATCCATTTTTATAGTCTTAACCATATATTTATCATAATTAATATTATTTAATAAATTTATCATAGAAATCACTTCATGGTCTAAAAAAGAAATTTCACTATTTACCTTTTGACTTATAGAATTCTTATTTTTATTTAAACTATTACAGCCACAAAAAGAAATTAATACACAAATATTTAGCAACATAATAAAAACTATCTTTAAAAACTTTTTCAAAAAATCACCTCTTTTTTATATTTCCCTAAAAATTACCTTTTATTCTAATGTATATATATTTATAAAAATAAAATAATAATAAAAAGAAGATTTTTGGAGGAAAAAATATGCAAGCAATAGTACGTTTATATAGTGTTATTCCAGATGAAATAGAAAAATTTTTAATTCATTTTTTCGGAAATGAATTTATTAATATATCTGAATCAAGTAAATTGGTCGAAAATAGCGCTTCAAAAAGTGAAAAAAACAATTCTGAAAGTGAAAATGCTTCTTCAACCAAACAATGGTGGCAAAAAGAATACCCTAATCCTATTGAAATTGTAGATATTATAGGTGCATATATCGAAAATATAGAAGATTATGATTTGACTATGTGGATTAGTATTGATAGTGGTGTTTTTATAAAAGTCACAAAAGAAAATGCTGATGAACTAATTAGATATTTTTATGAAAGATTCCCATATTAATAAAAAGGATTAAATTTATAAAAATTTAATCCTTTAAAAGTTTAATTGTTACAGCTTTTTATTCTTGTGAAGAATTTGATTCTTCATTGTTAACTGTTTCTTGTTGTACTGTTTGAATATCAATTGGTTGTGCTTCAATTACTTCTTGACTATCTACTGGTGTTTCTGCTGTTTGTTCTACAGTAGCCTCTGATTGAGATTTTGCAACAACCTCTGGTGTAGAAACAATTTCCTCTTGTACAGCACCACATTTAGGACAGAATTTTGCAGTAATAGCAATTTCTGCAGCGCAAGTTTTACATAATCTTAAATCCTTTAATGCTAATATTTCCATTCTCATATCTTCAATATCTTTAGCATATGCATCAATTTTTGAACATTCTTCAACTAATTCTGATTTTATATCAATGTTTTCTTCTCTAATATGTTTTTCATATACCTTTTTACCAATTTCTGCATAAATTTTTTCAATTTTGCTTTTTGCATCACTAATTGAAGATTTTAATTTCATTTCCCTTGTTAGTTTATTTGTTTTTTCTGCAGTGTTTCTGTATGTTTCACTTGCCTTTTTGCTTAAATCATCAAAAAATCCCATAATATACCTCCATTTTATTATTATAATTATTTTTATGAAAACTATTCAAAATTGTAAGCTTTTATTATTCTGCCTTTTTTTCTCTATTCATTAACATTTTTACTGCGTCTTGTGGTTTTAAGTTATTATATAAAATGTCATAAACTGCATTAACAATAGGCATTTCAACATTATATTTTTTTGCAAGTTCATATGCAACTTCAATATTATCAATACTTTCAATTGTCATACCAACTTCTTTTTTTGTTTCTTCTAGTGTTTTTCCAGCACCTATTAATTTACCTGCTTTTCTATTTCTACTATGTTCACTTAAACATGTAACAATTAAATCACCAAGACCACTTAATCCATAGAAAGTATCTTTACTTCCTCCCATTGCTACACCTAATCTTGTAATTTCACCTAAACCTCTTGTTAATAAAGCTGCAAAGGAATTATCTCCTAATCCCATTTGAGCTGTTATTCCAGCGCAAAATGCTAAAATATTTTTTAATGCTCCACCTGCTTCAACACCTTTTATATCATTTGAAGTGTAAATTCTCATTTTATCACACATAAATGCATCTTGAATCATTTTTTGAACATCATCATGTTCTGAAGCTATAACCATAGCTGTTTCTATCCCTATTGAAACCTCTTCAGCATGACTTGGTCCTGATAAAACACCGATTTTAGCGTTTGGAATTTCATCTTTTACAACTTCATCTAATGTTTCTAAAGAATCTTTTTCAAATCCTTTTGAACAAATGATAATTGGTTGATTTGTTACAAATTGCTTATATTCTTTTACAATATTTCTTGTGAATTTTGATGGTGTTACATGTAATATAAAATCAGCATCTTTAATAGCTTGTTCATAACTTAATGTACAACTTATACCTTCTGGTATTGTTACTTTTGGTAAAAACATACATTTCTTTTCATTATTAATTAAATCTGCTTCTTCTTTTGCAAAAGACCATATTCTAACTTCGTTACCTAATTTTGCTAAATGAATTCCTAAAGCTACTCCCCAGCTTCCACTTCCAATTATTGCTATTTTTTTCATTTTTCTATCCTTTCTTTTGCTCTGTTATGAACAATTTTTTATTTTATTTAAAGCTTAGTCTATTTTCTGTTCCATTATATAATCTTTTTAAATTTGATCTATGATTAAATATTACTAATGCGGCCATTGCAATTCCAAAGAAAATATAATTATATCCACTTGCTATATAATCATATTTATCAGGCGTAATAAATATTGTTAAAACTGGGAACAAAATTGCTGCCATAATTGAACCTAATGAAACCATTCTTGTAAGTGCCATTACAACAAGTGCAAATACAAGACATATCCCCCCTATTAAAGGTTGAACTAATAGTAAAACACCTAATGATGTTGCTACACCTTTTCCACCTTTAAATCCGAAAAATACAGGAAATGTATGTCCAACTACTACGAAAAATCCGGCTAATTGTACTAAAATAGCTGTATTGGCATCACTTGCTATATTTCCTACAACATATTTTGCAATAAATATAGCAATAACACCTTTTAATACATCTAATAATAAAGTGAGTGCTGCTGCACCTTTTCCAACACTTCTTAGCATATTGGTTGTTCCAGCATTTCCACTTCCTTTTTCTCTTACATCAAATCCAGCAATTTTTTTACTTAATATAACTGAAAAATTTACACTTCCTATTGCATAAGCAATAACTGCCATTAAAATATATGTTGCTATCATATATATTCCTCCTTTGTTTTATAATTATTTTTCATCCTTCTTTTCTCTGACAATCATTCTAATTGGTGTTCCTGTTAAAACAAATTCTTTTCTCAATTGATTTATTAAATATCTTTCATATGAGAAATGAAATAATTGTTTATCATTTACAAAAACAACAAATGTTGGTGGCTTTGTGCTCGCTTGTGTCATATAGAAAATTTTTAATCTTTTACCTTTATCTGTAGGTGGTTGAACTATTGCAATTGCTTCATTTAGAACCTGATTTAACACAGATGTAGATACCCTCATCGCATTTTGATCAGCTACAGTGTTTATTAATTCATATAATTTATTAACTCTTTGACCTGTTTTTGCTGATATAAAAATTATTGGTGCATATGATAAATATGATAATTTGTTGTAAATATCTTTTTTGTAATTATCAACAGTTTTATCATCTTTTTCATATTCATCCCACTTGTTTACAGCAATTATAACACCTTTTCCTGCTTCATGTGCTTCACCCGCAATTTTAGCATCTTGTTCTGTAACACCTTCATTTGCATCAATCATTAAAATACATACATCTGCTCTTTCTATTGCAAGCAATGTTCTCATAACGCTATATTTTTCAAGATTTTCAGTAACTTTGCTTTTTCTTCTAATTCCTGCTGTATCAATAAAAACATATTTACCAAACTCATTTTCAAATTCTGAGTCTATAGCATCACGAGTTGTTCCAGCTATATTGCTTACAATTACTCTATTTTCACCTAAAATTTTATTTACTAATGAAGATTTTCCTACATTTGGTTTTCCAATAATTGCAACTTTTATAATTGTACTATCATCTTGTTCATTATTATCTTTTGGAAGTTCTTCATAAATCGCATCTAAAACATCTCCAATCCCAATTGCATTTACAGCTGAAACAGGATATGGGTCACCTAAGCCTAAATTATAAAATTCATATATATCATCTGATATTTTTCCATAATTATCAGCTTTGTTGCATGCTAAAACAATTGGTTTCTTAGATTTTCTAAGCATTAATGCAATTTCTTTATCAGCTTCTGTTACACCTTGTTTAAAATCTGTTACAAATAAAATAACATCTGCAATTGACACAGCCATATCAGCTTGTGTACGCATTTGAGAAATAATTATATCTTCACTTTCAGGCTCTATTCCCCCTGTATCAATTAAAGTAAAATCTATTCCTCTCCAATTAGTATCTGCATATATTCTATCTCTAGTAACTCCTGGCGTATCTTCTACAATTGAAATTCTTTTTCCTACTATGTAATTAAAAAAAGTAGATTTTCCTACATTTGGCCTACCTACTATTGCTACTGTTGGTTTTCTCATTTCTTCACCTCTTTTTTCGTTATATATTGTATACTATTTTTTACTTTAAGTCAAACATTTTTTAAATTGACATAATTTTTTTATTATGGTATAATGTCGATGTCTCTTATGAGAAATCTTAACAAGGAGGTTATAGCAATGCTTATTACTGAATTAAACTTAACTCAGAAACGGGCATTAGCAAAAGATATTCGTCGTTGCATAGAGCCTGATAAAGCTAAAACAACACGAATTCTCAAAGAATCCGAACTCCGCAAGTTTTTATCAAAGGAAAAATCTATCTCATTTTTAGGTATTTCAGAAATAATTTCAACTTTAAAAACTAATTATTCTGAAAAAACAATCAAAAGACTGATTTCAAAAGTTCAGCCTTCTATTGTATGGGATACTTGCCTTTGCAAACTTCCAGTTCAGGACATCGAAGATATGCTTTATAATAGCAAAAAAGACATAATTATTACAACAGCTGTTGTAGACGAAATTATGAAACTGGCTCAAAATTGGTCTGCCACTAATAATTGTTTAATTGCACATAGGTTCTTGTACAAAATTTTTGAAGATTCAGATTCTGAATTTTGTTCAATCGTTGATGTTCCAAGAACATCATATGTAGATGACCAGTTACTCAATTTTTGCCAAATCAATAATTATGAGTTATATACTTATGATTATGTTATGGGTCTTAGAGCCCGGGCAAGAAAAATAAATGTAACTATTTTTACAAATGCAGACTCTGATTCCCTAGTTTCATACACTCCAAATCCTACTGGAAAAAACATTTTATTAAGTGAAGATTTACTTGATAACGTAACTTTTACGGAAATTTTATCAGTTGCTGAATCTCTTCAAGCAAATAAATTTATAATACCATATGATTTTATTGAAAAGCTTGAAGATCCAATTTTAAAATGTCGTTTCAGGGATTTTATCAGATTTTTAGTGAATGATAAAACAAATCGTTATGCAATTTACTCTTCTGCTGATGAAAAATTCGATTTGGAGCATCTTAGTGCATTTACTGAGAAAAATAATTGTATTATTCTTTCTTCAGATGTACATGCTTGTGCTTCATATAAAATGAATTATATTCCGTATAAGCTTGTTTTTTCAACTGCTTTTAAAGATTTAATTGATGCTGCTGAATACGATGATATTACTAATTCTACTGATATACTCAAGATTGATAGTAATATTTCTGCATCAGACGCTGATTTAGATTTTAGCAATTCTCTTGAAGTTGCAATAAACTCTGAAAATTCAAGCAAAGATATAGTTGAACCTATTCATATAGAAAATGAGTCAGACAATTCGAGTACTTCTTTAGCGATTTTATCAAAAGAACTTATTCCGCACTACAGCCCTAACAAGCACAAAATCTCAGTTAAAAATTTAGCCCCAAATGAACAAATTTGGGTACTAGACAGTTCTGGAAAAGAGATTACGCCAAACTTTAAATCTGGTTACAAAGTATATCCTGGATACACAGTTATTTATGCTGTAAACAACCTTAGACAGTATTATAGAATAAATGTATACAAAGTTGTTAATTTTTGTAAAACTAATTACAGCACTGTACTTTTTTCAGAATACTTTAGTAAAGAAGATGTTAATAATATTACAACAGAATGGAGGAGTTTCGCTAAAAGAGCAATAGTTTTAACTTAAATTTAATAGTCAAGATTTAAAAACCTTCAAAAGCACATTGTATTAATTACAATGTGCTTTCTATTTATAATTAAATAAATAATAAAAATCAAATTTATTAATTAACAGAGTGTTTTATAATAAAAAAATAACACAATTGATAAATTGTGTTATTTTTTATTATTCAGCTTCATTTACAGAAACTACTTGTTCTCCATTATAATATCCGCAACTTGGGCAAGCTCTGTGTTGCATCATCATTTCATGACAATGTGGACATTCTACTAAGTTTTTAGCTTTTAATTGCCATGTTGATCTTTTTAAATGTGTTCTTGCTTTTGACCATCTTCTTTTTGGTTGTGCCATGTTAATTCCCTCCTTATGTCTTTAGAATTTGTATATTTCTATTATTATTAATTTATACCTTTTTAATGTCACTTTAAGATTATACTAGGGTTTGTTAAATTTGTCAATAGGTGGATTGGATTTTTTTATTAAACTTTAACTTTATCAGAATATCTATCATATATTTTTCCAACTTTTTCTATACTTTCCATCAACTCATCATATTCAATTTCTCTAGCATAAAAATATGTTTTTTGATATACCTTCCAACGTTTTTTCATATCATCATCATTTTTTAATAATTCCAAAGTGTTTTTCCAATCTTTTATTAAATGTAATGATTCTCTATGTTCTGCTGTTAAATTAATTGCAACTGTTAAAAGTTTTTTATTTATGTTTTCATCTTGAGTATTTATTAGCATATATACATCATAAAAATCCCTTATTCTTGTTCCTGTAATACCTCTTTTTATAACCGCTTCAAATTTTTCTGATAATATTGTTTCTATATTATATGACCATACTGGAATTTTCCTGTCTTCTAACATCAAGTTGTAATCATATTCAATTTCCTTATATGTAATCGCATCTCCTGTAGTAATATCAATTTTAAATATTACTGGCATTGCATTTTTGAATTTTGCTTCAAAAGTTGCTCTATAGCCATTATAATCATCGTCTTCTCTTATCAATTCAATTTTATTCATTTTAAATGTAATGTCATCATCTAGTTCAATAGCACATATTTCATTTAGAATTTTAGTAGCATTCTCTTCTGTAAGTTCAAATCCTTTTACTGTTGTATCCATGTCCATTGTTGATCTACTTGACATTCCTAAAATTGCTGATATTAGCATTCCACCTTTCAAAATAAAATTATCTTTATATTGTGAAATTGCTATTCTTTCCAATAATCGCTCTAACATATATACTTGTAAAACTGCCTGTGGTGCTACTTTCTTTTCCTTTGATAAGTTGTTTATTTTTGCTTTAAAACTCATTACATTTCCTTGCATGTTTTTTCCTCCGTTTATTGTACTTATTATTATTTCATTTGTTATTAAAAACATTATATATCAATTTATAAAAAATGCAACATAAAAACAAAAAATAACTGCTTTGTTATTCATACTCTTACAAAGCAGTTGTTTTTTTATTTAATTATCCTAATACTTCCAAATACATCTTCAAAATTTTTAGAATATTAAATTCCTTTGCATACTTATATAATAAATTTAAATTCTTATCATTTCGTTTTATATATTCTTTTAAAGCTGTATTAAATATTTGTGAATCAATTTTATTTCTGTCTCTGATAATATCACATATAGTTCTTTCCATATTATATAATCTTATTGTAGTTCCATCTCCTAATTCTTTTGTAGTTACACCTAACTCAAGCTTATCTTTACTGATATAATGTGAATTAATCATATCATTTGAGATTCGAACATTACTTGGAAATGTCATATCTAATTCAAATGGAGTTCTATCTGTTAAATCATAAAAATATAGCGCAGTATTATGGGAAAATATGCCAGATTTATATTGTTCGCCCATAATATAATATTCATTTATTTCTTTATCAGGTTTAACATACAACCCTCTAGATACCTTGATTATATATCCATCGTCAACTAATTGTTTTAAATATTGTCTGTGAATATTGCTTTCTTCAAGCATTTTAGTTGTAAGTATGCCATTATTCTTTTCAATTAATTCTTTTATCATATCTGTTTTTGCCATAATACTCACCTCCTCTTTGACTTTTAAATACATTTCGTATTTAAAACGTATTTATTTGTCAATTGACTTTCTAATACATATTATACACCATATGTATTTATTTGTCAAATAATGCTTCTATTATTCCATATTAATTATATTAACTAATGATTATAATTATTCATCTTTTTGTGTCATTTTTGTAGTAATTGCATATACTACAATTGGAGGTATTTATATGTGTGGAATAGTAGGTTTTGTTAATTTAACAAAAGATATATCTAACAATGAAAGTATTATAACAACAATGAATGAATCTATAAAAAAACGAGGTCCAGATGAAGATGGCTATTATTATAGTAAACATGCTATCTTTGGACATAAACGATTAATAGTCATAGACCCTGAAGGTGGAAAGCAACCGATGACTATAAAATATAACAATTGTACTTACTCTATTGTTTATAATGGTCAATTATATAATACTACTGAATTAAAGAATGAATTAACTCAAAATGGTTTTGAGTTTAAAACACATTCAGATACAGAAGTATTACTTAAAAGTTTTATATTATGGGGATATGACGTTGTCAAAAAATTGAATGGAATTTATGGATTTGCAGTTTGGAATGAAAACAAACAAGAATTGTTTGTTGCAAGAGATCACTTTGGAGTTAAACCTTTTTATTATACTGTATATGATAATAATTTTATATTTGCATCAGAGATAAAAGCGATTTTAGCCTTCCCTGGTGTTGAAGCAAAATTAGATAAGCAAGGAATCTGTGAGCTATTTGGACTTGGCCCAGCTCATACTCCGGGAACTGTTGCTTTTAAAAATATATTTGAATTAAAACCTGGTCACTTTGGAGTTTTTAATTCAAGTGGATTACATTTAGAAAAATATTGGTCTTTAGTTAGTAAACCACATGAAGATAGCTTGAAAACAACTTGTGAAAAAACTAGATTTTTATTAGAGGACTCTATTAGAAGACAATTAGTATCTGATGTTCCATTATGTACCTTCTTGTCTGGCGGATTGGACTCTAGTATTATAACTTTATATACTGCTAATTATTGTAAGGATAAAAAATTAGGCAATTTGACTACCTATTCTGTAGATTACAAAGATAATGATAAAAACTTCGTTAAAACAGATTTTCAACCAAATTCTGACAACTATTATATTGATATTATGAAAAACAAATTAGGAACTAATCACAAAGTTATTATGCTGGATACACCAGAACTAGCAACCGCATTAGAGGATGCAATGATTGCAAGAGATTTGCCTGGTATGGCAGATGTTGACTCTTCCCTACTTTTGTTCTGTCAAAAAGTTAAACCAGAAGCAACTGTTTCATTAACCGGTGAATGTTCAGATGAAATATTTGGCGGATATCCTTGGTTCTTTAGAGAAGATGCTTTAAATAGTGGAACTTTTCCTTGGTCTATTGCTTTATCAGAAAGGCAACAGTTATTAAATCCTATAATTAGCGAAAAAGTTAATTTAAAAGAATATATTGATTTTAGATATTATGAAAGTTTAAAAGATGTTCAAATATTAGATGAAGATTCAATGGAAACAGCCGAAAAAAGAAAAATATCTCATTTAACAATGAATTGGTTTATGCAAACTCTATTAGATCGTTCTGACAGAATGGCTATGTATAATGGTTTCGAACTTCGTGTTCCATTCTGTGATTATCGTTTAGCTGAATATGTATGGAATATTCCATGGGAAATGAAAGCTTTAAATGGGCGTGAAAAAGGATTGTTAAGATATATTATGAAAGACCTTCTTCCAGAAGAGATTGTTAATCGTAAAAAAAGTCCATATCCTAAGACATGGAATCCTACTTATCTTGCTTGTGTTAAGCAAATGCTTACAAAGATTATGAATGATAAAAATGCTCCTATAAATAATTTACTAAATAGAGAATATATTTTGGAAATACTTGCAACTGATGGGAAAGCATTTACTAGACCTTGGTTTGGTCAACTTATGACTGGCCCTCAGCTTATGGCTTATTTGTGTCAGGTTAATATGTGGCTTGAAAAGTATCAGCCTATGATTGAAATTTAATTTGCACAGTTGGGGACGCGTCCCAGTTGTGCATTT
>SAMEA3663241__coassemble_279_pt1 | contig 13706 bp, 16 predicted proteins | sample SAMEA3663241__metabat2_low_PE_011 | metagenome-assembled genome bin SAMEA3663241 (sample SAMEA3663241) | pig gut metagenome | biome: pig gut; feature: pig-associated habitat; material: faeces | place: China | collected 2013 | reverse complement strand
AATCCCAATTGAAACATTTTAAGACCGTCCCGAAATGTTTCAAAAATGAAACAAAACAAGACCGTCCCCAAATGTTTCAAATTAATTTAACTCAGCAAAATACTTAATAGTTCTAACCATTTGGCTAGTATAAGAATTCTCATTATCATACCAAGCTACAACTTGAACTTGATATAATCCATCTTCTATTTTTGTTACTAATGTTTGTGTTGCATCAAACAAAGAACCATAAGTAATACCAATAATATCAGAAGAAACTAATGGTTCATCAGTATAACCATAAGAATCATTAGCTGCTGCTTTCATAGCTGCATTTATTGAATCAGGTGTAATATCATTTCCTTTTACAACAGCTGTTAAAATTGTTGTAGAACCTGTTGGAACTGGAACTCTTTGAGCTGAACCGATTAATTTTCCATTTAATTCTGGAATAACTAATCCTATAGCTTTAGCTGCTCCTGTAGAGTTTGGTACTATGTTACAAGCTGCTGCTCTTGCTCTTCTTAAATCACCTTTTCTATGAGGTCCATCTAACAACATTTGATCACCTGTGTATGCGTGAATTGTTGACATTATTCCTGATTGAATAGGTGCATATTTATTTAATGCATTTGCCATAGGTGCTAAACAGTTTGTTGTACATGATGCTGCTGAAATTATTGTATCTTCTGGTTTTAATATGTTTTCATTAACTCCGAAAACTACTGTTGGTAAATCACTTCCAGCAGGTGCTGAAATAACTACTTTTTTTGCTCCGGCATCTATATGTGCTTGGGCTTTTTCCTTTGTTGTGTAGAATCCTGTACATTCTAATACTACATCAACTCCAATTTCTCCCCAAGGTAATTCTTTTGCATCTGGTTTTGCATATATTTTTATTTCTTTTCCATCAACAGTTATTGAATCTTCTCCTGCTACAACTGTATCTTTTTTAGCATATGTTCCTTGTGCAGAATCATATTTTAATAAGTGAGCTAACATTTTAGGGCTTGTTAAATCATTGATTGCAACAATCTCATACCCTTCTGCTCCAAACATTTGTCTAAAAGCTAGTCTTCCTATACGACCAAATCCATTAATGGCTACTTTAACTGACATAAAAATTCCTCCTTCTGATGCATTTTTGCATCTCTAAAATTGCTTATACGCAAGCCAAAATCATTGTATACCAAAACAATTTACTTTTCAAGTATTCTTATCTATTTTTTCCCTAATTTGTTAAATTTATTCATGCACCAAAAAACGACAAAAAATGATGCTTATAATGCCTTTTTTAATCACATTATAAACATCACTTTATTATATATTTATAGACCGTTTTTTAATACTTTCATAATAATTCAATAATTTTTGTTCCAACTCTCTTTTCTCAATATATGCTTCACTATATATTTCTCTATCATAGTTTTCTTCAAGATTTTCTTCTTGATTTTCTTTATTTTCATTATTTGCTTCATTATTTTTTTCGTTATCAACATTATCCATATTCTCATCTCCTGGCCAATCATCATTATTATCAGCATCAAAATTATAAAGTCGTCTTTCTTTTTGTACATTTTCTTTTTGCTCATAATTTTCTAGATAATCTTGATTAAAATCTTCTTCTTCATTTTCAAACTCTTGATATTTAGATTTTCTATTCCAAAATGCTTTGGCAAAAAAATTCTTTATCTTTGTTAAAAAATTATCTTGAACTACCACTAATCCCTTTTCATTCGTATAATTCCCCATATTTTGCTCCTCTCTTATTCCCATTATTACTTTATTATATAATAACATATATTTTTTAATTTGTAACAAATATTACAAATTGTAATATAAATTTAATATTTCTGTAATATTTTATAGCTCCATTTGAGTTCCTAAAAAACTTGCAGCAGATTGAACTACCTTTTGTTCAACTTCAGACATTTTTGTATTTTCATCTTTTGATAACAATATAACTGTTCCTATTACATCTCCGTCAGCAATTATTGGATATACTACTTGTGCATTATTCTTTTTATTGTTTGTTTCATTTTTTGTAATTGGAATTGATACATCATTGTTTTCTTTACTTGTATAGTTTTCTTTTTCATCCATTATTTGCTCTAATTCAGGGCTTATTCCTTGTTCTAAATATTCCTTTTTAGAACCTCCTGATACTGCTATTACTGTGTCTTTATCTGTTATACATGCAATATGCCCTGTTGTTTTTGCTAATGTTTCAGCATATTCTGTTGCAAATTCTGATAGTTCTCCAATTGGAGAATATTTTTTTAAGATTATTTCCCCTTCTTTGTCTGTAAATATTTCTAACGGGTCTCCTTCTTTTATACGAAGTGTTTTTCTTATTTCTTTTGGTATTACAACTCTACCTAAATCATCTATTCTTCTTACAACACCTGTTGCTTTCATTTGTTTTCCTCCTTGTTTTTCAAAGTTTTATATTGTTAGTATTGCAAGATTTTACAAAATTATACGAAAAAAACTTTGAACAAAATTTGTTCAAAGTTTTTTATAAATTATTCTTTATTATTCTTTTCTCCTAAACTTTGTGCAATATCCTTTTTCAAAACATATTCTGCTTCACTTCTTGTTCTAACAGTTGGATCAATCTTTCTAGCTCTATCTATAATTCTTTTATGTTCCATAATGCCATAAATAAAACCACCTATTGCAACCATACAAGAAATAACTATGAAAACAATATGTCCAATTGAAAATCCCTCCATATTTAATCCCTCCTTTTCAAATTCAACGCTGTTTCATATCATATGAACGTTACAGTTTAACACAATATTTATCAAAAAAATTATAAATAATTGACAAAAAATTTTTTTATGATATACTAATATGTGGATTATTAATAATTCAAAAGCAAAAGATTTAGGAGGTACTTATAATGAAAAGAATGAGTGAAAAAGAATTAAAAAGAATAGATGGTGGAGTTGGATGTATAGGTTATGAATTACCTAGACCAAACGAAGATAGTTATATAAAACCATCTGATCAAAACGGTTTGTCTTCTAGTGGTTGGGGATTTGTTGCTTCATACTTTGGATATAAAAGACGTTAATATAAAGAAAGCACTTAAGTTTATACTTAAGTGTTTTTTTAATGTAATACTTCCTTATGTTGGGTTTTCCATAATTCATAAAAAATTCCTTTTTTATTTATTAATTCATTTGGAGTTCCAATTTCTGTTATATACCCATCTTTTAAAGAAATAATTTTATCACATTTAGTAAGTACATTTAATCTATGTGCAATAATTATTTTGATTGTATTTTTTTCAGCTGATAAATTATCGACAATACCTTCTTCTGTTATTGTATCCAGATTACTTGTTGATTCATCTAATATAAGCACATCAGGATATGTGAGCAATGCTTTTGCTAAAGATAATCTTTGCTTTTCTCCTGTTGATAAATTTGTTGCTCCTTCTTCAATTTTGGTTTGTAATCCTAAGGCTTTATTATTTATATATTCTTTCATTTTAACAATATCTAGTACTTTATTAACTTCATCTTCACTAACATTATTATTTCCAATTGTTAAATTGTTATAAATAGTATCTTGAAACCAAAAGTCGTTTTGAGAAACATATGTAATTTTCTTTCTTAATGATGCTGTTGTTAAATTATTTATATTCTCATCATTTATATAAATTGCTCCATCTGTTACTTCGAAAAAATTTAATAAAAGTTTTATAAGAGTAGTTTTCCCAGAGCCACTTGAGCCAATTATTCCAATGCTTTCCCCTTCTTTAATATTAAAATTAATATTATTTAATATTGGTTCTCTTAATCCATATTGAAATGTTACATTTTCGAATTCTATTCGTTTTATTTTATTTACTATTTCTCTTTTTTCTTTATTTAATTCATCTTCAGTAGTAGTCATAAAAACATCATCTAATCTTTCTAATGCTGCATTTGTTTCATATAGTTTATCTTGAATTCTAATTATATATCCAATCGGTCCTAATAAATATCCCTGAAGTGTATATAAAAACATTAATTCTCCCATTGTTATTTTTCCAGTCATAACTAATGTTCCTAATGTTGAAAGCATTATTAATTGGCTTATTTGAATTATTATTCCTATCAAACTACCTTGAATTGCAAATAACTTTTTTGTATTATAGAATAATTTTTGATAATTTTCATATTTATAATTCATGCTATTTTCCACATATTTTTCTGAATTATAGCTTTTTACTGTTTCACTTCCTATAAAAGATGCACTTGCAAAAGAATAAATATCTGTAACAGATTTTTTTATTTTTCTTGTTTTTTCAATTGATTTATTTCCAAAAATCTTTTGAATTATTATTATTAATAGCATCATTACAAACGCTATGACTGCAATTTGCCAGCATCCTTTTATAAGTACTATTATTAAAGCAAAAATTGCATACACAACATCAATAAGAAAGTCAGATGTATAATCTGTTATAATTGAACGAATTATATCTCCATCTTGAAACCTTGTAATTAAATCTCCAGATGTTCTTGAGGTAAAAAAGCTCATTGGAAGGTTTGTAATTCTATTAAATATATTTAATGTTAATTCTTTATCAAGTTTTTTTGTGAATTTTAAAGAAACCTTTAATTTTATCCAATCTACTGCAACAGTAAATATATATATTCCAATTATTATTAAAACCATCTGCCATAATAAATTTAATTTATATTGTGGTATAATAGTATCTATAAAAAAAGAGTAAAAGCTTGCTGCTACAACACTTATTCCCGATATTATTGCCGATAAAATTATTAAAAAGATTAAGTGTTTTTTAAATTTTAAAATTAGATCAAATATTAATTTATATGTTCTTTTATATTTTTTTATTTCTTTAAAATTTTCTTTTGGTTTAAATGTAAGTATTTCGCTTGTCCAAATTTCATTAAACTTGTCCCATTTCATGACTTGTTTACCTTCACTTGGATCTCCGATAACTACTGTATTTTCATTTGCCTCAAAAACAACTATATAATGTTGCTTATATCCATCAATTACAGTATGCACTATAATTGGGAAATTCACATTGCTGTTTAAAAGATCTTCTTTTGTTGCAAAAAAGGCGTCTGTTTCTAAATTCAATTTTTCTCCTGCTAATTTTAATGAATACATTGAATTGCCTTCTCTATCAGTCTTAGCAAATTCTCTTATTACTGCTAAAGATATGTTTTCAACTCCATAATAAGCACATATCATTGCTAAGCATGCGACACCACAATTTTTCTCATCTGGTTGTTTGTAAATTTTGTATTTCATTTCTGTGACTCCTCATACTATTTGTACTTTGATGTTATAATATTTTTATATATTATGCAAACATATTAATTCATTTAGATACTTTACTTTTATTTCTTCAGTATTTTTTCCAAAAAATTCTTTTGAATAAATTTTTCCTAATAATTTATAATTATTTTCCTCTAAATATTTATACATTCCTTGTTCATTTTCAACTACCAGACCAACACATATATCCGCTTCTTTATTTATTATTTCATTATACAAATATTCTAGCGAAAAATAATTATAAAACATATCACCCATTTCAATAAACATTACATATTTGTTTTCTGTTTTATCAATAATGCTATTTAAATAATTTTCTCCTTTGCAATTTATTACTTGAATATTTATTTTTTCTTTAAATGTTTCTGCTTCACTTAAATAATCTTCATTAAACGAACTATCTACTAAATATATTTTTAATTCATCTTTTATTGATTGCCCACAAATTGACAGAAGTGTTTTTCTTAAATCTCCATTACTTTGATGTTCTTTTGGTGTTATAATTATATCTATCATATTAGGCCTCCTGTATTAAATTAATAAAATCATCGAATGATATAGATATATATTTAAGTGAAATTCCTCTGTTTTGAAAACTTTCTATTCTTTTTTCTATAATCATTTTTTTAGTTTTTTCATCTTTTACTGAATATTTCTCATATATTTCTTTCATCTCTTTCAATTGTTTTAAAAACATTTTTGAATTATTTATATTCATATATCCTATATAGTTAAAATAAAAATTCACCATATATTCCAATGCAGTTTCTGATATTTTTTTATATGAACATTTATCATTAATAGCTGTTTCAAGTGCATTTGTAATGTTATAAATATAATTTATAAAAAATTTTAATTTAAACTCATCATTTTTTGTCCTTGTTAATGAATTTTTGTTAAAACACCATATGTATGTTATATCATCTATATATTTTATTTTTGAATCATATAAAAAAACTTTACGATTAAATCCTACATCTTCATTATATCTTGTATTATTAAATCTTATTTTATTTGTTTCTAAAAAGCTTCTTTTATATATTTTTCCATGAACCCATGTCATATCTTCAAAATGTTCAACCATTTCATTATTTTCAAGTTGTTCTAAAAAGCTTGAAACAACCAAGTCATAGTCGTTATCTTTAATTTCATTATATAAAGTTCGAACTTCACTTGGTCCTGCCAAAACATCGTCTGAATCCATAAAAATAATATATGGATTATTTGAATTATCAATTCCATATTGTCTGGCTATTCCTGGGCCTGAATTTTCACTTAAATTCAATTCTGTAATATTCATAAATTTTTTAAAAAAGTTTACTTGTTCTGAATAATCATTATCCGATTTATCATTTATTATATATACATTTATATCTTTTATGTTTTCTTGATATGCAATGGAAAACAGAGTTCTATCAATTGTTTTATGTGCATTATATGCAGGTATTATTATGTCTATCATTTTTTCCTCTTTTTTATATGTTTTAATCTTCGATTTTTTCAATAAACTCATCAATTGTCATTTTGGGTGTTTCTTTACCATATATGAAATCCATCAAATATCCTATTTTATATTTTTCGGGTAAAATGTCAAAATACTCTTTATGTCTTTTTTTCAATTTTGAAAGATCTTGAAACACAAATGATAAATCAATGTCTTCTTCATTGTATACATATTTTGAATAACCATATAATATTGTATGATATATAAATCCTGCAATATTTTCAGCATCCAAATTTCTTTTTATACATTCCTCAACAAGCCATGTATACGCATATATATAGTTTTTTAGATTTTGATAAGTATCTGTATGACCTTTTGTTATTGAATCAGGATTATAATTGTATTGATAAATAATTTTTTTGGTTTGTGCTATGTGATTACAACAATTCATATATAAGTAATTAAATACATTATCTTCATGGTTTCTTGCATCACAAAATTTTATAGAATTTTTTTCTATAACACTTCTTCTATACATTTTTCCGTGCAAACATCCTTTAAATATTCTAATATAATTAAAAACACCTTGAGGCTTTTCTTCTATAATCGCACCTATAATAAAATCTTTTTTACCAATTTTTTTATATAGATTTGCTAATGAGTGTTTATTATAAAAAACATCATCAGAATCTATAAAAACTATATATTCATTTTTCGATATATCTAATCCCTTTTGCCTTGATAATCCTGGTCCAAGATTTTTTTCATTTCTTATTATTGTTATATCAAGTTTGTTTTCAAATAATTCCAATAAATAGTTATAATCTTTTTGACTATGGTCATCTATTATATATACTTTAACTAGCTTTTTTAACGTTTGCTTTTCTATACTTAAAAGAGTTTTTACTATAGTTTTATGTGCATTATATGCTGTTATTATTATATCAATCATTTTTTCCTCCACCTAATATATAGTTTTATCACTCTTTTCAGCAAAGCTCTCAAAAGTTTTTATTGTTTCTTCTCTATCAATACAATTTAATTCTAACACCTCATTATCTTCAACTTCATCAGTTAATTTTTTTATAAAACTATAAATGTAATCATCTCTAAATCCAATATTTGCAGCATCTTCTTTAGTGTTTCCGTAATAAACCTTTTTAATATTAGACCAAATTATTGCTGACAAACACATAGGACATGGATAGCATGAAGTATATAATTCACATCCACTTAAATCATATGAATTAATATTTTTACATGCATCTCTTATTGCCATTACTTCAGCATGAGCTGTTGGGTCATTATTTCTTAAAACATGATTTGACCCCTTTCCTATTATTTTTCCATCTTTTACAATACATGCACCAAAAGGTCCTCCAACATTTGTTTTCAAATTATTTTCTGATAATTCCTTTGCTATTTTCATATATTCATTCATACTTCATACCTCCTATTTGATACTTTCCTGAAAACTAATCCACAATTTCCTCTAAAACCCAATCATAGTCTCTCAAAACATACACACTTCCACAATATTCACACACTCCATTTTTGTTTAGGTCAATATTTGCTCCACATCCTGTACATTTTCTAGCATTTCCAAGAGCTTTTGCATTTTTTATTTTTGAGAATTTAAGTTTAACATATTTTTCTGTTCTAACATCTCTATTACCATCTATAAATTTCTTAGTATCTTTGGCTATTCTATAATCTAAATATTTAGTTAACAATTTTACATCAATTTCAAATCTATCATCAAATTCCTCAATATTTGTTATTGTAGTATCTGAAACATTTAATTCATCATAAACTTGAATTTGATTATTTGCTTGTAATTGTTTTATTTTACTACTATATTTCTCATATACTTCATCAGATAAAAAGTGTCTAATATTCTCTAAATTTTGTTTCATAACTCCTGTGTATAATTTTATATAAACATTATCAACTTTTGCTTTAAATTTTGCCTCTGAAAATTCTTTGTCTTCATTAATTAAATTATTTAAAACCTCACTCATTTTTGTTTCTCCCTTCATTTAACTTTTTAATACTTTTTTTATAATACCACAATAATAAAAAAGAGACAATATTTTGCCTCTTTTTTATATTAATTTATTATAAATTTACTTGATTTGTACAAACTTTTTTAGACATTACCCATTCAGTATTTTCACCAATTATTTTTGAGTTACAATATGGACAAACTCCAACAGAATTTACTTCAACTGGTGCTCCACAGTTTGGACATTTATCTATTTTCTTTTGAGATTTGCTTGCAACAAATGTGAAATCATAATACATTCTTAGTTTTCTAGATTTATTACCTCTTAGAACTTTTCCAGATTCTTTTTCAATAATGTAATCATAGAATTCTATAATATATTTAGCTGTAATTTCAACAGTATCATTTTGTTCTCTACAACTACTAATTGCACAATCTTTCAAATCAAATCCATTCATTATATTTTGCTCACCTTTAATTTCCATACTTGAAAGTTGTGATTCATACATATTAAACATTTCATCTGTAATGATGTTATGAACTTTTTCTAAATCAAAATTCATCCATGCATCTTCAACTTTTAAGAAAATATCATATCCATTTTGTAAAAATGCTTTTTCTTCAAAGTCTGGGAATAATTGTTTAAGTTTTTCAATAGCTGTTTGATTTGATTGTAATTTAGGAATTCTTGGAGCATTGTATCCACCGCTTTTGTTTTTTCTTGATGTAAGTACAATAATAACAATTGCAATTATTAACCAAATGATAAGCCCTGCCCAGCCATCATCATCACTTGAACTGCTGGAACCACTATAATGTGAACTTCCATAACTAGAACTACGGCTTGAACTACTATGACTTGAGCTACTTCCTGAATAACTTGATGAAGATCCGCCACTATACGAAGAATGATATCCTGCATCTGCATGTGTTGGCTTTTCATTTACTGCAACACAAAAACTTATTATTATAGAAATTGCAATTAAAAATTTTGCAATAATTCTTAAATTTTTTTTCATATTTCCAACCAATCCTTTCTTTTTGATTAATTGTTTTTTTAGTTATTCTTTATTATATTATTTAGATTTGTATTTTTTTACAATTTCATTATAACATTCTCTGCAAACTGGGATATAATCAGAGTCACCTATTTCTATATCACCTGATTTTGTATCACCTTTATAGAAACTGAAAATTGCGTTATCTCTTTTACAAATATCGCAAATTGAAGTCATTGTTGTTACATGATCTGATACACAAAGTAAATCTCCCATTTTACCAAAAGGCTTTTTCTCAGCAGTAAGATTTAAACCTGCAATAAAAAACTTTTTGCCCTCTTGCGCTAAATCTTCTATTACTTTTACATCACCATTCAAAAATTGAAATTCGTCAATTATATAAACATCTGCATCATAATCTTTTAATTCATCTATACTATCTATGTTAATAGCTTTTAATTTATTACCATTTCTATCTTGAACATAATCTTTTGAAAACCTTGTATCAATACCTGGTTTGAAGATTTGAATAGTTTTACCTGCTATCATTTGTCTTTTTGCCTCTTGTAAAATAACATGACTTTTTCCACACTTCATAGGCCCTGTATACACATTTATATCTCCCATTTTATCCTCCGATTTATCTTGCTATTTAAATTTATTTTGCGTTCATTTTTTATTATATCAGTATGTGTATTTTTATGCAATATTTTGTCGAATTTTTTTGAAAATTTTTAAAATCTGACTGGTTGTAAAATTGAGTTTTCGGGACGGTTCTAAAAACAAAATTCAACAATTAGCTCGTGAAAATTTGTTTTTTAGAACCATCCCGAAAACTCAATTTTTTGAGCCATCTTGATTATTAAAAAAATTGTTGCAAAAACAACAATTTTCATATATAATACATTCAACAAAAAACAAGGAGACAAGCTATGAATATAACTGAAATAGAAATCGCAACCTTTTTTGACGAGTTTTGCAATACTTGTAAAAAAGTAACTACTAAAAAATTCAAAAAAGGCGAAATAATAACAACATATATTGCAAAAAGGAAACAACTTTGTTTGTTAAAATCTGGTGAAGCTGATTTAATAAGATATGATTTTAATGGTACCAAAACAATTGTTGAACATTATTTAACAAATAATATATTTGGAGAGATATTTTATAATGTAACAACAAATAATGAATTATTTGTTGAAGCCAGAACAAGATGTGAAGTGTTATTTTTTGATTATGAATTTTTGGAAAATAAATGTACTCAAAATTGCTCATATCATAAAAACGTAATACAAACTTTGCCTAATTTGTTATTATCGCAAATTAATTCTTTAAATACTAGAATCGAAATATTAAGTAAGAGAACTATTAGAGAAAAATTGTTAACTTATTTTAATATTATTTCTACTAAAAGCTTCAGCAAAACATTTGCACTTCCGTTTTCATTAACCGATTTGGCAGATTATTTAAGTGTTGATAGAAGTGCCATGATGAGGGAAATTAGTTATTTGAGGAATGATAAAATTATAGAAAAAAATGGAAATAGCATTACTTTATTGTATTAGCAATTAACTAAGTTTGTTTAGCCTAAAAATAAACGGAGAAGAAATCATATTCTCTCCGTTTATTTTTTATTTATTATTCATTTAAGAATATTTTTTATTGAAGTTTTGTTCCGCATTCACCGCAGAATTTTGCTCCTTCATTTATTTTTGTTCCACAATTTGGACAAACATCTGCTTTTGGTTCTGGTTTCTTTGTTCCACATTCTCCACAGAATTTTCCTGTAGCTGTGTTTCCACATGTTGGGCAAACCCAACCATTTGCTGTATTTTCAGCATTTGCTGTTACTTCATTGTTGTTAGTTACTGGTGTTTCTTCAACTGCTGGCTCTTGTGCAGGTGCTGGTTGCTCTACTGGTGCAACTGGTTCTTGTTGTTGTACTGGCGCTTGATTAGCTTGAGGTTGATATGCTGTTTGTGCTGGATTGAAAGCGTTTTGCATTACTGCATTTCCCATTCCTCCAGTTGCCATATTCATCATACCAAGTCCCATAAATCCATTAGCTGCCCCATTTGCATTGCTTGCTGCTTTTTCCATAACATCAAGCACACGACCTTGTTGCATTCTTGAATTTGAATTATGTTCATATTCTTCAATTTTTCTTTCAGAATCTGGATCTAATGTAACTGATTCAACTGAGAATACTTCTATTTGTAAACCTCTTCTTCTAACTGGTTCATCAAATACTTTTTCATCCATCATTTGTTTAATTTCATCTGTATTACTTGGTAATTCTAAAACAGGTATTTTGTGTACAGAATTTCCTAATTCGTTTAATACATTTTGGAATACTGCTACAACTTCTGAACGAATTTGCTCTGTTAAGTCAGATACTCTATATGTATTTGCTGTTCCAGCTATATTATTCATAAATAATGCAGGATTTACTAATCTAAATGTATATGTACCAAAACATTTAACTTTTAAAGCTAAAGGTGTTATTTGTCCTGTAATTTCATTTGCTATTGCATGTGACCAATCTTGATATGGGATTGGTGCTGGTGTTCCAAATTTATTTTTTATAATTTCTTTTATATTAAAGAAGAATACACATTGTTCTTTAGCAGATTGACCATTATATGTAAATCTTTGCCACATTTCTTTAAATACTGCACCAAATTGTCCAGCAAAAAATGATGGAGTTGATGATGTATCAAATGTGTAAAAACCATCTTCAGCTGTTGCATCTAAAACTCTACCATTATCATATATAACAGCACATTGTCCTGGTGCTACTATAATTGTACTTTTGTTTGTTATAACACCTGTTGGTGTTGTTTTCTTAACCATTAAAATATCGTTTCCTAAATCTTCACATCTTATTGCTTCTTTCCATTGATCATGCATTGTGCTTCCAATTGCACTTGTTGCTGCTTTAATTAATCCCATAATTTTTACCTCCTAAAATTATTACTTGCATATAATTATACAATATTTTTCTGATTTCTTCAATAAATTTAATATATTTTTATTGAACTTTTGTAAAATTATATTTTCATTTTTTACTTTTCAAAAATTTTATAATTATCTAAAAATTCTTATAATCTTCATCATATGAAACCATATACCAATTTTTTAAATTTATTGGTTTTATATAAGTTCCACAATACTCACAATTTCCTGCTCCAAATTTATTTAATGGTGCTCCACAATTTGGACAGCTTATCATATATGCTTTTTTATTATATTTAAATTTTGTTTCATCATATACATACACAAATTTTGTTGTATATCTTGTTTCTCTTTTTAACCCTGAATAATATTTTTTTACATTTTTATCACTATCATTTATATAATTATAACCAACTGTACTTGAAAGTGTAATTGTAGCTTTTCCATCTGTTTTTGAATAATCTTTTATTGCATGTCTATGAAATTGGACATTATCATATTTTATAGTAATATTATTATTTTTTATATCTTGAACTTTATCTCTTATTGTAGAATACATATAAATTAAATCATTATCATTTTTTATTTTTTCAACAGATTTATCTTCTATAGCATTAAATATACTCATCAAATTTTTCTCTGTTTTGCTATATAAAAAATCTTTATTAAAATCTCCAAAATCTCTTATAATTGATGATTCAATTAATTTTGTGATTCCTCCAACATTTTTTTCTCTTGTATATTCTTCTCGTTTTAAATCCTTCATATTTTTTGCCGCTTCTTTGATTTCCTTCATTCCAACAGGTCCAACTACGCTTCTAACTTTTGCATATATTACAAACGCTATTATTCCTATACCTGCAACTATACCCAAGCAAGCACCTAAAAATCCTAATACAAAACCCATATTAATTTTAAGGAATTTCCTTAATGCCTCCTTTCTTTAAACTATACTAATATATTATATTTTTTTGCAAATATTGTCAAATAAAAAAAGATACAATATGTATTATAG
>SAMEA3663241__coassemble_267_pt1 | contig 13960 bp, 15 predicted proteins | sample SAMEA3663241__metabat2_low_PE_011 | metagenome-assembled genome bin SAMEA3663241 (sample SAMEA3663241) | pig gut metagenome | biome: pig gut; feature: pig-associated habitat; material: faeces | place: China | collected 2013 | reverse complement strand
AAAATAAAATAACAAGAAGAAAAAAACGGTGACAGGCTACGGTCTGTCATCCGTGAGCAGTGCTAATCAGTGCTATAATTAAATATGTAGTAGATTAAATAATAGAATACTAAATATAAGTAGAGTAGCATTGCTCGCAAGGGCATTTTAAAAATGTGGATAACATATCTGCAAAATAATTGGCTAATTGTAGCACGAAATAGTATAATTAGTTATAGGGCTTGGTTGAGCGTGGATTGCCTCTCCGAACTATAAAATAAAAATAGATGGACAAGTTTGTTAGTAGATATTAAGTATATATTTAATATGTCGAAAGGGAGCTTGGATTCCTAGGACTATTTTGTGATATCACTCAATTTGGAGTGGTATCAATTTTTTAATTTCAAAAAATGAATGAAAAATATTTGTCGGTTACAGTTTAATACTTTTGTCTTTTGAGTAGCTGGAATTATAGAATTATGTAGTGTTCAGAAATATATTAATACGCAGTAAGTGCGCAGTTTGGCGCCCCCACATTCTGTCTTCCAACAAAACTCCAACGCCAGCAAACGAACGGAGTATTAATCATATTTCTGAACGCTACATAATTCTATGATTCCAGCGGGTTATTTCATAAAAAGTATTAAACTGTAACATTTGTCGAAAAGTGTCTTACGATTTTTAGTGACAAATATTAAATTAAGTGTTATACTAATGTAAAGTTGAAATATATCAATGTTAAGTTTTAAAATGATATATTTTTTATAATTCAATATTTATAATTTAATATTAAAAATTCGATATTTATTAATTTGCTATTTATTAATTTATTACTAATAGCTTATTATCTAAATTATTTATTATCAAAAAGCAAGATAAAACAAACTTAATTTAACCCAAAGTATCTGCTTTAATTTCCACAAATCAAAAAATAAATAAAAATCAATATAGAAATGAAAAGTATAAAAATCAGAACAATTTATTGATATATTTTAACTAATATGTTAAAATGAAAGGAGAGAAAATATTGACAGAAAATGTTAATAAAAATCCAATAAATGTATTATCATTCAAGCATCCAGAAACTGGACAAGATTATTACACGCCTGAATGTGATGTAATATTTAGAAACTTAATTAGCAAAACTGAAAATACTGTTATGCCACAGAAATTTGCTGAGGGAATTCTTGAAAAAGAAGTTGGCAAAGTAATAGTTAATGTTAATAGGAATTTTGAAGTAGATTCAATAAATGACAAGGAAATGGAAGCAGATGTGAAAATGATTTCCAAAAAGAATGGTGGAATCTACATATTTGAAATGCAGACAAGCGCTCCAGACGGTATTACAAAAAAATTTTCAGCATATGCTAGCAGTGCTTACAAGAGCATAATAAAAAAAGGAATGTTATACCAGGACATGCCATCATTAACATTGGTTGTTATAATGACAAAAAACATTCCAAAATTTAAAAATGTGAAAAATTATCATAGCGTGTGGAATGGAAGGGAAGAGGTCTTCAAAGATGAGGTTTTTGAAGAAGATATTACAATTCATGTTATTGAATTACCTAAGTACATTGAACACAAGAAAAAAACAAATGAAATTAATATATGGTTAGAGTTTATTATTAACCCGATGGGAAAGGAGGTTGAAGAAGCGATGAGAACTAAGGAGGAGTTACGATTAGCAGTTGATATGCTTAATTTATTGAATAGTGATGATCAGGTAAGAGAGATGGCTTTTAAGGAGATTCTTGATGATATTGATAGAAATTCTGAAATTAATGATAATAGAAAGAGGGCTTTGGCCGAAGGTAGGGCTGAAGGCATAGCTAAAGGTAGAGCTGAAGGCAAATCAGAGGGCAAAGTTGAAATAATCAAAAGAATGATAGAAAATGGAATTTCTATTGAACAAATTTCCGAAATGCTTAAGATGAAAACATCTGAAATTGAAGAAATGCTAAAATAAGTGAAAATGAAGAAACACGAAATTAATTTACTTAATATGTTAAAAGTAAATATTTCGTGTTTTTTATTTTGAAACAAAACAAGACCGTCCCCAAAAGTCTCACTGCAGCACAAAAACACAAAGTCGAAAACTGTCAAATTAAGTCGCACGATTTTTCTTGAAAATTACCCAATTTCATAATATAATAAGCACATTAACTCCAATATGTTAGTGTGCTTATTTTTATACCAAAATATACAATACAAAATCATACAAAAAACATAGTAATAAAAGTCCAAAAAAGTGGAATGAAAAAATAAAATCAATTTTTCATTCCACTTTTTATGCTATTTATTCCCATAACAAAAAATAAAGCTATCACAGAGATATTATTAGTTCAGAAATAAATACGAGGTGAACAAAAAGTGATAGATAGATTTTGTGAATACCTAACCAATAAAATTCGTAAAGAAATGCCTGATGTTGATGATGATAGGGCAGAGGTTATAAAATATGGATTACAAATTATGCTTGGTGAAGTGCCAAAGTTCTTCCTTCTTGCATTGATAGCATGGGCTTTAGGAATTTTCGAATGGACAATAATCTGTTTTGCTTTGATGTTACCATACAGAATGTATTCAGGCGGATTTCACCTAAAAACACATATCGGCTGTATAATTCGGTACTACAATAATGTACACAGGCAATGCGTATATAAGTCAATTTTTTGAATTACCAATTGTAATGAAAATTATAGTTGCAATTCTTATATGGATTTTCGCAATTGCTATGATTTATAAATATGCTCCAGCTGATACAGAAGATGTACCTGTGATTTCAAAAAAGGAAAGAAAAAAACGAAAAATTATCTCCTATATAATTTCTAGTTTAATGATTATTGCAGGGTGTGTTATACAAAATAGTATTATTTCAAATATTTTACTTTTAGGAGTTTTAATGCAAACTGTTACAATTACAAGAGTTGCTTATAAAATTACTAAGAATAAATATGGACATGAAGAATATTATAAAAATAAAAGTGTTGTAGCTAATTAGAATATAAAGAGTTAATTAAAACATCATGTACCGGTGATGGTGTTTTATTATAAATATTTTATTTAAGGGGGGAATTGTTATGTTAAAATTCTTGTCTAAAATAGCTGAGAAATATGCTAAGTCTACAAATAGTGCTTGTATTTGGTGGGGAGTTTTACATCAACCAAAAATGCCAGCAAAACTAATAAAAGAAGATTAAAATATTATGCATAAAAGAATCCAACTAAATTTTAGTTGGATTCTTTTATATAATATATGTGTAATTCTTGTGTAAAGAATTCTTCGGATTTGCTTGTTTTTAGAAATACATTTTTATGTTTTTTAACTAATTTAGCTACTTGCCATAATCCAATACCATGGTTTTCTTTGTCTTCTGTTTTTGAAGTATATCCTTTTTCAGCTAATCTATTGATATCTAAGTCTTTATCTAGATATGTATTTTCTATAGTTAACATTTGACATTTTTTAGGTTTTATATCTCTAATTTCTATTTTTATGCATTTCTTATCACATTGACTAGCGGCTTCAATAGCATTATCTAATAAAATGCCTAATATTCTAGAAAAATCATATATATCCATTTTTAAGTTATTAAGATTAATAAATACTTGTAAATCAATATCTATATTTAATTCGTCAGCTTTATAATATTTAGTTGCTAATATATTATAAATAGCTGCATTATTAATAACTTCAGGATTTAGGGTAGAAAGATTATTATTAATATGACATTCATCAAGAATTTTGTCATAATATTTTTCTAATCCATCCATGTCTTTGGCAAAAATATAACCACCAAATGCTGTTAAAATATTTGAAAAATCGTGTTTAAATGCTCTTGTGTTATTATATAATAATTCTAAAGTCTTATTATGTAATTGTGTTTGCTCTAAATTAGTTTTTGTTGTTTCCAAATTTATAGTTTTTAAAACACTATATATACTTACAACAGAATATGTAATCAAAAAAATTAAACTTAGCGCTGTTAAGAAAACTGGTAAAGTAGATGTATAAAAAATTATTAAGTAAAATTGAAATCCTATACATAATAAAAGTAAAATTAGATTGATGATTAATAATTTTTTCTGTGTATTATTTAGGTTATCTATAACATTTAGTTTTATTTGTATCTTATTAACAAAGCCTGCTAATAAATAAATTGTTAAATAAAGGAATAGCATAAAGGGGACTCTATAAATTATTGTATTAGCACAGTTTTCAAAAGAAATATTAAATAATAAGAAACAAAGTTTAGTATAAATTGTTTCAAATAACACTGTAACAATCATAGGTATTATGACTGCAAATATTGATTTTATAAAAGTCGTTTTAAATATAGTTTTTATTAGAATTGGTGTTAAAATTAAGTGTATAAATATTGAAAACTCTTTTGGTATAAGTAATGTAGATAAAATCATTAAAATACTAATTAATAACATATAAATATTTCTTTGCTTTTTTGTATATGTTATATTTAAAAAACTTGTAAAAAGTTTCATCAAAACATATGTCTCAACAAATGTTAAAGTTAAAAAAGTATATTTCGTCAAATTCTCATCTTCCGTACACAAAACATTCCACAAACCGTGTAACATTTCCATAAACTAACCTCCTGTAAATAAATTTTCATATTTTGGTCCAATTTGGCATTGGATATTTGAGTTATTTTCAAAATAAATAATATTATTAGACTGAATATGTGAGATTTTATTTAGATTAACAATATATGATTTATGACATCTTATAAAATTGCTAGGTAATTGATTTAAAATAGTTGAAAATGAGGAATTTAATTCATAATCATTTTGAACAGTTTTAAAAATTGCCTTTTTTCCTTGCTTTTGAATGAAAAGAATATCATTGCTATTAACATATCCGTATTTATTATTTAATTTTATAAAATTATTTTCACTATAAGAAATATCATCAAATAATCTAATGATGGTTTCTTTTAATCTCTCTGTTGTAATGGGTTTGGCTAAAAAATCAAATGTCTTATATTTATATGCAACCATAGAATACTCTAAATGAGCTGTGGTGAATATAATATAAGACTTTTTATTCCTTTTTCTAATGAAATTAGCAATATCCATTCCCGAAAGTTTACTTTTTAAATCAATATCTAATATTACAACATCAATTGAATTTCTCTCAATATAATTAATCAACTTATCTGGATCTGTTGTGGAAAAACCAACTTGTCCGGATAAGTTGTTATTAATAAAAATTGACTCTAACATTTTTTCTAATCTATTTAATATACTTGCATTATCATCACATATTACAAAATTTAACATATTATCAGCTCCTGTAATAATAAAAAAATAGCATTAAAGCAGTCAACATAAAACAAGCTTTGCTTTAGTTTCAATTAGTAAAAATATAACTCAAAAGTTAATAAAAGTCAACGAAAAAATGGCGAAAAATAGCAAAAAATCGGGTGTTTTGTAAATTTTAATTGATAAGTCAACATAAAAATAAAGTAGTGGTTTGATTTTGAAAATAATGCTTTCATTTCGTGCTTCAAATTTTGTTGTGTGAAAGTATTTTTAAGTAGCAAAAAAATATAAAATATGTTATACTAATTATGATATTTATAAAGAAAAGGAGGGGCTTTTGTGGTAGATTTAGAATTATATAGAATATTTAAAACCGTTGCTGATGAAGAAAATTTAACAAGAGCAAGTGAAAAATTAAATATATCACAACCAGCAGTAACAAAACATATACACAATTTGGAAAATGAATTGGAAATAAAACTATTTGAAAGAACAAAATATGGGATGAAATTAACTTCAGATGGTGAGAAAATATATAATCAAATTAAAGATGCTATAAATATTTTGGTTAATGTTGAAAACAATATAAAACAAGCTACAATATTGCATTTAGGAATTCATACAAATATGCCAAAAAAAATATATAGAGCCTTAATAGCTAAATTAAAACAAAGTAATTCTAATATGGATATAACTATTGATAAGAGTCCTACAGAAGACATGTTTGCAATGTTGGAAAAACAGATAATTGATGCATATTTATCAAAAAAACAACCAGATGACATACATAGTGAAAATATAAATTTTTTCAGCTTAGGCTCTTTTCATGATGATTTCTTTGTTAATAATAATTCAAAATATTTGAATAAAAATGTTTTGAAAGATGACGAGAAGGTTACAATATATACATTAAGGAATATTTCAAGCACAAGTAGAAATCTAGAAAATATTTTAAAAGAGAGGAATTTGAAGAATATTAGAATAAAAAATGCAACATTTAATACAATAATTGAAGAAATGCAAAATAATGATATAATTGCATATATAACAGAAGAATATATTGGAGAAGAACTTGAAAACGGTGTATTAAAAAAATTAGACTTAGGAATTGAATCTCCTATTGGAGAGTATGGAATTTATTATAATTCTAATAATAAAATAAAAAATGTTAAAAAATTGTTTAATAATATAAAATAATAGGAAAAATGCATGTGAGATATAACTACAGGTTATATCTTGCACGCATTTTTGTATTTTACATAATATAAAACGGTTGCTACAATTATAGTAATGACAAGGTAAAAACCTTATGTATACTTAGGAGGTATTTATTATGATTAATTACACACTTAATGACCCTACACAGCAAATGCTTCTTCCGCACCTTGAAATTACAGAAGCTTTATTATCACGGGTAGCAACAAAACTCTCTGGCAGAAAAAAGTTTGCAGAAATAACGGCAATGCCAGATCTTGGTATTGCACATAACTGTACTAGAATGATGGGAGGATTTTTTACAGGAGCTCGTTATATGTGGGATTCTGATGTACCATTTATCCCGGTGGATGCCACAATTAATGTATGTGGTACAGCGGTGTTTAAACTTAAATCAGAAATTTCTGTTAAAGAACTTTTGGATAGAGTTGAAACAGTTCTTGCAGATAGAACACGATATACATGGAATTATATGAATGGAAATCATTTTATCAGCTTGTGTTATTCTACTGGTGAATATGGAGAAGAAAGCGGATATTATATGATTGTTCATGCTTCAGCAAACGAGTTTAAAAATGGTCCGCAGGGATTGTATCCTAACTCAGATGTTTGGTATTATGATGATATTCAAACAGAGTATCTAGAAGGTACTGCAAGATATCTAAGGTATATTTCAGGAAAATCAGCAGAGCGTTTTTATGATATTGCAAAAATGCTTATTTCATTTAATGAAGAACGCAATCGTTATTTTATTAAAAATGTTCTTCAGGAATATCTGGATAAGGAAGTGTTAAGTATTCAGCATTACGGAATGCCGAACAGCCACACAGTTTGCATTGGTGCACATTGGGAACCAACAACATACATATTGCTAACTGCACCAGGTCGTCCTATTTTTATTGTTGAACCAGGGGAAAATTATGATGGCTCACCACATGGTTTAGGTTTAGCAGTTAAGAATCCACACATCAAATTTGCAAGTGGTTCAATTACAATTGGAAACAAAACATTCCATATGGGCGAAAGCATTAATATTGGCACAGATGCGTTTAATCGCTGCTCGTCTTCGGCAGACAATATTGATAATTATGTTCGCAGTATTTTAGAAATATGCCCTGGTAAAATTATAGGGAAACTTAATCAAATTGTTTCAATTTCAAAGGACGGAATAATAGTCTGGTAAATTATCACCTAACCGAGGAGTGTTCAACTGAATGCTCCTCAAACATATTTTAAATGGAGGTTTCATTTATGAAAATTACACTTTTAAGGCACGCAGAAACTACGTTAAATAATTCAGGAAAATTTTGTGGTAGAACTGATTGTGATATTACAAAAAATGGGGAAATTATTACTGCTAAATTAGCAGGTATCGAACCATTTATATCTGGTTTTACAGCTATGTATGTTTCACCACTTAAACGGACTGTACAGACTCTAATGGCAATATATCCACATTGTAGTTATATTGTAGATGAACGGTTAATTGAAATTTCTCTTGGCTCATGGGAAGGACTTGAGAAAACATCTGTGAATCAGAGTGAACGAAAAGCATTTCTTAAAGGATTATATACTCCACCAAATGCAGAAGAAAATCATCAAGATGTAGTTAATCGTATTATGAGCTTTTTTAAAGAACTTGATAGAACTTATGATGAGTCTGATACTATTCTTTTAGTAACACATAATGGTGTGATCCGAACTATTAAACAGTTAAGAAAAATGGATGAAATTAAAACTAGAAATTCAGATTTTATTACAATTGATTCTAAAGATTTGACAAAATTATATTAAGTGAAAAGTCATATATTACTTTAATTTGTAATATATGGCTTTTTTTAGAGTGAATTAATTTTTTAATAAAAGGTTTATAGCAAAAGCCATAAATATAGTATTCTTTTTGTTATTCATAAATACCAGCAAATTAAACATATAATTAATCAAATCCTAATATAAATAAAAAGTAAGGAGTGATACTATGAAAATAAATAAAAAATGTATATTAAATTCATTTATATGTATATCTGTTTGTATATTTATGTTTTCAATAATTAAACATAACAATAATATTGCAAAAAATAATACTTTATCAACAAATGCATCTGCACAGTTAAGTAATAAAAAAATCTGTTGGGGAATAAAAAGGGAGCCGAATCATAAACAACCGGATGTTGGAGCAGCTAATAAAAGATTGCTAGAACAATATAATGGGATTTGTTTAGGTAATGAAAATAGTAAAAAAGTGTATTTGACTTTCGATTCTGGATATGAGGCAGGTTATATGGAAAAAATTTTGGAGGTTTTAAAAAAGAATGATGTAAAAGCATGTTTTTTCATAACTGCTCATTATTTAAATACTCAGCCTGAATTGGTTAAAAGAATGATTGATGATGGGCATATTGTAGGCAACCATACAGTTAACCACAAAAGCATGCCTGAAATTGACAATGAAGTTATAAAAAAAGAAGTAATGGATTTACACACATCCGTATATGAAAAATTTGGATATGAAATGAAATATATAAGACCACCAAAAGGTGAGTTTAGTGAAAGAACTCTAGATTATACAAATTCACTTGATTACAGAACAGTTATGTGGAGTGTGGCTTATGATGATTGGGATGAAGCCAAACAAGGAAGAGAAGATTATGGAAAGAGTAAAGTTTTAGATAATGTTCATAATGGTGCTGTAATTTTATTGCATTCTAATTCTAAAGATAACAGCAATATATTAGATGATGTTATTAAAAATGTTAAAGAGATGGGATATGAGTTTGCAAGTTTAGATGATTTTGAAAAATAGCCAATGTTAAATATAGAAATTAATTAATTTAATGCGAGAAAAATATTAAGAAACACATTTGAAAGAAACTTTAATGAAAGGTTGAGATTAAAATGAAACGAAAAAACAAAAACGTGAAAACAAGATTAAATAAAATGCTAGAGGTTCCAGATGAAGTTGTTATGCAGGTTCCGAAGCTTACAATACTTAAATTTGAAGAGGTATTAATTGAAAATTATAAAGGAATTTTAGAATATCAAGATTTTTTTATAAGAATACAAACACATATAGGAATTGTAAATATTAATGGATATCAGCTTTCTTTAGAAGAAATGACGGTTGATGATTTGGTTGTTAAAGGAAAGATTGAAAGTATTGATTTTGAAAGTATTGTTGACCAAGGTTAAAAAGCCGGAAAAGACCAAATAAAACAAGTTTTGATTGTAAATAAAAAACAAAAGTAATCTAAGGGGGAACTACATTGTATTTAAAAGTATTACTATATTACATATTTGGATATGTTAATATCATTGTAGAAGGTTTTTTTATTGAAAAATTTATGAATATGTGTATTAGCAAAAAAATCTTCTTTTGGAACACAAACAGGCCTAAATCAACTGTGTTTTCAACAAATATAGGTGTTGCAAATTACAGAGATGTTGTAAAAATAGCTAAAGCATGTAAATGTAAAATCAGAATTTCTAAGAAAAAGGGGTTACCTTTTTTATTAAATAGATATAGAAAAAGAAAAATATTTGCTATAACTTTAGGCATTATAATGATTGGTATTATTGCTGTTTCAAACTTTTTATGGAATATTGAAATTACAGGCGTTGATGAAATAAAACAAAAAGAAATAATAGAATTTCTTCAAAATGAAGGCGTTGATATTGGCAAGTATAAAAATAAAATTGATTTACAAAATCTAATTAATAAAATACGCATTGCTAGAGAAGACTTTGCATGGGTTGGTATGGAAATAAAAGGAACTAATTTGATAATAAAAATTGTTGAAGCTGATAAAAAACCTGAAATAATTGATGAAAGTGAATATTGCAATATTGTTGCAAATAAGGATGGCATAATTTCTAAAGTAGAAGCACAAAATGGAACACCAATTGTGAATCCTGGAGATACTGTAAAAAAAGGCGATATCTTAGTTCAAGGCTGGATAGAAGGTAAATATACAGACAATAGATTTGTTCATGCAGAAGGTAAAGTTATTGCAAAAGTTTGGTATTCAGAAAAAGAAAAAGTATATTATAATCAAAGTTATGAAAACCAAACAGGTAACAAGGAAAAGAAATATTCAATAAATATTAATAATTTTAAAATAAATTTCTTCAAAACCCTTTCAAAATTTGAAAATTATGATACAATAAGAACGATTAAGAAATTAAAAATAACTTCTAATTTTTATTTGCCAGTGGAAATTGTTGTTAATGAAAACCATGAAAAACAGCAAACTCAAGTGGTATATGATAAAAATGAGGCGAAAGAAATTGGGATAAAAAACGTAAAAACCAAGTTGGAAAAACAAATTCAAAACAAAGAAAATATATCAAATATGTACATCAATACAGATGAAACAGATGAGTATATTGAAGTGGAAGTTATATATGAAGTTCTTGAAGATATAGGAACTAAAGAAAAAATATAAATTTGAAAGGATGGATTTAACATGCAAGAGAAAAGCTTGAGAATCTACAATACTGAAAAAACTTTTATGAGCAAAGTTACAAACAAATTATCTAAATTATTAATTCCTACAAGAGTAGGTTTAAATGGAATAATTATTTCAATGAAAAGAAATAGTTTGTTAAAGGCTTATGAGAATTATACAGCAAACTTAAGAAACGACAATGAAGACAAAAAAGCACAAGCGACAAAAAAATATGAAGATGCTTTTACATTATATTTAGAAGCTATTGATAAAAATATAATGGATTCTGTTTATAAAAAAGTAAAAAATGATACAGCTAACGAATTTGAAAAAAGTGCATTATCTAAATACTATTTAATCACAGGATTAAAAGATTCTGAATATGCAGAATATAAATATAGAAAACAAAAATATCTATTAGAGTTAGATTATGAAAATATCAGATATAATGAAAAAAATAAAGTACTAGATAAATACAAAGGATTTTATTGTTCAAAAATGGAAGTGCTTTATAAAGGTATTATAAAACATTATTCAGTTAAATTAACTGAAAATTTAACACCAGCAGAAAAAGCTGAAATATATGAAAAAATATTTGATACATTAGAAGAATATATTTCAAATATTTTCCCATTAAAAATCGTAAACAATGATTCTAAAGTTTATAAAGAGCTTTTAGATGAATACGAAAAATATGAAAAATATTCAGTTGGCAAATTAGATCAAGCTGAAGTTATTGAAAAAAATATGATTTTATTAGGAATAAGTAGAAAACTATTTACACATAGTTTACCACTTGTTGTAGCAGAACAATGCTATGTTAAATTGTTAAAAGACACAAGAGCTTTGATAGTTGATACAAGAATAGTTAAGAAAAGAGAAAAAGCTTATAGTTTATTACTAAACTTAATTGATGAGTATAACTTAAAAGTTCTTTCTACTAAAGTTTATTGGGACAAGCCTGAACATAGAAATGAATATAAAGCTTTTTGGTCTGAATATAAAGAAATTGCTAATTTGGAAAAATCAAATAAAGAAGAATATATTAAACAAAAAGAAATATTATTTGTTAAAAATGATTTGAAACAAGTTAGTAGAAATGAAAATAAATATTGTAAAATTATTAAATTTTATAAAAACAAGTTAGTTGAACTAGGTGTTATGAAAAAATTACCAAATAGATGTGTAACAAAAGATGGAGAATTTATAAAAAAGAAAGTTGTGGCATAATTTATGGAAAATAGTAAATTTGTAGAATTAGTATATAAAAATGTTGAAGAAAACAAAGAATATGAAAAAATAATTAATCTTGTAATTGAAAAATGCTTTGGAGTTGAAAGACTTGAAAATCTTAATTTATATATAAGTATTACTTTAACAACTCCAAGTGAAATAAGAACAATTAATAATGAGTTTAGAAACATTGATAAAGAAACAGATGTGCTTTCTTTTCCTATGTTTGAAAAAAATGAAATAGATGAAATGGTAAAATTGGGGTCAAATGAAATTCCTGAAACTATTGGAGATATTGTGATTTCAGTTGATAGAGTTAAAGAACAAGCTGAAGAATATGGACATAGTTTTGAAAGAGAATTAGCATATATGGTTGTACATGGATTTTATCATTTAATGGGATATGACCATATGGTTGAAGAGGATAAGGTTGTTATGAGAGCAAAAGAAGAAAATGTATTAAATCTGCTTAACATTATCAGATAGTTGTATATATAGGATTTAGAGGATTTAGTTTGAAGGAAATATGCTGTTATAAAAAAATATATATTCCTTCGAGTAAAGCTAGAAAGGAATGAAGTTTTATATGGAAAATGATGAAAAAAAATTAAAGAGAAAAAAGATATTAAAAATATCAATTATAGTATTATCAGTATTGCTAACAATCGCAATTGCTACATTAACAGTGTATTTTTGTGTAACACATAGGAAAACAACAAAAACTGAACAACCTCAAGTAGAACAAGAAGAAACAGTTGCAGTAAAAATAGAAGAACCAAGTGAAGACGATAGTATAAAAACATTTTATGGAGAGAATAGACCTGTTGCTGTTATGATAGATAACAATGTTAATGCATGGCCACAATATGCAATAAACAAAGCATATATTGTTTATGAAATAATTGTTGAGGCTCAAGAAACAAGATTAATGGCATTATTTAAAAATGCTGATGTTGATGCAATAGGACCAATAAGAAGCTCAAGACATTATTTCTTAGATTATGCATTAGAAAATGATGCAATATATGCACATTTAGGATGGAGCCCACAAGCTCAAGGAGATATATCATCATTAGGTGTTAATAATATTAACGGACAAGCATATGATACAGGTGCTGCAAGAACTTCTTCATCTAAATATTGGAGAGAACAATCAAGAAAAGCACCACATAATGCATTTACAAGCATAAATTCATTATATCAAATAGCAAAAGATAAAGGATACAGAACAACAAGTGATAAAAAAAGTGTTTTAAATTATGTTGCTAAAGAAGTTAATTTAGAAAATGGACAAACTGCAAATTCAGTTTCAATTCCATATTCAGGAAGCCATATTGTAAAATTTGAATATAACAGTGAACTTGGAAAATATGAAAGATATTCAAAAGGTGTTAAACAAAAAGATGGAAGTACAGGAGAAGAAGTTGTAACTAAAAATATTATTATAACATTTGCTAAGAATTACACTTTAAATGACCCAGAACAAAAAGGAAGACAAGGATTAGAAAATATTGGTACATGTGATGGATATTATATTACAAATGGTAAAGCAATTAAAATAAAATGTGTAAAAAAATCTAGAGGTGAACAAACTGTTTACAAAGATTTAGACGGAAATGAAATTCAAGTAAATGATGGTAATACATTTATTGAGATTTGTCCAATAAATGCAAATGTTCAAATTAACTAGATCAATTGGGGACGTGTCCCAGCTGTGCATTTTGCACAATTTGGGACACATCATTTGCAAATGATGTGTCCCAAATTGTGCAAAATGCACAGCTGGGACACGTCCCCAATTGATC
>SAMEA3663241__coassemble_266_pt1 | contig 13973 bp, 12 predicted proteins | sample SAMEA3663241__metabat2_low_PE_011 | metagenome-assembled genome bin SAMEA3663241 (sample SAMEA3663241) | pig gut metagenome | biome: pig gut; feature: pig-associated habitat; material: faeces | place: China | collected 2013 | reverse complement strand
ATTGCAAAATTCCGATTTTACGCCACTTCTTACCAAATATTATTCTCCTTGAATTATCTAGTTCTATCTAAATCATCAGATCTTTCAGTTTTATTTTCTATATTATTCAATTGCTGTATAAATGAATTAATTATAAAATCAGGACTGGTTGTATCTAATTTGAATTTATTCTTATCTTTTTTCTCAGCTTTTTTAATTCTCATTCCTTCTGCTTTATTTTGTTCCAATGTTTTTCTTTCATTTAATTCATTTCTAATATTTTTTATTATTCCGCTTAACTTTCTATTTTTGTTATCATCATTTTGTTTTTCTGTATTATCAATTTCTATTATATCTTTTTCTTTATCATATACAATTACATTTTCAATTTTTTCATATCCACTTATAAAGCTGAAAATATCTTTATCACTACTATTATTGTTATCTACTCTGACTTGTATAATATAGTTTTTTAAATAATCAATTGCCTCCTGTTTATTATTGAACTGAATATTTTCATTTGTAATATTTTGCTTTTTTGTTTCAAGATTTTTTAATCTAATTTTATTTAATATGACATTTCCGAAGTTTTAATATAGGACTTTGGCTTTCATTTGGAATTAAGCTTTCTTCTTGTTTTTTTATTCTATCTAGTTTATTCTGTTTTATTAATACATTTACTTTTTCCTTAATTCCTTCTTCATAAATTCTTTCGAACTCATCATCTGAAGCTTCTATAATTTTGGCTTTATTATTGCTTATAAAGCTTGAAATCTCCAAAAATTCTTGTGGACTCATTTCCCCAGACTCTATTTTTTTTCGTATTTCAACAGTTTTATGTATTAAATTAGAGTATAATGCATTTCCTTTATTTACAAATTGTAGTTTATCAATTTTCTGCCAAAAGTTTTGACGTAAATCATCACCAAAAATAATTCCATCTATTTTTTCTAACATTCCATTTTGCAGTTGTAAATTATGTGATATTTCAGGGATATCTTTATCTATAAAATTTCTAAAACCTTCATCTTTAGAATATTCCTTTACTATATTTAGATTGATATTTTTATTTTCTATTAACCCTTTTTTGGCATAGTGAACAATTGTTTCTTTTGGAATCTTGTCTAATTTTTTTCCATTTGAATAATCAACATATATTCCTCCAAAGTGTACGCCTATGTCTTTTATTGAGATGCCTTCCATTTTTTTACCTGTTTCAAAATCAATTGTTGGAATTTTGTGTAAGATATAATTACAGTATGTTAATTCATAATCAATTGGAGTTCTTATAATTGCAGGAATAGTAAATTTTTCGTTTAATTCTTTTATTTTATCCGCTTCTCCATTACATTTTTTCAATTCACTTAAATATAATAATTTTAAGAAAACAAATCTATGTCGTCCATCATCAACTTCATATTTACCATCTCCGTTTTTCTCGTACTTCAAAAGGGTCTCTGTTCTTACCATTAGCTAATTCTGGAAATAATTTTTCTCTAAAATTATCGATTGTTAAATCAAATAATGAAATAGACCTTGAATGGTATGAATCCCCTTTTGAATCAAACAATGAATCCATTGCTTGAGCCAAGTTATAATTTATATCATATCCTACAATATCATTCAAATTTACTAATATTTGTCTTTCGTCTTTGTCGTTATATGAATTTAATCTATATATATATAATATATCACTTTTAGGAAAGAAGTAATTACTGTTCACTTGGATTTCCATTACTTCGTCTTCGCTTAAATTTAATTTTTCTAAAACTTTTGTATTAAATAAATTCATTTTTACTCCTTATCTAGTATATAATCCTAGATTTTTATTTTTACAAATTAACAACAATCCCAGTTATAATATCTATTCATCCAATTCTCTGAAATAAACACATGTTAACTTTGTATTATGTTCTTTCTGCCATTTTTCTATATAATCTTTTAATCTTTCTGATACAATAATTTCAGGACCTATTGCTCCTTTATCATCCTCTCTTGATATCTTGAAAATATCATAGTTTTTTGCTTTAGCTTCACTTATTACAAGTTTTGTATAGGTAATAAAGACCGCTTCTAGGTCTCTTTCTGATTTTTCAAAATCAATGCAATCTATTCTTGATGGAAGTGCTAGCCAACATTCATGACTTTCTCCACTTTGGTTTAATTCGATTGGGAAATTTTGTAAAATAATTTTTTTATATAAAACATTGTTTACACCAAAGTTATCAAGAATTTTTTTAAATCTATCTGAAATAAGTGGAATCCTATTACCGTAATCATACATAAAATCTGTATATTCATCATTTTCATGTTTTAAAATCCATATAGCCATTGTTGTGTTAGGATCTATCTGATCAAGATTACTGTTTTGGCAGTGCAATTCAAATTTTGGGTTTAAGAAATTTGAATTAATTTTGGGATAACCACCATAAAATGGTGAATCACATTCTAAAATATAATACTTCATTTTTTATTCTCCTTTTATTTTTCTTTTTCTATCATATATGATGCTATACTAGTTTCTTTTTTTACCGCTTCGTAAATTTCTTCTATAGTCATAATACAACCTTCTTTGTAATTTGCATTGATATTTATTATTATACTTAATATTAAATAATTTATCAACTATTTTATTTTATTATTTTAATCTTTTAAATTGACAATTTTTAAATCAATGATACAATAATTCTAATATTAACTAAAAAGAAAGGATTGATATATATGACTATCAATACAGAAGGTAATCCAACATTTTTAAACTCATTTTTAGATTATACTGCTACTATTTTAAATAAATCACCTAATACTATAAAAGAATATAACTATGACTTAAATAACTTCTTAAAATTCATTCTCGTGCATTTTAAGATGACAGATAAGAAAGATTTGAAAGAAGTAGATATACATGATATGAGTATTAATACTGTTGCTAAAATTAAACTTGAAGATATTCATGCTTATTTATTTTATTTAAAAAACAATTTTCAAAGTAAAGCCGCTACTCGTGCTAGAAAAACTGCTAGTATACGTGTGTTCTTTAACTATCTTTCTAATAAAGCAGGTCTTATAGAAAAAAATCCTGCTCAAAATTTAGAAACTCCTAAACAAGATAAAAGAGTTCCTAAATATTTATCATTAGATGATAGTAAAAAGCTATTAGAAGCGGCTACTAATATAGATGATAGAAATAAAGAAAGAGATTTTGCAATTATAACTTTATTCTTAAATTGTGGTATGCGTCTTTCTGAATTAGTTGGCATTAATATGAAAGATATTAATTTTAATGATTGTAAGATGACTGTTATAGGTAAAGGTAACAAGGAACGTACTATTTACTTAAATAAGGCCTGTATAAATGCTATTAATAGTTATTTATCTGTTAGACCTCATGATGCGGTTAAAAGTGATTCTCGTGATGCTTTATTTCTAAGTGAACGTAAAGAACGTATTAGCAATAGAACAGTTCAATATATTGTTAAACAAGAGCTTCAAAGAGCAGGTCTTGATACTAATAAATATTCTGTACATAAACTTAGACATACTGCTGCTACTTTAATGTATCAATATGGTAATGTAGATATAAGAGCATTGCAAGAATTATTAGGACATGAAAGTATTTCTACTACTGAAATATATACTCATGTTGCAAATGAACAGGTTAGAAATGCTGTTGAAAGCAATCCGCTATCTAACTTTTAGATTAAGTATATAATTTAGTTTGTAAAATACTCTAAATACTCTAATTTTATATGTATTATTATAGCAAATGTTATTACGTGAAATCAAAAGTCTTAAAAGCGATTTTAACAATCACTCTTAAGACTTACTTTATTTTATCGGTATTTTTAATTCCTGACCAACTTTTAGTTCACTTATTTTCAAATTATTTATTTCTTTTATATCACATATTATATCTCGTACATCTTTATTTTTATAGTAAGAATTTTTATGTTGTTCTTCAGAGGCAATTTTCTATAATGTATCTCCTCTAGTTACATATATAGTTTTATAATCAATATCATTACACGAATATATCGATTTTACTATTCCAAACCCACATAAGAATAAAAGTGACACTAATACTGCTAAGCTTATTACGAATTTTTTTATATTAACTATTTTTTTCATATTTACATCCTCCTTAACACTGTAAATTACTTTATACGCAATTACGCGAACAACTTTTCGTGTATATTTCTATTATAAAAGAACTTATGTTCGTTGTCAAGAGGGCTTTAAAATTATTTTTTTAGATTCATAAAATAATTGGCTGAAGCTGTTCTCCTTCTATGGCTTTCTCTAATGTGTCAATTATCATTTTAGAATCAAATACTAATGAATTAGGTTTGGTTATAGGATTATCTTGTTTAAACGGAACAAAGTAATAATTTCTTCTATTTAAAATCTTTCCTATGTTTTCTGCGCTTCCCGCTAAAGCATCATTAGTTGAGATAGCAATTACCACAGGAAGTTGGTTTCTTAAATGTGATTTTACAGCCATTACTACAGGGGTATCTGTAATTCCATTTGCAAGCTTTGCTATAGTATTTCCTGAACATGGGGCAACAAGCATTATGTCTGTTAATTTTTTTGGTCCAATTGGTTCCGCTTCTTGTATTGTATGAATTATTTCTTTATTAGTAATTTGCTTGATTTTATTTATATGTTCAGAAGCGGTTCCAAATTTGGTATCTAAATTATAGCTATTGTATGACATTATCGGAATAACTTCTGCTCCTAATTTAACTAAATTTTCCATTTGTTCAATTGCTTTATTAAATGTACAAAATGACCCAGTAAGAGCAAATCCTATTTTAATGTTCTTCAAACTCAATTAATATTACCTCCTTTACAAATTTGATATAATGAAAAGAATTAATTATTTGACTATATAATATATATAGTTATTTTTTCAATATATATTATAATTGTATGTGTTTATGTAAACAGTGGTTCATCAATTGATTTGTTTTATAGATAAATATAAATAGTAATAGAAAATAAAAGGATTTATTTTAAATATAAAAATAAAATTCATTCCATTATATAAAATGCATTATGATATGTCCCAAATTGTGCAAAATGCACAACTGGGACGCGTCCCCAATTGTGCATTTAATTACTTATTTAATTAAATTCAAAGTTTCTCTAGCAATAACTAATTCTTCATTAGTAGGAATAACCCATACTTTGATTTTTGAATCAGGAGCAGATATTTCTATTTCTTCTCCTTTTATTTTATTCTTTTCTTCATCTAATTTAACACCTAAGAATTCTAGGTTCTTACATATACCGTGTCTTCTATTAAATTGATTTTCACCAACACCAGCTGTGAATACTATGTTATCAGCTCCACCCATAGAAACCATATATTTAGCAATAAATTGAGCTATATTTAAATCATAAGCTTTTAATGCTAATTGTGCTCTTTCATCTCCATTGCTAGCAGCAGCTTCTATATCTCTAACATCAGGAGCTTGACCTGAAATACCAGCTAATCCAGATTCTTTATTTAAAATTCTATCCATTTCTTCTGGTTTAATATTTTCTTTTTTCATTAAGAAAGTTACTATTGATGGATCTAAATCACCACTTCTAGCACACATCATAATTCCACCTAGAGGTGTTAATCCCATACTTGTATCAACTGATTTACCGCCTTGAACAGCACATAAACTTGCTCCTTGTCCTAAGTGACAAACAATAGTTTTTACTTCTTCTACAGGCTTATTTTCAAGCTCTGCAACTCTTTTTGATACATAATAATGAGATGTACCATGGAAACCATATTTACGAATTTTATATTCTCTATAATAATGATATGGTATAGGATATAAATATCTTTCCTCAGGTATTGTTTTATGGAATCCGTTGTCAAATACTGCAACACATGGTGTATTTGGCATTAAAGTTTTGCAAGCTTCCATTCCCATTGCAGCAGCCATATTGTGAACTGGTGCTAAATCTGCAATTTCTTTAATTCCGCTAATTACACTATCATCTATAATAATAGGATCTGCATATCTTTCAGCTCCTTGAACAACTCTGTGTCCTACAGCGTTTATTTCATCTAAACTATTTACTACTTTATAATCAGCTTCTGTTAATTGCTTAATAATAAACTCTAAAGCTTCTTTATGAGTAGGAGCATAGTTTTCAATAACATATTTTTCTCCATTTACTTTATGTGTAATAAAAGCTTTAGGATCTCCAATTCTTTCATAATTTCCTTTTGCAATTACTTCTTCATTTTCCATATCGATTAATTGATATTTTAATGAAGAACTACCACTATTTAATACTAATATTTTCATAATTTTAACCTCCTGCACAATTGGGGACGCGTCCTCGTTGTGCATTTTGCACAACGAGGGACACATCTTCAATCATCTTAAATTTTTCTATATATTTATAACATATTACTAATGTAAATTTCAAGATTATTAGTCAATGTTTTCTCATTATTTTAGTAGAGTAGTCGAAATTTTAAATTAGGTAAGAGCAGAAAATATATTAACAATGGAGTACAAAGTGCGCAGCTTGGGAGACACAAGCGTCAGCAACGTCGACCAGCAAGCGTACGCAGTGTTAATTATATTTTGAGCGATTACATAATTTAAAATTTCGACGCTCCCTGCAAAAAAACAAACTAAGCACTAACACATCTTACCTTTTACATCCCTAGCAATCAACAATTCCTCATTAGTAGGTACAACAAACATCTCTACAGACGAATCAGAAGCGGAAATTTTGCCTTCACAATTAACATATGTATCATTTGCTTCTTCATCTAATTTTACTCCTAAAAAAGCCAAATAATCGCAAATCTTTTTTCTTTCTTTTGCATCTTTTTCACCAATGCCTGCGGTAAATGTGATAATATCAGCTCCTTGCATAGAAACCATATATTTAGCAATAAATTGAGCTACATTATATGCAAAAGAATCTAATGCCATTAAAGCATTTTTGTTTCCTTCCATAGCTTCAGCTTCAATATCTCTAAAATCTACAGATACTTCTGAAATTCCATATACTCCTGATTTTTTATTTAATATCTCATCCATTTCATCTGGAGTATGGTTTCTAGATTTAGCAATATATGTAACTACAGAAGGGTCAATATCTCCGCTTCTTGTTCCCATAGGAATTCCACCAAGTGGAGTAAATCCCATACTTGTGTCAACTGATTTTCCATTCTTTATTGCACAAATACTTGCACCTTGACCTAAATGACAATTTATAATTTTCAAATCTTCAATAGGTTTATTAACCAACTCTGCAACTCTATTGGCAACAAATTGATGTGATATTCCATGGAAACCATATCTACGAATTTTATATTTTTCATAATATTTATATGGTATAGGATATATATAACTTTCTTCTGGAATTGTTTTATGAAATCCTGTATCAAAACAAGCTACATTTAATTTTCCAGGCATTACATTCATGCAAGCCTCCATTCCTGAAATAGCTGCTGGATTATGCAAAGGTGCTAAGTCTATAATTGATTTTAAACCATCTAAAACTTCAGGTGTAATAACAACAGGATCTGTGTATTTTTCCCCTCCATGAACAACTCTATGACCAATAGCGTCTATTTCATCAACAGATTTTATAACTCCATATTGATTACTTAATAATCTTGTCAAAACAAATTTAATTGCCTTCTCATGATTAGACACAGGACGTTCAAATTTATGTTTGTTATCTCCAACCTTATGTGTCAGAAAAGAATTATTTTGTCCAATTCTTTCAAAATTTCCCTTTGCTAAAACTTCTTCAGTTTCCATTTCAATCAATTGGTATTTAAGTGATGAGCTTCCACTGTTTAATACTAATATTTTCATATTATCAATCCTTTCTACTTTTATGAAACATTTCGGGACGGTCTTGTTTTGTTTCATAAAGTTACTGTATTTTTTAGTGTCATATATATTATATATATATAATAGATGAAACAAATTAAGACCGTCCCCAAATGTTTCATATTATTGTTGTGCTTGAGCTTGAACAGCAGTAATTGCTATCACGCCTGCAATATCTTCTGCAGAACATCCTCTTGATAAATCATTAACTGGTTTTGCAATTCCTTGACATAATGGTCCATATGCTTCAGCTTTGGCTAGTCTTTGTACTAATTTATATCCAATATTTCCAGCATCTAAATCAGGGAATATTAATGTATTTGCTTTTCCTTGTACAGGGCTTCCTGGAGCTTTAGAAGCGGCTATTTCTGGAATTATTGCAGCATCTAATTGTAATTCTCCATCACATATTAAATCAGGAGCTTTTTCTTTTAATATTGCTGTTGCTTCAACTACTTTATCTGTTAAAGGTGAATGTGCACTTCCATATGTAGAATATGAAAGCATTGCTACTTTTGGTTCTGCTCCTACTAATTGTTTAAAACTATTTGCTGATGATATAGCAATTTCTGATAATGCATCTGCATCAGGATATTCGTTTAATCCACTATCTGAAAATACAAATATTCCATTTTCACCATATTCACAATTTGGCACTACCATTACAAAAAATGCTGATACTAATTTTGTTCCAGGTGCTGTTTTTAATATTTGTAATGCTGGTCTTAATGTATCTGATGTAGAGTGACATGCTCCTGATACTAATCCATCACTGTCACCATTTTTTACCATCATCATTCCAAAATATGTTTCATCTTTAATCAATTCTTTAGCTTTTTCTATTGTCATTCCTTTTTCTTTTCTAAGCTCATAGAACTTTTGAACATATGTTTCATACTTTTCACTTTCTTTTGGATTTATTATAGTTGCTTTACTTATATCTAGATTATTTTCACTTGCCATTTCCGCAATTTTATTTTTGTCACCTAATATTATTAGGTTAGCGTATTCTTCATGTAACACTATAGAAGCGGCTTTTAGTGTTCTAATATCACTTCCTTCTGGTAAAACTATTGTTTTAATATTTTTCTTTGCTTTTTCTTTAATCGTCTCTATAAATGACATATAAATTCCTCCTTATAAATCATAGTGATATTTTCATTATATTAGGAATTTTTAAAAAGTACAAGGTTATTTTGAAAAGATTTATAATTTTTTAAAATTTCATATAATTATTAGTACAAACTTATTAAATTTTGCATTTCTTATTGTAGTTACAGCAGGTATGTGCTATAATAACAACATCATACGTTTAAAAACACATATTACAATAATTTTAAGAGGAGGAATTTCTATGCCCTTTCGGACAGTAACTGCTAGTTTGCTTGATTCATGTGCTAACAAAAAAACTTGTAAAAGCTGTAAATATAGAATTGGATGTTTTATAAGATACAGTTTTTATGTGCATAATACTGAAGCAAGTTTTGATGAATTTCTTAAAATGCATGTTGAATCTGATTCTAAGCTAAGCGCTGAAGTGTGCGATAATTTAAGAGAAAAGTATAAGGATGAAAGAAAAAGATATCCTGAATACTCCCCAGTGTAATTTGACGTGAAAAAGAGCAGTACAATACTGCTCTTTTTAAATTGGGGACGGAGAAAATTTTAAATTTTTAAAATTTTCTCCGTCCCCAATTTAAAATTATTTAACAATTATCCCCAACAGCTTTGATAATTCCATAGCCTGAAATTCATCAACTATTATTCCTCTTAAATCTTGAGGTGGTACAACTATTCCTGTAATATCACATGTAGTAAAATCTATTCCATTTAAGTCTGTTTTATATAATTGTATTCCTATTAAATTTGAATATTGAAATTCTACTTTTTTTAATAATGCTTCTTGTATACTAGCATTTGATAATTTGCTATTCATAAATTTTGTAGTTTGTAAGTTTGTTAGTGCAAAATTTGCATATGATGCATTACAGTTATCAAAGTACGTATTTTGCATAAATGTATGTGTGAAGTTACATCCAACTATTTTACAATTTTTAAAGGTTGTTCTTATAAAGTTACAGTCACTAAAATCTGTATTTGAAAAATCGCATCCTTCAAATGTTACATCAACAAAAGTCACTTTATTAAATCGAGCATTTAAACATATTGAATCAGCAAATTCACATGTATTAAATTCTAAACTATGTGTGTCAATATGTGCTTCATAACATCCTTTAAATCGCAATCCTTGTATATCTGCCTCGTTTATTTTTGCTTGATTTATTACTTTTTCTAAACAATTACATTCAGGCAAGTCATATTTAGTTATTTCGTATATTCTATTATTCCCTGAATTAATACTACTCATTCGATAATCTACAAAATCGTCCATATTTTACTTCCTCGTCTTTCACTCTTTATTTTTTCTATTGTATATTACTTTATTTACGACATCTTTTTCTACAATTTTGAAACAAATTAAGGCTGTCTCCAAATATTTCAAATTGCTTATTATAATTAAAATATAATTTTCCATTTTAGTCAATATTTTTTTTATTTTTAATGTATATTTTTTTCTTTTTTTCACATAATAATTTTGAGAAAACGATTGGAGGTGTTTCTTATGTCAGAAAAAAATAATAATAAAAATAATCAAAATAACAATAAAAATAACAACAATAACAACAACAGAAATAACCAAAACAACAATAAAAACTGTGACTAGTAATTTGCTTTATAGTGTTTAATTAGTAATATATTAAGTAAACTGTTTTGATAAAACTAATAAAATTGAAAAATAAACAAAGAAGCGGAATTCTATTTTTATTTTCGCTTCTTTGTTTATTTTTTGCTTATTATAGTATTTTCTTTAAAAATTTTCCTGTATAACTATCATCGTTTTTTGCAACCTGTTCTGGAGTTCCAGTAGCTATTACTGTTCCTCCTCCTTCCCCACCTTCAGGACCAAGATCAATTATATTATCACAAGTTTTTATTAAATCTAAATTATGTTCTATAACAACTATCGTATTTCCTGTATCAACTAATCTTTGCAATATATCAACTAATCTATGAACATCAGCAATATGAAGACCAGTTGTTGGTTCATCTAAAATATATAATGTTTTTCCTGTTGCTTTTTTAGAAAGTTCCGTTGCTAATTTTACTCTTTGAGCTTCACCACCTGAAAGTGTAGTTGATGGTTGACCTAATTTAATATATCCTAAACCTACATCATATAAAGTTTGAATTTTTTGTTTGATTTTAGGAATATTAGCAAAAAATTCAAGTGCATCTTCAACAGTCATATCTAATACATCTGCAATTGTCTTGCCTTTATATTTAACTTCTAATGTTTCATGATTATATCTTTTACCTTTACATACTTCACAAGGAACATATATATCAGGTAAAAAGTGCATTTCGATTTTAATCAGTCCATCTCCATTACAACTTTCACATCTTCCGCCAGGAACATTAAAGCTAAATCTACCTTTTTGGTATCCTCTCATTTTAGCTTCATTTGTTCCAGCAAAAATATCCCTTATTATATCGAAAACTCCTGTATATGTTGCTGGGTTTGAACGAGGTGTTCTACCTATTGGTGATTGATCTATATTAATAATTTTATCAATATTATCTAAACCTTTTATTTCTTTGCATTTTCCAGGTTTTACATGTGAATCATTTAATTCCTTTGTTACAGCTTTATATAAAACTTCATTAACTAAAGTACTTTTACCAGAACCAGAAACACCTGTAACACAGTTAAATACTCCCAAAGGTATTTTTACATTTATATTTTTCAAATTATTTTCTTGTGCTCCTATAATTTCAATGTATTTTCCTTTTTGCTGTTTTCTTCTTTTTTTAGGAATTTCAATTTTCTTTGTACCACTTAAATATTGTCCTGTAATAGAGTCTTTTACTTTTTTTATTTCTTCAGCAGTACCTTGTGCCATTACATTACCACCATGAACACCTGCACCTGGACCTATGTCAATTATTTGGTCTGCAGCATACATTGTATCTTCATCATGCTCAACAACTAAAAGTGTATTTCCTAAATCTCTTAGTTTCTTTAAAGTAGCTATAAGTTTTTCATTATCTCTTTGATGTAATCCAATACTTGGTTCATCTAAAATGTATAAAACACCTGTTAATCCAGAACCAATTTGTGTTGCTAATCTTATTCTTTGAGCTTCACCACCTGACAGTGTTCCTGCACTTCTTGATAATGTTAAATATTCCAAACCGACATCCATCAAAAACTGTAATCTTTTATTCATTTCTTTTAAAATAGTTTCAGCAATCATTGCATCTTTTTTTGATAATTTTAAATTATTTAAATAATCCTTTATTTTGTTAATTGGCATATCTGTTAATTGATTTATATTTTTATTTCCGACTGTAACAGCAAGTACTTCAGGTTTTAATCTCGCACCTTTACATTCATCACAATCACATTCACTCATATACATTTCGTAAAAATCTCTCATTCCTTGAGATTTCGTTTCATTATGTCTTCTTTCAAGTGTTGGTATTACACCTTCAAATGGTGATGTGAATTTTCTAACACCAACAGAAGAAGCATATTCAAAATCAATTTTTTCATCACCAGTTCCATATAAAATCTTATCTAAAAATGTGCGAGGAAGCTTTTTAATTGGTTGTTTAATATCAACACCATAATGTTTGGCAATACTTTCAAAATACATTTTTGCCATTGTATCGCCCTTTTTCATTGTACTTGCACCAAAAGCTTTTACTCCATCATATAAAGTTTTATTTTTATCTGGGATAATTAAATCTTCATCCATTCTCATTAAATAGCCTATACCAGTACATTTTGGACATGCTCCAAATGGATTGTTAAATGAAAATAATCCTGGTGTTAATTCAGGAAAACTAAATCCACAATCAGGACAAGCATAATTTTGACTGAAAAGAATCTCGTAATCCTTTTTATTTGAACTTTCATCAGAAACATCTTTTGATTTTTGGGATGTTTTGTTTGATAAATTATCATATTGAAGTATATTTAATTTCTCTATCAAGCTCTTATCATTACCTATATCAGATGTTGTTATTAACACTAAATTATTTGCATTTTTTAATGCTACTTCTATTGATTCTGTTAGTCTTGCTCTTATGTCAGGTTTAATTACTAATCTATCGACTATTATTTCAATATTATGTTTTTTCTTTTTATCAATTGAAATTTCATCAGATAAATCCATTACTTCACCATCTACTCTAACACGAACAAATCCTTGCTTTTGAAAATCTTGCAATAATTTAGTATATTCTCCTTTTCTAGCTCTTACAACAGGAGCTAATACTTGAATTTTAGCTCCTTCTGGCAAGCTCATAATAGAATCTACTATTTGGTCAATTGATTGTTTTTCAATTTTCTTTCCACAATTTGGACAATGAGGAACACCTGTTCTTGCATATAGTAAACGAATATAATCATATATCTCTGTTACAGTTCCAACTGTTGAACGAGGATTTCTTGAAGTTGTTTTTTGATCAATTGAAATTGCTGGTGATAATCCTTCTATTGATTCAACATCTGGCTTTTCCATTAACCCTAAAAATTGTCTTGCATATGACGACAAGCTTTCAACATATCTTCTTTGTCCTTCTGCATATAACGTATCAAATGCAAGTGAAGATTTTCCTGAACCTGATAAACCCGTTACTACAACTAATTTATCTCTTGGAATTTCTAAATTTATATTTTTTAAATTATGTTCTTTTGCTCCTTTGATAACTATTTTATCATTCATTAATTTTCTCCTTTATAGGTTTACATAACCTGGTTTCTTTTATTATTAATTGTATTTTTTGCTTTCTCTTGGAATTATAACATATTATTCTATTCTTGAATAGTGCTTTCTTTACATAATTTCAAAATAATCTCCGGCACGTCAACTTGTTATGTATATCTTTGCTTCACTTCTTATATATATAATTTTTTGTTTTATTTATTGTGATTACTCAAGTTTACATATTATCGGAATAATTTCTGCGCCGTCAACTCATTATGTTTAGTATGTACTTTGCACATCCCCTACTCCCTTGAAATTAAATAATTCATACTATTTTTATTTGTTGTATTAA
>SAMEA3663241__coassemble_259_pt1 | contig 14257 bp, 17 predicted proteins | sample SAMEA3663241__metabat2_low_PE_011 | metagenome-assembled genome bin SAMEA3663241 (sample SAMEA3663241) | pig gut metagenome | biome: pig gut; feature: pig-associated habitat; material: faeces | place: China | collected 2013 | reverse complement strand
TGGTAGGTATCTCCGATTATGGTAAACCGAACAAATTTTCCCCATTCAAAGCTTACAGTACCAAGCGACACACAAATTTCGTTTTTTGTCAAGTGCCTTATTTCATTATTTCAAAATAATACGAACAACATTTTGTTGAAAATATTTTCAAATTATGCTTGACAAATAAAACAATTTGTAGTAATATATAAGTGTCGAAAGGAGATAGGCGGTAACCTATCATAAAAAGTAAAACGGGACTAACCTTTCGAATGGTTGTAAGAGGTTGGGAAAAATACTAATACGTATATAGTATTTCGGTTATGAGCGACGAGCCGTCCTAGTGAAAACGCCAATACATAAGTATTGAAAGTTATAGCTATATCTTATGAAAGCTAGAAAATTTATGGTTTGCAACCTAATAGCAAGAAAGAGGAAAGAAAATGGAAACAAGAAAGTATGAAGTAACAGTAAATGAAAAGAAAGGAACTTGTGACAATGAATTATTCGAGAAAATGGCAAAGAAAGGAGATTTAACAGCTATCAAATTATCAGAGTTAGTAGGCGTAGAAGTTAAAATAACAGGATATGCAAAATGTCATATTGTAACAGACAAAAAAGAGTTTGATATAAATTACTTTGATACAGAAGAATACGGATTAGTATCTAGTGGTAGCGAAATCTTTACAGAAAGCGTAGTAGATTATTTCGGAGAAGTAGAAAGCGTAAGACTAACAGAAGTAAAAACAAAAAAAGGAAAAACTTATAAAGCAGTACCAGTATTAGGAAACAACAAAAAAGAAGAAAAAACAGAACAAAAAGAAGAAACTACAAATGAAGTTTTACCATTTTAATTTGTAGTAAAGGAGAATATATATGCCTAGAGTAAAAAAAGAGCTAACTCGAGAAGAACAAGAGTTATTTAACGAATTAAAAAAATTAAGTAAAACAGCTAATCAACGTATAGTAAGGTTAGAACGCGAGTTTCGGGAAAGATACTTGGGCTACAAAATATTTAAAAGAAAAGCTTGCAATCGAACCGTTGCAAGCTTGGACTATTTCTGGGCGTGTTAAAGCCAATAAATCAATGACAGTTATACAAATGAAAGCAACTATAAAAGCTACAAAAGAATTTTTAAATAGTAGTATTAGTACTAAAAGAGGAATAAAAAAAGCTAAACAAAAAGCTATTAAAACATTAAAAACTAGATTTAGTACTGATGTTTCGGGTATATCATACGAGGAAGCAGAGGCGTTAGTTAACTTTTTTGACGATAAAGAAGTAAATGGAATAACAAATTTTATTCCTCGGTTCTACTGTAACAGGAATAATAGAAGAAGCAAGAGAGAAACAAAATGATTATTCTATGTTTGCAAGTCAAATGGAAAGTGTAAAACAATGGAATAAAGGAACATCAATGGAGAATATATTAAGAAAAATTTATGCTAAATATATTTATCGAGGAAATGAAGATACAGACGAGCTAGAAATGTTATATAGTAATGTATTAGAGCTTATAGCAAGTGCTACAAGTGAATATGATTTACAAGAGGTCGAAAGTATAGTAAGTAATTTATTATCCGAGGGAAAAATTAAAGAGCAAGAGTATAATTATTTAATGAACGCTATAAATGATAAAAGAAAAGAGTTATAAAATATGAAATATTTTAAAGAATTTCAATATCATTTTGGGGATATAGTAGGCGAAAGAAAAAAAGTAGACAATACAATATATTCGTTAGATATAGAAACATCAAGTTATTTAATATTACAAGGTAGAATACTACCAGCAATAAAATATTTAGAATTAACAGAGGAAGAACAAAAATTAGCAGAATTTAGAAGTTGTATGTATATTTGGATGTTTTCTATTAACGAAGAAGTATATTATGGTAGAACTTGGGAAGAATTAAAAAGTTTTCTAATACGATTAGATTATTATAATAATAGTAAAAAAATAGTATTTATACATAATTTAGCGTTTGAATTTCAATATTTAAAAAGTATATTTAGATTTAAAAATGTAGTAGCAAGAAAAAAACATAAAGTTATGAAATGCGAACTAGAAGACTATAATATAGAAATTAGATGTACTTATCAAATGTCAAATTGTTCATTAAAGCAATTACCTAAAATATTTATGTTACCAGTAGAAAAGAAAGTAGGCGACTTAGATTATACATTACTTCGAACGCCAGCAACAAAATTAACAGAAAAAGAATTAGGATATTGCGAATATGACTGTTTAGTTATATATTACTATATTAAAAGAGAATTAGAAACATACGGCAGAGTTGATAAAATACCATTAACAAGCACAGGACACGTAAGGCGAGAACTAAAAGAAAGAATAGCAGAAGACTGGGACTATAAAAGAAAAGTTAAAAAGTCAATAAATATAAACCCTCACATATATAATTTATTACAAGAAGCATTTGCAGGACGGATACACGCACGCTAATTGGATATATGTTGACGAAATACTAAAAAATATAGAAAGCTGGGACTTTACGAGTTCATATCCATATATTTTAGTTTCACATCAATTCCCGTCTACTGAGTTCCAAAAATGTATGATAAAAGATAGAAAACAGATGTTAAGTAGATTTGCATATATATTAGTAGTGGAATTTAAAAATATAAAATGTAAATATTATAATAATTTTATTTCGCAAAGTAAATGTAGAGAAATAAAAAAAGGTAAATACGATAACGGGCGTGTAATGGAGGCAGAAAGTTTAACAATTACGCTAACAGATGTAGACTTTTATTTTTTATTAGATACTTATAAATACGATAGTTACGAAATAAAAGAAAGTTATTATAGTGTTTATGATTATTTACCTAAACAATTTATAGAATTTGTCTTAGAAAAGTATGTAAATAAAACAGCATATAAAAACGTAGAAGGTATGGAAGTAGAATACGCAAAAGAAAAAAATAAATTTAACGCCTTGTATGGTATGAGTGTTACTAATATGATACGTGATGAAGTATTATATGATAATGAATTAGACTGGACGGAACGAGAATTAGAAAACACAGAAATAATAGCAAAATTAAATGAAGAAAAGAAAAAAGCGTTTTTATCTTTTGCTTATGGTGTTTGGGTTACAGCATACGCACGTTCTAATTTATTAAAAAATGTAATACAACTAGACGAACAAGTAGTATATTGCGATACTGACAGTATGAAATTAAAAGAGGGATATAACAAAGAAGTTATAGAAAATTATAATAAATTTGTTATAAATAAAATCAAGCACGTTAGTAAAATATTAGAAATTCCATATGATAAATTTTGTCCGAAAGATAGTAAAGGCGAAAGACATATATTAGGCGTTTTTGATAATGACGGAAAGTATGACGAATTTATTACACAAGGAGCAAAAAAATATTGTTATACAAAATGGATAGACAAAGAAAAAATAAAAGACGATACTAACGTACAAGAAATAAAAGGTAATAGAGCAAAAATATTAGAAATAACAGTAGCAGGAGTACCTAAAAGCGGAGCATTAGGTTTGAAAGATATAACAGAATTTAAAGACAATTTTAAATTTGAATTTAAATATACAAATAAAAATTTGCTAATGTATTGCGAAAATCAAGAAAAATGTACTATAATAGATTATCAAGGAAACGAATATACAGTAGAAGACAAAAGCCGGTTGCTGTATTGTTCCGACAACATACATACTAGGGAAAGCGCTAGATTATGCCGACTTAATTTCTGATAATTCTAGTAAACGTGCAAAATATAAGGAGTGAGAAAGTGAAAGATTTAGAATTTATTAAAAAATTTTCAAAAATAACAGTATCGGGCGCGTGTAAAAAAACAAAAGTAGATAGAGCAGGACTACTAACGAATAGACTAAAAGACGATAAGGCAAAGGCTGTAAGAGAAGAAATCGAAAATCAAATTGCAAGATTATATATAAAGGAAGAAAATAACAATGGCGAATAAAAAAGTAGTTCATTACAATATAGATAAAATAGACGCGATACGGTGCTAGAATAAACTTGATATACGGCGAGCGTTCCAACGGGAAAAGCTATCAAGTAAAACACAAAAAAGCCGTAGAAAAATATTTAAAAACTGGCAAAAGATTTATTTTAATGCGTAGATTACGCGAGGAAATAACGTCCGAGAAAATAGAACAATATTTTCAAGATGTAGACGTAGCAAAATTAACAGAAGGGAAATATAATTGTATAACTTTATATAGAAAAAATTTATATTTATCAATATATAATAACGAAACGGGTAAAACTAAAAGATTTGATAAAATAGGATATGTAGTAGCGTTATCAACTGAACAGAATTACGCTGGTGCAAGTTATTTAGATGTTGAAGATATAATATTTGAAGAATTTATGAGCCGTAGTACATATCTACCTAACGAAAGTAATAAACTAATGAATTTTTATGCAACAGTAGATAGAAAAAGACTAAAAGTAAGATTATGGCTAGTAGGTAATACAATTTCTAGAGTATGCCCATATATTAACGACTGGGGATTACATCAAATAATAAGCAGTCAAAAACAAGGAACAATAGCAGTAAAAGAAATAGCAGACGTAGTCGAGGGAAATCCGCCTATAAAAATAGCAATAGAATATTGTATGTCAACGGGTCAAACATCGGGAACAATAGGAACAAACGCTAAAATGATAAATACTGGAGCTTGGGAAACACGCCCGCAACCGCATTTGCCAAAAAGCTATAAAGAATATAATGTATTATATCGTTTTGGTTTTCAATATCAAAGTTTCAAATTTTTATGTGAATATTTAGTAGATAGAAAAACGAAAAATAGCCCAATATGGTTTATACGTCCATACTATAAAGAATTTTCAAATAAAATAATTGTATTTTCTGATGTAATAAAAGTATCAAGATACTGGCAAAGAGATATATATAATATATCAATTAAAAATGATAAACTTCGTAACTTGTTTATGACGTTCAAGGAAAACAAAATATTTTATTCAAGTGATATGTGCGGAACAGATTTTAAGCAAGTTATAGATTTTCAAATAAGGAGATAAAAAATGAATAGTAAAATTTTATTAGTAAAAAATATACATATTGATAGACAATATACTAATGTACTTTCTTATAGTGAAGCACAGATGTTAGAACTTTGTCAAGCTAATTTAGTTGCTCAAGCTGATAATTACTCATTTTTACGCCCTACTGGAAGCATAATGGCTGGATTTACATACGCACAATGTTTACAAGCAAATTATATAGCTTTTCAAAACCCAGACTATTCAAACAAATGGTTTTTTGCTTGGATAGATGACGTAATATATAAAGGAGATAAAAATACAGAAATTACTTTTACTGTCGACGCTTGGACTACTTGGTTTTATAAATGGACTAAAAAGACGTGTTTTATAAATAGACAACACGTAAACGATGATACAATAGGATTACACACAATACCCGAAAATTTAGATGTAGGCGAGGTAGTACAAGAAAGTATAACAGAAGATTTAGCGTATGGCAATGCCATTGGTTATTGGATAGCTGTTGCGAGTAACTGGAAAATAAAAGACGGAAGCTCGGGGGCTGAATTATTAGAAAGCGACAAAGGTACACAATACGCTGGTATTACAGTATATGATAATACAGTGTTCGGAACACAATTATTTTTCTTTCATATTACATCTTTATCTAGTTTTAAAGATTTAGTATCATTATTACTTCGTACAAACGCCGACGGTCATATAGAAGATGTACAAAACATATTTATTTTACCCGATGTAGCAATAAACCAAAGTAAATTACAAAGTCATACGGCAAAAGTTATAAGTGATGAAAATACATTTAGTTTTTATACAATGAGTTACGATATGTCGCCCGAAAAATTTAATACAGAAATAAACAAAATAACTTCTTTTTCTGATTACACGCCAAAAAATAATAAATGTTTTGTATATCCATACAATTATATATTTGTTAGCAATAATCAAGGTAGCAACAATATATATAAATATGAAGATTTTAATACTGAAAAATGTATTTTTGAAAATCAATTTAGTATTGCTATTGGTGGAAGTGGTAGAATTGTACCAAAGAATTATAAAGGTATGGCGACAAATGATGACGAAGCGTTAGCACTAGGAAAATATCCAACTTGTGCTTGGAGTTCCGATGCATTTACGAACTGGTTAACACAAAACGGCGTTAATATGGCTGTAAGTTTAGGGTTAACAGCTGGAGCTATTGCGGGTACTATTGCAACTGGCGGGGCTACTGCACCGGCACTTGCTGGGGCTGTAATGAGTGTAGCTGGAAATATAGGTAATACAATAGGACAATTTTATCAAGCGTCATTACTTCCTAATATTAATGGTGGTCAAGCTAATGGCGATGTAATATGGGCTTGTAATAGAAATATGTTTAGTTTTAGACAAATGAGAGTAAAAACAGAATATTTAAAAATTATAGACGATTACTTTACACGATTTGGATATGCAATAAAAAGCTTAGAATTACCTAATATTACCGGTCGTAAATACTGGAATTATGTAGAAATAGGAGCTAGTGAGGAAATAGGATACGGAGAAGTACCAAGTAAATATATGGATATAATAAATAATGCTTGTAGACGTGGTGTTACTATTTGGCATAATCACGGAAATGTTGGAAATTACAGCTTAGATAATACTATTGTTTAACGTGAAACAAAATAAAAGAGAGGTTAAACCTCTCTTTTATTATACTGTTGCTATTTGTCAAATGTTTCTTGTGAAACATTATAAGTGTTGCAAAGGCAATGTTCAATTATAGATTTAAATTTTAGTTTATTCAAATGTATTATCTATAATATTATTATTTTCATCAAGTGTTACGCCTGTTGGATTTAAATTTTGGAGCCATCTTGATGGGCTATATGTTCGTGTTTGTTGGTCTAATGATGATAAACAATTTTTATAATTTATGTTATTTCTCATTATAATATTTTTATTATTTGTATTATTAATTATACCAGCATTATTGCTGTTGTAAGATGTTTCTTCAAATATATTATCTTCTAAAGTTGTTATATAATTTGGTTCTTCGTCATTTTTCATCAAAAATATACTAAAATTTGAAGTAGCAACAATGTTATTATTTTTTATTATACTATTTGTAGCAACTGCAATTGCTCTGGTTGAATATTTAAATAAATTGTTTTCTATAAATATTTTTTTAAATGAAGAACCTACACGAAAAGTTAATATTGTTGAATTAACTGATGGTTCATTAATAAATTCATTATTTTTTATAATTAGAGTATTGTTACCTGTTGTATTAGTTGATTGGACTGTTTCTATTGTACTATTATAAGGTAAATCTTTATTTCTATAGAAATAATTATTTTCAAAAACTATTGTACTATTTGATAAATTATTATTTTTCATTGATAAAAACATATTTTTGAAACTATTCCCTCTAAATGTTACATTTCCTTGTGCATATACTGGAACAGAAAAGCTATGAGATGTTTCTACTACTTCTCTTTCACCAATACAATTTAATACTTTTATATCTTTAGAATCTAAAATAGCTAATGAAGAATTTGAACCATTTTGTTTGTTATTTATTAATTTACAATTGTTAACTGTAATTAAACTAACATTTGTTCCATCTAATAATAAACCAGCTCCATAGTTTGAATTGAAAGAACAATTATCAAATAAAACATTTTTAACATTTTGATAAGAACCCGGTTCTACATCACAACCAGCACTTGGAGCAGTATGAAGATTATTATTTCCTGTATTATTGAATTGTGAATTTATAACATTGATTATATCACCATTTTCAATTGACATTCCTTGTCTTCTATTACTATCACAAATACAATTATTTATTGTTATATTTTTATTAAGAATAGAACCATTTCCATTATTATTTAGATTAATTCCATCACCCCAGCATTCAGATATTTTTAAATTATCTAATGTTATATTAGTTGATGATTTAATTGCTACACCATAACCCCATTCACCAGTTGCACCAGTATGAGTTGCTCTATCACCAATAATTAATCCATTTTTTAATATAATATTTTCTTTTTCAGCAATAGTAAAAATATTATAATTTTGTCTTGAATTAGTAATACATTTAATTGTTGATTCATTTAAATCTACATTTTTATTTGATGGTATTATTAATCCAGTTGTTCCAATTAATCCTGTTGTACTTCCTTCTGGTTGGCCTTCTTCATAACCTCTTACCATATAAGTATTACCTTTTATGAAAGATATGTTATAAGCTTTTGAAGAAAGAGCCAAATTTATTGCATTTGAATCATCAGTTGTTCCATCACCTTTAGCACCAAATTGATGAACGTTAACAGAGTCATTATCTATTATTAATGTAGCAAATAATCCATTTTTTAATTCTTCTTTATATTCAGTTTCACTTACTGTATTAGTTATTTTATAAGTAGCTTCTCCACCATCATTGATTTCATAATAACCTAAAGTTTTTGCATAACTTCCATTAATTAAATTTGTAGCATTTTTCATTGATTCAACATTATCAAATCCAAATATTGCTTTACTATTTAAATATGATGCAACAATTTCAGGAAGTGTTCCATCTGCAACCATTTGGTTTAGTTTATTATTTATTTCATCTTGTACATCTAAATTATCAAAATAATAATTTACATAATTTTGTAATTCTATAAATGCATTTGTAACATTTTCCATTTGAGTTCCTAGTGTATTTTCACTATTTATTATTTTATTCATTTCTTTTCCCAATTTACAGAATAATTGCCACTCAGTTAAAGCGTCAAAATCTGCTTCTATAAATGGAAAATTTTCTAGTAAGAACCATTTAAAAGGTGTTAATTTGTTAAAATTAAATTTATTCATTTTATCTCCTCTCTTTATACTAATTGATAAAAAAGACACTCTAAATCTTTAAATATCAATGTATATATTGATTTTATATTTTCTTGCATTTCTTTTAAAATTACTATTTTGTCGGCTGGTGTTCTTGTTATTGTTTCATTATATACGTTTTTGTCTGTACCTTGATTTGTTGCTTGTGATGTTCCTTGACTTGTAGAATTATCCTCGCCGTTATTTGTATTTGTATCGTAATTATAATTCGTAACATAACTACCGTTTCGTAAATCTTCAAGCTGATTTTGAGGTAGCTCACTATTTCTTCTGTCTGATATATCGTTAGTAGATGTAGTACTATGATTAGTTAATTGATTACTTGTATTATTTGTACTTTGTGATGTTCTATTATCTGTTCCAGTTCTTGTAGTTACTTCGCCGTCGTTAAATATTTCCCAATTTTCCAATGCGTCAAACATTTTATTATATAAAGGCATAATCTCGTTTAATTTTACATCTAATTGAATACGAAAAGCTGTTACAGTTTCAAAACCTATACGCCTTTGTAAAAAATGATTTAATATCATTGTTTCAAATTTTTCCTTTGTAATATTAGAAGTTAAAGGATAATCAAAATTAAATATTGTACTACGTCCAGCTTTTGCTAAGTCTTTTATTTTTACTTCGGGTGCTGGCTCGTTTAAATCTATATTAGGATTTACTATGCTTTCTAATATTGTATATATTGTAGGTGGTAAATTACAATTTGGAGGTAAAAATGGATAAAACATAAATAATCCGTTATAATATGGTATCATCTTCGCCCTCGCTTTCTACGTCGTATTCTTCTACCTCTTGTTCGGTAGTTGGTACGCCGTCGTAATATTTTACTTCTATTTTATTTTCTATTGCTGGTTTTCCATTCAGTAAAACTTTATTTGCAAATTTTTCGTTTATTTCTTCTATTGCTTTTTGTCTAGGCTCAAAACGACTATATCTGCTTGCAACTGTTCCGCCTTGACTTGCTAATACTTCGTCTTTTATATTACGTTCTTTTTTCTGAAAATTCATATTTGCAATACCTATAAGTCTTAAAAATTCGTTCCAGTCTTTCTCTTTGTGTAAGTCTATTTTATCTGCTACAAATGGTGCTGGTGCAAGTACTAGTGTCGTATCGTCCAAGTCTAAATCTTCATAAGCAATTACTGTATTTTCCATACCGTCAACGTTATTTACTAAATCTTGAATTGATTTTACTTTTTCTGATTTTGTTTTCCAAAATCTGGGTGTCTTCTGTTGCGCTATATTGATATCGGTCGTTCTAGTATCTAACGCTATGCGCTCGCTGTATTGTAAAATATCAAGCCATAATGGATAACGTCCGTTATTATCGTACATTATAACAAAATCGTCTTGACTTCTAATAAATTTAGTATATCCATTTTGTGATATTGCTTGTATGCTTGTAGGTCTACCGTAAACGTCTAATTTTCCTATATTTTGATAAGGTAATGCTAATAATCCTAATACTTCGTCTACGAAAAATGCTATACTTCCTTGTCTTAACAATGTTTTGTTTAAGTATGCTGTATCGATAAATTTAGGCATATTATTAAATTCAAAAACATTTTCAGCTAATGTAAGTAATTGTCTTTTATACATTTCGTAAGTTTTAAAATTAGACAACTGCGAATTTATTAATTTTCGTTTCATTTTTTTCTCCTTTCTTATAAAATAATAACGGCTAGATTTTATATCCAGCCGTATGATTATTAAAGAACTGTTATACTTGCTGTTCCAGTTTTTGTAGTATCATATACGCTTGTAGCTGTTACTTTTATTAAAGTATTTTCTTCATTACCTGTACTTGCAACGTGTCCAGCTGGGATATGTACTTTTCCGCTTAAATCTACTGTTGCTTTTTTAGTTGGGTCAGTTTCTGGGTCTTGTGTTATGCTCCAAGTAACTGCCTTATTTGCAAATCCAGTAGTTGCAACAACAGCTTGTAATTGTACGTCTAATCCAGCACTTGCTGAAGCTTCACTAGGGTTAACTGATACGCTTGTTACTGCTGGTGTATCTGTTGTAAACACAACTGCTCCCTTAAATGGAGATGTAGAAAGTACTTTCCAAGTATGCAACCAATGATTTCTTTTTAAGCTTTCTGGGTTATAAAAATCTGTCATTTTAGTATCTGCGTTATTATCCATTGCGTAAGAATAGTCTTGGAAAAATTCCTCGTCTATTATTACTGCTGGTATATTTGCAAGTGCTGTTAATTCTGCTTCTGTAAATGGTATGTATGCGTCGCCAAGTAATTCTTGTAATCTTGCTTCGTCGTGATTTCCAAATCCGTCAATTAAAGCACTTCTTGACTTCATTTCTGCTTCGTTACGGAAGAAAGAAGTTGCTAAAACATCTGTTGACATATCAGCTTCAAAATCTGTATTGATAATTGCTATTTGATTATCAAATGGAGTTGAAACTCTTACGCCAGCTGGGTTATAATTTGGACTTCTGAAAGTCATTAAATTTGATATAGATTTTAACTTCGCTACTCTTTGTCTTGGTGTTAAGTTTGCATAATCTTCAATTTTAACACTTGTAATAGTTCCGTCTATGATTCTTCTACATAACATATATTTATCTGCAATGTATTTGTCGTATTTGTATCCCTCATATAAAGAACCTACTATTTTTTCGATTAAATCAAATAATCCGCCCTCTGTATTGAAAGCCATTGCCATTTGTTCATCTGATGTAGTAGTTTTGTAGAATTTTTGATAATTGATTTCGTGTAAATAATTATAAATATTTGGTACAACATTTTCCAAGAAATGGTCTACGTCATTTGCAAATTCATTATAATCATAAACATTTGCTATATCTACTATCAATTCTCTAACTGTTTGCCCATAAGGTAAAGTACCTCTGTTCGCGAAAACTTCCCAAGGGTTTTCCCAGTAATTTCTATCAATTACAGTTAATCCTATTAAATTTATTGTATTTAAGAAAGCATTTTTATATCTTTCATTTGACATTATCAATTTACCTATTGGCGCTATGCTTTCGCCTTGTACTGGTAAATCTATTTCACTTGCTAGCTCTGGTGTAGTATTTATAATAAATGATAAAAGCTCGCTATCGTTATTAACTTTTAAAACTTTGTTTAAAGCCATTTTATTTTCCTACCTTTCTATAATTAAATTTCTTTTATGTCGATTACTTCTTTTTCTTCTAATTCTTCGTCGACTTCTTCTTTTTTGTCTTCAGCGTCTTTTTTGTCGTCGCCTTTTAAAAATCTTTGTTTGTATTTTTCTTGTAAATCGTCAAGTTTTGCTTGTAACTCGTCTATTTTAGTTGTATCTACTTCGCCTACTTCCATACTGTCTTCTATGTCTTCTAATAGTTGTATTGCTATATCGTTATCTGTTACAAGTTCATTAACTTTTTGTTTTAGTTCTTCTTTACTAAGCTTCATTTTCTTTCTCCTCCTCTCCTTTTTTACTTTTCTTTGTTGTTCTTGTATTTTTTACTTCCATTGTATCGCATAATCGTTGCATTACTACTGTATTATTGTTTATAGCGTCTTTTAATTCGTCTTTGTATGCTAGCATAACTTTTGTGTGCTGTGCATTTAATTCAGATGTTTCTTTTGAGTTCTTATCTGTAATATATTTAACATACCAAGCCATACCAAGACACGCGACAACTGGAAACGCATAACTTCCTAAAAGAGTTGCAATATCCATTTTCTATCTCCTTTCTAGTTAGTATCTATTAAAATTATATATACAAATTTTAATTTCGTCAATAATAAAACGAACATTTTTAAAAAAATGTTCGTTGTTTTTTTATTTTATTTGTTAATACAGCCCAAGGAAATTTCTTTCGTTTTTTTGTAACTTTTGGTACTGGTGGTAAACCCCCTAAATATTCGTACCAGTATTCAGCTTGCGTTCCTCTTGCTGGTTGGTTTGGGTCTGCTGGTCTTTCATAATTTGCTAAAAAAGCTAGTGCTAAATTATATGGTGTATCAGTACTTTGTGTAAATTCATAAAAACTATAATTATAAGTACTCGTTGCTATCCATTGTATATTATTTTCTACTTCATAAATTATTCTATATAAGTTAGCGTCCATTTCTGACGGGTCGCTAAAACCTTGATTTACTATCCAGTTTGTATATTTAGTGTATGGCGTCCATTGTACTAAACCATATCCATGTGCTTCCGGGTCGCCACCTACTACGTCACTTTCCCAACGCCCGAGGGTTTATACTACTTTCACTTTGCATATTACCTAATACGCCAGCTACTGCATTTAAAGTCCAGCCCTTTGCTTGTAAATAAGCCCATATATAACGCGCGTTTACTTGCTCCTGTTCTAATGTTAAAGCTTGCGAACTGTCGTATGTATTACCCCAATATGTACCATATTGCCCGAGTTCTTTCTAATAATGCCATTATTTAATCACCAACTTTTGATTAGGATATATTAAATTTGGATTTTTAATATTATTGTCTTTTGCTATTTTTTGGTATGTTGTATTATATTTCTTTGCTATTGCTGATAATGTATCCCCCGATTTTACTATGTATATTGTTTCTTGTGAAACATTTTTACCTAATAATATTTCGTTTACTTTTGCTTGTACTTTATCATATATATTACCTAGTTTGTCTTTTCTTTCTTGTCCGTTTCCATATTTACCTTCTATTACTTCTTTTGCTAATTCTTCTATTGATTTTAAGTTATTAACAACTTTATCCCCATATTGTGTATAACTTATATCTAAGTCTACATTTCCATTAATACCTTTTATTTCTCCTTTACTTGTATATTGCCATATATCTACTTTAAAATCTGCAGTATGTTTTTCTACTCCCCATTGTGCAAGCCATATATTATATTTTTCTAACTCTTTTACATTTATTTTATTCGTAAACCAATTAAGATTAGCATATACGCCCGCTTGATAACCTTCTTTTATTATTTCTTCGCAAAATACTTTTGCCATTTCTGTTATTGTTTCTTTGCTTGCATTTCCAGTAGTTTTAGCGTCTTCTAAATCATAAAAAATTGGTAAATCAAATTCTTTATTTTTTATAAATTCTAAACAATTTTTTGCCTCTGCTTTTGCGCCCTCTATTGTACTTGCATAACTATATAAATAAGCACCTATTTTAATACCTGCATATTTTAAACCTGCGTAGTGGTCTTCAAATTTACTATCTTTTTGTGATATATTTTTTCCAAAACCACAACGGATAATTGCAAAGTCTATTCCTTGTGCTTTTAATTCTAAATAATTTACTTTTTCTTGCCAGCAAGATAAATCAATTCCTTTCATATTTATTCTCCTTTCTTAAATACTTCTTCGTATATTTTTAATTGTATCCCATTTAATATATGTTGTAA
>SAMEA3663241__coassemble_257_pt1 | contig 14308 bp, 12 predicted proteins | sample SAMEA3663241__metabat2_low_PE_011 | metagenome-assembled genome bin SAMEA3663241 (sample SAMEA3663241) | pig gut metagenome | biome: pig gut; feature: pig-associated habitat; material: faeces | place: China | collected 2013 | reverse complement strand
GGCACGAATTGATTCGTGCCAAATTGCCCCGTCCCCATTGGCTCCCCATTGGCTCAAATTTGTTCCGTCCAAATTATCAAATTATTAAATCGCAATTTGCACAATTTTATTTTCCTGTATACATTTATGCACATCTAAAATTCTTTGATTAGAAGACCCTCTAAATTTTAAAGTTGGATCTTTTTTATCTTGCACAAATCTTCCATCAACCAACACATCAATTTCATTTAAAGCCTCGTTTGTTGTATTATCATTTCTATTTTTTAGTTCTTCAATTGTATAACCACTATAACACCACACATTGAAATTTGGTCTTACTTTTTTTACTTCTTTTATAAAATCTAAAACTTCTCCAACATTTTCCTTGCAAAGAGGCTCTCCACCACTTATAGTAATGCCTTTTAATATTGAATTATCACAAATTCTATCTATTATTTTTTGTTTATCAAATTTTTCACCGTAATTATAATCTTGCGCTATTTTATTTTGACATCCTGGGCAGTTATGAGGGCAACCACTTACAAACAACACCGCTCTCCAACCTAGACCATTTGATATACTTTCATCATAAAAACCTGCCATATTCATTTTTACATTACCTTCTTTCCGCTTATGTTTTCCATATTTTTAGTTATATTTCGTAACATGCATCAAATATTTTATAAAATCTGATGCATGTTTCAAAACTCTAACTTAATTCTTATTGTGCACCTTTTATTTCATTATCTCCACCAATATGTGTAACTCTATCTCTTAACTCACTTAATTTACCATTATTCCAACGAGAAGTTGTTCCAACTAAATATCCAGTGATTCTTTGAATTGTATCGATGTTTACGCTTCCACATACAGGGCATCTATCTAATGTAGCATCAGCATTTTCAAATCCACAATCCATACATCTAGAACGAGTATGATTAACACTTCCATAACCCATATTATATTTATCCATTAAGTCAACAACACCCTCAATAGTATCTGGATTATGTGTAGCATCACCATCTAATTCAATATAGAAAATATGTCCACCTCTTGTTAAATCATGATATGGAGCTTCTATTTTAGCTTTGTGCTCTGCTGTACATTTATACCAAACTGGAACATGGTTACTATTTGTATAATAATCTCTATCTGTAACACCTAAAATTGTTCCATATTTTTTTCTATCAATTTTTGTAAATCTACCTGATAATCCTTCAGCTGGTGTAGCTAAAACACTATAATTTAAATCATATCTATCAGCAAATTCTTTTACAATATCACGCATTTCAGTAACAATTTCAACACCTAATTTTTGAGAATCTTCAGATTCAGCATGATGTTTACCTGTTAAAACTGTTAAACATTCAGCTAAACCTATAAATCCAATTCCTAAAGTTCCTTGTTTTAAAACTGGTTCTACAGGATCATTTGGTGCTAATTTATCACTACCTTCCCACATTCCTGCCATTAATAATGGGAATTGTTTTGCAATAGCTGTACATTGGAATTTATATCTATCATATAATTGACGAGCAGCAACTCCAACATATTCCTCTAATTTATTCATAAATATTTTCTTAACAGCTTTTTTGTAAGCAGCTGTCATAAATTCTTCTGAACCTCTACCTAATTCAAATTTGCAACCTGTTTTTTCTTGTGCTTCTAATGCAGATTCAATGGCTAGTTTTGGGAAATCTAATGTTGTAAAAGATAAATTTCCTCTACCAATAGATGTTTTTTCACCATGTCTATTCTCAAAAACTCTAGTTCTACAACCCATTGTAGCACATTCATATTTAAATCTTTCAGGGTCTTTTGCATTCCATTTTTCATGTTGATTGAAAGTAGCATCTAAGTTCAAGAAATTAGGGAAAAATCTTTTTGCAGTAACTCTACAAGCTAATTTATATAAATCATAGTTTTTATCTTTTGGTAAATAGTTAACACCACGTTTTTTCTTCCAAATTTGAATTGGGAAAATAGGAGTTTCATTATTACCAACACCTCTTTCAGTAGATAATAAAAGCTCTCTTATAATACATCTACCTTCTGGAGAAGTATCTGTACCATAGTTGATTGAACTAAATACAACTTGGTTTCCACCTCTTGAATGAATAGTATTCATATTATGTATAAATGCTTCCATTGATTGATGAACTCTTGAAACAGTGTTGTTTATAGCAAATTGTAAATCTCTTTCTTCACCTTTTAAATCTTTAACATCTTTTTTAATATAATCTTCAACTTGATAATCATAATATTTTGATAAATCATTTCCTGTAAATTCTTCAATTTTTTTGATTTCTTCAACAAAAGTCATTTTTACATAAGGTGCTAAATAATAATCAAATGCTGGAATAGCTTGTCCACCATGCATTTCATTTTGTACTGTTTCCATTGAAATACAACCTAAAATACTAGCAGTTTCAATTCTTTTTGCAGGTCTTGAAGCGCCATGTCCTGCTTTAAAACCATTTTGTAAAATTTTATCTAATGGATGTTGTAAACAAGTTAAAGATTTTGTTGGATAATAATCTTTGTCGTGAACATGAATATATCCTTCTTTAACAGCTTTTCTTGACTCTTCTGAGAATAAGAAATCATCAACAAAAGGTTTTGTAGTTTCAGAAGCAAATTTCATCATCATACCAGCAGGTGTATCTGCATTCATATTAGCATTTTCTCTTGTTATATCATTTGCTTTTGCTCCAATAATATCTAAGAAAATTTCTTTTGTTTTAGATTTTCTTGCTACATCTCTATTATATCTATATGTTATATAACTTTGGGCAACTTCTTTTCTTGAAGTTGTCATTAATTTCTTTTCTATTAAATCTTGAATTTCATATACAGTAACTTGATTTTTATCTTCAAGTTGTTTTTCAACTGTATTAGCCACTTTGTTAGCTAACTCAACATCAACTCCACCTTGAGTTTGTGCCATAGCTAATGTTATAGCTTTAACTATTCTTTCTTTATTAAATTCAACTAATCTTCCATCTCTTTTGATAACTTGCATCTTACATACATCCCTTTCTTCATGAGTTTTTTATTATTTATTTCATTTGATGAACTAATTATAACCTAACAATTTTTATTTTTTTGTTGCATTTGCAACAGATTATGACTTTTTTATTAGCGAACATTTATAGCCCAGTTATTTCTAAGAAACTTTTTTTAAAAAAAGTTTTTTACAAATTTGTTACATAGTTATTACGTCTATTTTCCATAAAATGTTGATGTTTTTTACTCTCTACACACTCTTCATTCTAATAGTTAATTTTGTGTACTTTCAGTACTTGTCAATAGCCAAAAAGGGAAAAGAACTATTACTGAGGCTACTTTTTCATCAGCCTCAGTAATAGCTCTTTTTCCTTTTTTATAATCACGCTTTAGCAATTGTGAATATTCCTACAAAACTAGCGCCTCTTTGTTTTAAAACTTTAGCACATTCATTAACAGTAGCACCTGTTGTAAAAACATCATCAAAAACTGCTACTCTCTTGCCCTTTATAATATCAATATTAATTCCAACATCAAAAGCATTTTTTATATTTCTAATTCTGTCTAACTTATCATCTAAACTACTTTGTGCAACTACATTATTATTTTTAATAATTACATTGTTAAAATACGTTTTTTTGCATCTTTTAGCAATATCTTTTGCAATAAGTTCACTTTGGTTATAACCTCTAGATTTAAATCTTTTCTTATGAATTGGCACTGGAATAATTATGTCATAATTGCTAATAAATTGATTAGTGAACTGCTTATCTCTAATAAACAATTCACTAAAACTTTTATATAAATATGATTTTTCGTCAAACTTATACTTTATAATACTTTCACGAATATCTTTTTTATATTTAAATAAATACAAATGCTCATCAAAAAATACTGGAGCATTTTGATAATTGTCTATCGTAGTAGATTTTTCTTGTTCAAATTTTTGTTCACATTTTTCACATAGAAACTCATTGTTAATTTTATTACAAAATCCACATACTGGAGGGAAAATCAAATTTAGGATTATATTAAATATTTTAGAAATATAATTCATTTTAAATTCACTTTTTTAATTTTGAAATTTCTTCAATAGATAAATCTGTTAACTTAACTATTGTTTCATCATTAATTCCACTTTCGATCATCTTCTTAGCAATTTCAATTTGCTTTTCTTTTTCTCCATCTTTATATGCTTTGGCCATTTTCAATTTTTCTAAATTATCAGCTAGGATTCTTTCATTTAAAGCATTCATAACATCATCATCTGTCATCACAATATCAACAATTTTATTAATTTCTTCAATACTTCTGTTCATATCAAACAACTCCCTTAACTCATCTTCATTTAAGCTGTAAGTAAAATATGCAAGCCATTGTTCTTCTTTAGTTTTTATTTCTTTAACTTGCTCTAAAAACTTTGGAAGTTGGATATAATGATATTCTATTTTGTCAATCAATTCCTCATTATTAAAATCCCTTTTAACTCTTGCTATTTCATGATAATTCCCATCTTTGAATAAGTTAAATCCTAGAATCCAAATTACAACAGTCTTTGGAATTTCTAAATAATTTTCTGAAACTCTTAATGAATTATACATTATTCCACTTGCATATACTTCGCTTCTTTCCCTTATATTATACTCGTTTTTATTCTGAAGTTCAACATTTATTATCTCTTTTCCGTTTTGATTTTCAACTTCTACAAGTATATCCAGTCTCATTAATTTATTATCTGCATGAATTTTATCAATTGGAACATCATTTTTTATTATAATATTGGTTATTTTTCTATGTAAAACTCCTTCCAAAAAATCTTTTAAATATTGAAACCTTTCATTTGTTCCTAATGCAATTTTAAATATTTCATCCCTTCTAATACTTATTTCGTTTTCAGAATAAGGTTTATACGGTCTCTGTTTTAATATCATAGGCACTATTTCCTTTCTATTTCTTACTATTCTTTATTTGTATGAATTGTTGTTCCTATTGGAACTAAGATAAAAAAGTACTTTTTTGTAAAAATTATTTTGATTTAATAATTTATTAAGAAATTAAAATTTATAAATTTTATACATGAATTATATAACACAAATATACATATATCAAGAAAAATCGTCCGACAAACTTCGACACAATCCCCACACTATCTAACCCCCGTCTTCAGAGTAGCCTAAATCATAGAATTATAATTCTATGATTTAGGCGGCCCACTATAAAACGAGAAATTTAAAACCTCATATCCTCCCAATTTCTAAGCTTAAATTCCAACCCAGTATTACGTTTCTTACAATCAACATTACCAACCATAAACTCAATAACACTAGAATATCCAACCATGATAAGTAGCTTTTTCGCCCTTGTCATTCCAGTATACAACAAATTTCTAGTAAGTAGCATCGGAGCTGATGGTGAAATTGGAATAATAACAACATCAAATTCGCTTCCGTTGTGCCTTATGAACTGTAATTGCATAAGCATGTTCTAGTTGGTCTAACTCAGCATATTGATACCACACAATTTTATCATCATCAAATTTTACTTTAATTTGTTTATCTAAATCATCAATTTTCTCAATAATTCCAAGTTCTCCATTAAAAACGCCTGTACCATTTTCAGAAATGCTCCTTCTTAATGATTTCCCGTCATCATCATTATTGTTATCAATAAATAAAGCCTTTTTCTCCCAATAAATATCATAATTATTTTTAACCTGCATTACCTTATCTCCAACTCTAAAAATCGTTCCAAGAACATTTTTCTCCGCTTTTTTCTCAGAATATGGATTTAACTTTTCTTGCAAGGCTCTATTTAATTCTTTTGTTCCAAGTAATCCCTTTTTAGTTGGTGTTATTACTTGAATATTTTTAAAGAACTCATAATCCCCCATTTTTTTAAGTCTTCCATTACATAATGAAATAACTTGTTCTAATATTTTTTCTTGATTTGTTTCTTTAATAAAAAAGAAATCTTCCTTTAGTTCATCTTCTACATCTTCTTTTTTTACAAAAGATTCTCCATTATTTATTCTATGCGAATTCAGAATTATCTTACTTTTAGCAGCTTGTCTAAATATTTTATTTAAAGTTATTGTTGTAATTTGTTCAGAATTTATTAAATCTTGTAAAACATTTCCTGGTCCAACTGATGGTAATTGATCAACATCTCCAACTAATATTAATTTTGTTCCTTGATATAATGCTTTTACTAAATAATTCATTAAAAAAACATCAACCATTGACATTTCATCAATAATTACAACATCTGCATCTAATGGAGCAATTTCAAAATCAACATTTTCGTAATTTCCTTCATCCTCAATTTTTCCGATTTCTAGTAATCTATGTAAAGTTTTTGCTTCTTCTCCAGTTGTTTCAGTCATTCTTTTAGCTGCTCTTCCTGTTGGAGCACACAACACTGCTTTTTTCTTATGCTTTTTATATAATTCAATAATTGTTTTTATAATTGTAGTTTTACCTGTTCCAGGCCCACCTGTGATTATGCAAACATTATTATCATTTACCGCTTCTATTGCTTCCTTCTGTTTCTCTGATAAAAATATATTTGTCTTTTTCTCAATTTCTTTTATCTCTTTACTAAGATGAGATATTTTTTTAATATTTCGTGCCTTATCTAATGTTAATAACTTTCCTGCAATATTTTGTTCAACTTCATAATAATAATATAAATATATCCATAAATTTCCATCTCGTTCTTCTAAATAAACCTCTTGTTTTGCTTTCATATTTATAATAGTATTTTCAACTGCTTCATCATTTACATTTAATAAGTTTTTTACAAAATTAAATAAATTTTCTTTTGTAACAGCACAATGTCCATTATAAGTAGCCCTTATTAATGCATATTTAATTCCGCTTCTTACTCTTTTTTCATTATCTAATGCAACACCCATTTCTAAAGCCATTTTGTCAATTAATTTAAAATCAACATTATTTGCCACATCTATTAAAACATATGGATTTGCCTCAATTTCTTGAATTGCATTAACACCTAAAGCTTTATAAACGTTTTTGGCATTTTGAACGCCTATCCCAAACCTCTCTAAAAATCCTACTATTTGCCATAGCTCCCAGTTTTCATTAAACTGATTTGCAATTTCAATTCCTTTATTTTTTGTGATTCCCTTTACACTGCCAAGCTTCTCAGGTTCGAATTTTAAAACATATAAGGTTTCATCCCCAAAATAATCAACAATTCTTTTTGCAAGAGCTGGACCAACACCTTTTATTGTTCCATTACCTAGATATCTTTCTAAACTATCTAATGTTTCAGGCATTATTTTTTCAAAAGTTTCTATCTTAAACTGTCTTCCATATTCAGGATGTTCAACATATTTTCCTTCTAACTTCAATGAATCTCCTATTGTCATAAATGGAAGATACCCAACAACAGTAATTTCCTCAAACTCTGTTTGCAAAACTGCAATTGTATAGCTATTAATTTCATTTTGAAAAATTATCTCTTTAATTTCACCCTTAAGTTCCACTTCAAATTTGCTCCTTTTTTAGTGTTTTTTATAAACTGTACGTATAGTTTATCACAGTATATATTAAAAGTCTATTACTATTTTTTTGATTTTTTAAACTAATTCTTCTGCAGTTTGGGAGACAATCACACTTTTCCAAAAAAATCATACAATAAACCAAGAGGTGATTACACATGCAAGACTTCATCACAAACTGCATATTATGGACCTTTGCCCTTTACGGCTTAATAGAAATAATAAAAAACTTTATTTACATACACTCTTGCAACAAAATACACACAGAAGGAATAAATCTAATAATCGCTGTAAAAAACCAAGAAAATGAAATTGAAGGATTTTTACGAACCCTAAATTTCAGATTAATCTACGGAAAAGAAAACTGTATTGAAAACATTATACTCTTAGATTTGAACTCAAGTGATAATACAAGAAAAATAATAGAAAATTTTGCAAAAGACTACCCAAATATACAACTTTTAAAATGGAATGAATTTGAAGAAATATTCTGCCCTTAAATTGGGGACGGAGATTTTAAATTGGGGACGGAGATTTTTTTAAATTTTTAAAATTGGGGACACTTTTGTCTTTTGAATAGCCGGAATCATAGAATTATGTAGCGTCCAGAAATATATTAATACACAGTGAAGTGCGCTAGTAAAAGCGCCCTTCAACATTATCTTTCGCCCCTATCCCTTTCTGCTTTAAGAGCAGAGATGCCGCTACGGCAACAGAAGAAAGAAGTTTGAATTTTAAAACTATAAAATTTATACACTATCTTTTTTATTCACTAGGCTCAATCTTTTTTGTAATCATTTTTAATGCCTTTTGTCTTTCAATCATTATAACATGCCCACAACCTTGACATTTTAATTTAAAATCAACACCAACTCTTGTTATTTCCCATAGTTTGCTACCACAAGGATGTTGTTTTTTTGTTCTAACTATATCTCCTATGTTATATTCCATTATTTAAATCACTCTCTTTCATTTTTAAATTTGGGACGGAGAAAATTTCAATTTTTTAAAATCAGGGACGGAGATTTTTTTAAATTTTTAAAATTTTCTCCGTCCCCAATTTTAAAATTAACTTAATCTTTCAGCCACTACTTCTTTTCCTAAAACTTGCATAATTTCATACAAGTCCGGAGTATTTTGTCTTCCTGTTAATGTAACACGAATTACTGTGCTTATATCTCCAACATGTCCTGGCCATTTTTCTGGTTCTGCTTTAAACATTTTAACTTCTCTAGCAAAACCTACTTCTTCAGCCAAATCCTTCATTTTATCAAACCATGTTTGTTTGTCATCATTTATGTCAAAATATTTTTCAACATATAATTTTGTAATTTTTGATATCATATCTTTATCAGATATTTTTCCATATTCAAATTCTGCATTTTTATCAAATTTGTCATTAAACATATATGAAATTGTATATTTTAATTCAGACCATTTTGATAAATCTTTTCTTGGTTTAGCGTTTCCTCTTTCAATTCCTAAAACTCTTAAAGCATATTCTTTATCAGAAGAAAGCATTTCAGCAAGTTCAGTATCAAACTCTTTTGCCCAAGCTAAAGCTTCATCATAAACCCTTTGAGCTGAGTATTTTGAAATAACATTTTTTGATACATCTAATAATTTAACCATATCAAATAATGCTCCACTTACACTCATTTTATTTAATTGGAAATCAAATTCATCTATTGATTTATCTGGATTTGCTCTTCTCCAATTTTCAAATGTTGAGTTTGCTATGTTTAGTAGGTATTCTTTAACTGATTGGCTTGGAATTCCTACTTCTTCATAATATGATGCAGCCGCTTCTGGATCTTTTCTCTTACTAATTTTTCTCTTATTTCCATTATCATTTTTTAGAAGTGTAGGAGTATGAGCATATTTAGGTGCCTTAAATCCTAACTCTTGGAATAATTGTAAATGAAGTGGAACAGATGATAACCATTCATCACCTCTTGATACAATTGTTGTTCCCATTAAATGGTCATCAATCGCATGTGCAAAATGATATGTTGGTAATCCATCTGATTTAATAATAATTATATCTTGATCATTTTCAGGAAACTCTACATTTCCTTTAATAATATCCTTATGTTTAATTTTTCTATCTTCTCTACCTGGTGATTTGAATCTTATAATATAAGGTTCTCCTGCTTTTATTTTTTCAGCAGCTTCCTCTACAGATAGATTTCTTGATGTTGCCCAAACTCCATAATAACCAGTTCTAACTTTAGCTGCTTCTTGTTTTTCTCTCATTTCATTTAATTGTTCTTGTGTTTCAAAACCTGGATATGCTTTACCTTGTGCTATTAAATATTTAGCATAAGATTTATATATATCCCCTCTCATTGATTGTCTATATGGTCCGTATGCACCTTTTGATTCAGTTTCACTTATCATTCCCTCATCAGGTTCCAAATCAAACTTTACAAGTGATTCAATAATTTGATTAATACCATCTTCTACTTCTCTTTTTTGGTCTGTATCTTCTACTCTCATGTAAAATACACCATTTGTTTGATTAGCCATTTTTCTAGCAATTACAGCTTGATATATTGTTCCTATATGTACATTTCCAGTAGGGCTTGGTCCAATTCTTACAACTGCTGCTCCTTCTGGTAAATTTCTTCCAGGATATTTTTCCTCATAATAAGAAATATCCTTTGCATCTGGAAATATTAACTCTGCTAAATCTTTATAATCCATTTTAATTCATCCTTTCTTTTTAAATCAGGGACGGAGAAAATTTCAAAAATTTAAAATCAGGGACACTTATCAAAAATAAAAGATATCCCCTCTTTTCTGTCCGTCTTAAATTTAAACACTATCATTTTTTAATATTTTATTAATTTTATACCTTGTTAATTTAAACACTTCACACACTTTATTTATCGGTACTTTGTTTTCTACAATTAAGCTTTTCACTGTTTTGGCTAATAGTTTTTCATCCATTATAATCTCACCAATATTAATATTCAGCAATTCCTTAATTTTTTTATCATAATCAACATCTTCAGCAAAATCTATGAAATCATATTCCTCATCGTTTTTATGCATTTTAATAAAAGTATCTAAATAGTTTACCTTAGTTCCAAAAATAAGTTCTAAAATATCATCTTCCACTGTTCCATTTATAAACTTGTTATAACTTGAATATTTGTACTGGCTAGGTTTAGCAACCATCTTTGCCTTTACTGGGTTGTTATGTACATATGCTATGCAATTAAATAAGTATTTTCTGTTTAAAATAGGCTCGCTTTCATATCTGTTTCTAAATACGACACCAACCCTATTCTTGACATTGTTATAATACTTAGAAAAGGAAATATTAATACTCTTCATAAAATTCGACATTTCTTCAATTTCATTGGTAAACAAAATCATGTGTGCATGATTATCCATTATACAATGCGATATATCCTTAACATCATATTTTTTCAATGCGTCTTGCATTAATTTTTCGTATTTCTTCTTTAATAGCTCTGTATCAAATATGTATTCTTTATTGATTCCTTGAACCATAACATGAAATACATTACAATTTAATATTTTTCTTGATTCTCTAGGCACTCGGGAATAAACCTCCTTTTATAAATTTATTTGCTTGTATTTTGTTTTCCCCCTTAAAATGCCCCCTATGATGTACATTTTAGCATAAATCTTATTATTTTTCAAGATATTATTTTTATTTTACAATTAAACCATGTATCAGAATAACCGTCCCTCATTTTAAATTTTTGAAATTTTCTCCGTCCCCAATTAACCAAATTAAAAAAATAACCCCCAAATAATTTGAAGGTTATTTTTTCCTGCCGAGCATTAACTTTTTCAACCATACTTTTACCAAGCAATAAAATAGTATTCCCCATCTCTTTGTCCAGTAACCTTATCTTTGTAATAGAAAAATGTAACATCACCTTCCTGGTGTGCAACTAATCTTTTCCTTATTGCAAAGCCTCCATTGGAATCTTCATCAAGAACAACCTCTATAACACAATTATCATGTACTCTGACAAAATAATATGCATTTTCAGTTATCAGTATGTAGATTTCCATATTAGACATTGGGCATGGCGATATAACACTATCAGCTTTGATGCTTGAATCGCCTGTTACAACTTTTACTGCTTTTCTGATGTTCTCATGTAACAGTCCACCTTTAAATGGCACAAATTTATGAATGCCTTTTTTGGTGCAAATGTGAGTACTTCCGTTTGGTTCAGTAAACTTTAATGTCACGTCTTTCATTTTCAATTCCTCCTAGTTAGAATATGAATTGTTTTCGTATAAAGTTCTTTATATTAGAACTATAAAACATATTATACCACTTTATGTTAATTTGTGCAAGTATATCCGTCCCTGATTTTAAAAATTTAAAATCTTCTCCGTCCCCAATTTAAAAAATTTAAACTTCCATAATAATTGGCAATATCATTGGATTTCTCTTAGTTTTTTGGAAAATATAATCTCTTAAATTATCTTTTAATGCTGATTTTATAGTAGACCAATCTGTAATATTTCTTTCTTCAAAATATTGAACTTCTTCCCTAATTTGTTTTTTAACATCATCCATCAAGTTTTCAGATTCTCTTACATAGACAAATCCTCTTGAAATTACATCAGGTCCTGAAACAATTTCTCCTGAAGCTGAATCCATTGTCATTACTATAATTATCAATCCGTCTTGTGATAAATGTTGTCTATCTCTTAAAACTATATTTCCAACATCTCCTACACCTAAACCATCTACTAAGATTTTTCCTGATGGAACTGATGTTGTTATTTTAGCTTCTTTTTCATTTAATTCTAATACTCTACCATTTTCTAGCATAAATATATTTTCTGCTGGAATTCCCATTTTCTTAGCTGTTTCAGCATGTGCACGTAATTGTCTATATTCACCATGAACTGGTAAAAAATATTTTGGACGAACTAATGACATAATTAATTTTTGTTCTTCTTGGCACGCATGTCCTGAAACGTGTATGTCTTCTAATGCACTATATACAACCTCTGCACCTATTTGCATTAATTTATCTATTACTTTTGACACTAATTTTTCATTTCCAGGTATTGCTGTTGCTGAAATTATTACTAAATCATTTGGAGTTATAACAACTTTTTTGTGCTCACCAGCAGCCATTCTTGTTAAAGCAGACATTGCTTCACCTTGGCTTCCTGTTGTTAAAATTGTTAATTGCTCATCTGTATAATTTTTAATCATATCAATATCTATGAATGTGTTGTCTGGAACTTGGATATATCCTAAATTTCTTGCAACTTCAATCATATTAATCATACTTCTACCACAAACAGCAATTTTTCTTCCATATTTTACAGCTGAATTACATATTTGTTGAACCCTGTGTACATTAGATGCAAATGTTGCAACTACAATTCTTTTCTTGCAATTCATAAATAATCTATCAAATACTTCTCCTACAGAACTTTCAGACATTGTATATCCTTTTCTTTCAGAGTTTGTACTATCTGATAATAATGCTAAAACACCTTTGTTTCCAATTTCAGCTATTCTTCCAAAATCCATTAATTGGTCATCAATTGGTGTAAAGTCTATTTTAAAATCTCCTGTATGCATTACTGTTCCAACTGGTGTATGGATTGCAAGCATTACAGAATCTGGAATACTATGTGAACTTCTTATAAATTCTACTTGAATTTTTCCAAAGTTAACAGTTTGACCTTGGTCAACTGTGTGTAATCTAGTTTTACGTAATAATTTATGTTCTTCTAATTTATTTTGAATTAAACCAACTGTTAATCTTGTTGCATAAATTGGCATATCAACTTGTTTTAAAACATATGGAATTGAACCAATGTGGTCCTCATGACCATGTGTTATTACTAAACCTTTGATTTTTTCTTTATTTTTTACTAAATATGTTACATCAGGAATAACTAAATCTACACCTAACATATTATCTTCTGGGAACTCTAATCCACAATCTACTAACACAATTTCATCATCATATTCAAAAATTGTGATGTTTTTTCCAATTTCCTCTAAACCACCTAATGGTATGATTTTTAAATTAGGCTTTTTGAATTCAAATTTTAAATCTGGGTTTTGATTTCTGATTTTCTCTTTTTTTGCTAACTCTTTATCTTTAGCCTTTCTTTCTTTTTCAATATTTTCTCTCTTTACACCGTTCTTTGCAATTTTTTTATTCTCTGAAATCTCATTATTTGTTCTCATGCTTTTTTTATTATCTCTTTGTCCATCTTTTACTCTCTTTTTAGTAATTTTATCTTCGTCTCTCTCTATTCTATAGTTTTTTTCATAATTTACTTTATCTTTAGTGTTTCTTTGTTTTTTTTCTTTACTTTTTATTTCATTTGTCATAAATTTAAATCTCTCCTTTTCTTATTTATTTTTTGTTTCAGTTTAAATTCATATACATAAAATAAGAAAAATTGTCACAACAAAAAAATAGTTTATTAAATATTATAAACCACATAATTTTTAATTATATTTTTCCGAACTCATTCTACAATCTTTTTTATTAATATTTACCCACACCTTTGATAAATATTTATATATAAATTTAATCTCATTTTCCCATTTTCTGGTACTAACTGGTTATTATTATACTATTTTTATGTTGATTTGTCAATATGTTGGAGGGGGTTTTGAAAAAGCATATTTAGCAGTCAAAAAAACACGAAAATATTTTACCTAATGTGCTCTAGGACAAATATTTCGTGTTTCATATTAAAATTTAATTTCGTATCATTATTTTTAATCTTTCAATTTTTCAATTTCTTCTCTAGCTAAACCTG
>SAMEA3663241__coassemble_248_pt1 | contig 14636 bp, 2 predicted proteins | sample SAMEA3663241__metabat2_low_PE_011 | metagenome-assembled genome bin SAMEA3663241 (sample SAMEA3663241) | pig gut metagenome | biome: pig gut; feature: pig-associated habitat; material: faeces | place: China | collected 2013 | reverse complement strand
AAAACTGATTTATTTCAAATATTACAAAAATAAGTCGAAATCTTAATGTAAATGTAATAAAAGAGAATTATGCTTTTTCCGTAGATTATATAAGAAAACATTAAAAATAGTGGTATTGCAAACGAAAAAAAATTCTTTATAATGTATTACAGTAAACAAAATTCAATTTTTGAGGGAGGAAAGAACTTATGAAAAATTTAGAAAGGAACACAATTATTAAGAAAATATTGGTAGCAATTTTAATCTTAACTATGATAATACCATATTTTCCTATGTCAGTTTTTGCAGAAGATGAAGGTAATAATCAACAACCTATAACATTTACTGCAAAATGGTCAAGCAACAATGAAACAGAACAAGGTACAACTAATGACACATTTGGTATTGATTTTTCAATGTCATTTAATAATATAAATGGTTTCCAAAATGTGGGATTAGTAATTAAAACAGATGGAGGAACTGACGCTTTTGATACTGTTACTGTACAAGGAATTACAGGTGCTACAGTAGATGAAAATAGTACACATTTAGGAAGTGGTCAAGCTATTTTAGACCTTGGAAATATTAATTCAGGTACTTCAATAGGTGGTACTGCAAGTGTAAGCTTCAAAAATTTAGATGCTATTAAAGATAGAAAAGTTACTGTAACTTTAACTGGAACTTATAGAGATAATAATGGAGATACACATACAATTGAAAGAGAAATTGCTGAAAAAACATTAAATGCAAGAATAACACCAGCAGCTGTTATTACACCATTTAGTGCTGATTTAACATGGCAAAAAGTTATGGAAAATGGCGTACTAAAAGATAAAAAATCTACAATTACTGCCAATACAACAAAAATAAAAGAGAGAATAAATCCAGATGATACTTATGAAAAAGAAGTAGGTTTTTATACTAATGATATAACAGTACAATACCCATTAACAATAAGTTCATATGAAAAAACTCAAAAATTAGAATTGAATATAACAATTAATCGTTATGTATATGATGATAATAATGATGTGGTTGGAAAATTAAGTGAAGGTTATACACCAGATTGGGGAGCTTTAGCAACAGACTTTGGTACTCCAACAGAAACTACAAATGCAGATGGTTCAAAAACATATACATTTATTAAAGGAACGGATTCAAATACATATGATAGTGAAAATGTATTTACTTTAGAAAAAGATTATGTTGTTTCAATTAAATATGATACACCAAATACAAATCCAAAAACATCATCAAACGCTGACTTTAAAACATATACAGATTTTAAAGCAGATTTAACTGCAAAAGGATTTAAATTAACAAAACAATTTGGAGGGCAAGAAACTTCAGAAGCTATTACAGAAACAAGAACAATTACAACAGTAAATAATATAAATTTATATAGTTATACACCAGGAGATCATGCTTGGGTAAGTATTTATGCAGGTGGAAGTAATATTTATAGTGGAGATAATGCTTCACAAAAAATTGATCAAAGTATAAGAACAAGTTTAAAATCTACAGGAACAGCAAGGATAACAGGATATGTTAAAATGGATTACATCGATGGTGTTAGATCAACAGAAACAGGTTCAATTAAATTTAATCAACCTACATTAAAATATTTAGATGGAAATGGTGTTTTACAAACTGTTACATTAACATCTTCTCAAATGGCTATTAATTCAGTAGTAGAAAATGGATATGGATATAATGTAACAAAACAACCAATTAGCGAAACAAATGGATTTAGAATTGATTTTGAAGATTTATTAAGTAATACAAGTGATAGAAATTTAAGTGTAACTTATACATTATCAGGATTAACAGATGAACAAATAGATAATATCCAAGGAATATATGTTAACTATGTAGCAACAGGTTCAAGTTGGATTTCAGGAAGAGATTCAATCAGTATTGAAAGAAAAACAGATGTATCAGAAAATTTATATTCTTATATGGAATTAAGTTTAGGTGAAAATTTTGATGTTACATCAGAAAGATTAAATAAAAAAGAGAATAGAACACTTACATTGAAAATGTATAAAAATGAGGATGTTCTTGCAAATACTGCAACAGATAGAAATTATGTGGTAAATGTAAATCCAATATTCTATGTAGTATTACCAGCAGGATTTACTTATAAATATGATATGGAATCATCAAATCCTGATAGTTTAGATATTGATTGGGATAATGTTGATGATGGTGTAACACAAAATGGTGAAACATATTTAAGAATTCCTTGTATAGGAACATATGATAGTAGAGTTTCAAGAGGAATTGATATAACAATCCCATTAACAATGAAATTAACAAATGCAAATAGTAGAAAATGTGATATAAAAGCATATATGATTACAGATAATGAAAATTATTTTACAGAAGTTTCAAATTCAAATAGATTTAACAAAGTAAGTGGAGAAATTCCTGAAAAATTATTTTTATCAAGTGCAAGCTTTAATGTTACAGGTTTAAAAAGAAATCTAGCTGAAACAAAAATTGAAAGAGATATAGAAGGTTCTAGATTTTCAGTAATACCAAACCCAGCAGATGAAGTAAGAAATTGGGCAGAAAAAGAACAACCAGCAATTGTTTCAAGTAATTCTAAAGTTACATTTGTATCACAAATTACAAATGAAAATGAAAGCTTAAAAAATGTAAGCATTATTGCAAGATTACCAATTGCGGATAATACATTTATACAAGATAGTAATTCAAAATTAATTGAAGATGGTTATAAATTAGATTCACAATTCTATAGTGAATACGGTTCAAAAGTAAATGGATTTACAGATGGTGCTACAATTACTCAAGTTGATATGGAGAATTTAAATATCATTGGTGTATTTAAAGAAACACAAGGAAAATCAGATGATTGCACAGACAAAGCAAAAATTTACGTATCAACAGATGCAAATGCAGACTTTGATTCTACAAGCTTTCAAGAATACATACCAGGAACAACATCTTTAACAGGTGTAAAAAATATTAAAGTAGTATTAGATTCAACAGAAACATTAGAGTCTGGACAAAACTTATTATTAAAATATGAAATGACAATGCCAAATCAAAAAGGTATGGTAGGTGCTCAAACAGCTGTACAATGTACAAAATCAGAAGAAACAAATGCACAATTATTATATTCAGCAGCTGCATATGTTATTAATGGTCAAGATAAAGGTACAATTAAAGTACAAAAAACATTTGAAAACTATGCAAAAGGTGTTGTACCAACAGAATATGGTGTTTCAAGTTTAGCTGGAATTCAATTTAAATTACAATATTTTGATGAAGCTGAAAATGGAAGAGTATTCTTAAAAGATAGCAATAATCAAGATCTAGTAGCTACTACAGATGCAAATGGTGTTGTAACATTTACAGATGTTCCAGCAGGAAAATACTATTTATATGAAGTAACAGAATTTGAATACTATGCAGGTATTGGTAATGTAAATGTTGTAGATTTACAACCTTCTGAAACAGAAAACATAACAGTAGAAAATAGATTAAAAAGAGGAAAAATTGTAATTAACAAAACATGGGAAAATGTTGAAAACAATGAACATGAAAGAAAAGCAACATTTAATATTACAAGAAATAAAAGAGAAAATGAAACTTATCAAGAAGTTGAAACAAGTGTAATAACAATTGATAATAAAGCATATGCAATTAATTTACCATATGGTGATTATACAATTGATGAATATTCAACAGAAGATGGATGGGCTCCAGAAGTTGCAAGCAAAAATATTACATTAAAAGAAGAAGTACATTCAGCTTCAGATACAACTTTTAAGAACCAATTAATAAATAATGGTGTATTAAAAATTACAAAAACAGTACCAGATGGTGAAAGTGTTAATGGATTAAAATTCCATATTACAGGTAGTGGTGTTGATAAACATCCTGAAGATTTAAATGTTAATATTAATGCTGATATTACATTTACAATTGGAGAATCATCAACTTATCCAAGTAATGTTAGTGTAAATGTATATGGAACAACTGCAATAATAACAGTTGAAGATTTATACTTAGGATATTACACTATAGAAGAAATTGAAATTCCAACAATAGGTGAAACAGAGGTTGAAAAATATATTCCTGTAAAATCATTTGCAAGAATTACAAAAGAAAATGTTTCTGAACCTGTAAGTGTTACTTTAACAAACTCATACAAATATGGAACAATTCAAATTAATAAAACAGCAAAATTAAGAGATGGAGAAACATTAACTGATATTGCAGATTTAAGTCAGTTCAAAGTTCATGTAACAGGAACATCAGATTATGGACATACAGTTGATGAATATATCTCATTAAATGAAGAAGGATTTGGAAGACAAAGATTTGAAATAGGAACATATACTTTAACAGAGGTTCCAGTAGATGGTTATACTACATATTATGGAACAAATTCAAGTGCTTCAACAGATGCACCTACAAATGTTAGAGTTGATTATAATAAAACATATACACAAGACTTATATAATGAACATACAGGTGTTGGATTTGTAAGAGTTGAAAAAAGCTTAGAAGGAATAACAGATCCACAAAAAGTTGTAGATGCTGGAATTAAATTTAAAGTAATTGGTAGAAATGTTGCAGGTCAAAAAATTGGTCCTGAAGGAAAAGGTGTTGAAATTGAAATTAACGAAATAGATACAGAAAAGAATGTAGCTTATGGTATTTCACCAGCAATTTCAACAGGTGGAGAATATGAATTACAAGAAATTCCTGAAACAGTACCAGAATATTATGAAGCAATTGAACCAAGAGAAATTGAAATAAAATCAACAAATACATCAGTAAAACCACTAGTTGTAACAGCTGTTGATGAAAGAATAAAAGGTAACTTAGAAATAGTTACAACAACAAACCCAGCAGGTGGACCTTTAAAAGGAATCAAATACACTGTAACACCAGTAAAAATCAATTCAGATGGAACATATCAAGCAATAGGTGATACACAAGAAGTTGAAGGAAGTAATGAAGACTATAATCCAAGTTTTGCAAAATTAGAAAATATTAATGCAGGATACTATGTTGTTGACCAAAAAGAAGACTCTATTCCTACAGGATGGGAAAAAGATGTAAAACAAATTGTTGAAGTACCTGGATATAATACAGGATATGCAAACTTTGAAATTACAGAAAAATCAAGATTACGTAATAACAAAGTTATTATAAACAAAGAATTATTAAAACCAAGTGATTCTGGATTTGTTCAAGCAACTTCAGAAGATATTACAAAAGCTAAATTAAATGAAAATGAACAATTTGAAATAAAAATAAGAAATATAAATACAAGTCAAGTTTACTATGTATTTACTTCAGTGGCAAACCCAGGTGTAATCCAAGGTTTAGAAACTGGAACATATGCAATTGAAGAAGTATTTAAACCTAAATATTTATTAGAAGGATATTATGCAACAACTGTAGTAACACCAAATGTTGATGTTCCTGAGCTTCAAACTGTAACAAGAAAAATCGATGAAACAGAAGGAAAAGGATACTTATTTGAAGTTAAAGATGTTAATGGAGTTGCAACAGATGTTACAATTACTGTAAAAAATGTTATTAATACATCATTTGGATTTGGTGGACAAGATAATAAAAATAACTTAAGTAAAACAGAAGTTGATGTACAAAATATTCCAATTATTACAAAAGCAGTTGTTTATGTTGTAGATGAAAACAATGAAGCTGTATCTGGAGTTAAATTTAAATTAGTTAACTCAAGAGGCGAAACAGTTGTTATTAACGAACTTGGAACAGTATACGAAATTCCTGACAAAAAATTAGTTGTTAGAGGATTAGAACCAGGTGTATACACATTAAAATGTGTAGAATACCCACAAGATAAATATTTAAAACCTGATGATAAGCAAATTGTTGTTTATAATGATGCTTCATTAGTTGGTAGAGTTGAAGTACAAAGAAACATTCCTCGTGGAAGTTTAACATTATCTACAACATATATAAATAAAGCAGGTGAACAAGATTACACATCAAAATCTAAATATAAAATAGTAAATTCAGCAACAGGTGAACTTCTAAAATTCGCAAGAACTGCAACAGGTGATTATAAAAAATCAAACTTAGAGGATGCTTCACCAGTAATAGTTCTAAAAGCTGGACCAGTTGAAGTTGAAGGAATTGAAACAGGTGATTATGAAGTAGGTATTGTTGATGTAACAAAAGGATTTGGAATTACAAAAACAGAACCTGAATATATAACACTTGCTCAAAATGAAGAAAAAGCTGTTAATGTTAGAGTTATAAAGAAAACTGTTAAAAGCATTGGAGCTGGAGCAAATGCAACATGGTATTTAAATGAAAATGGGGATTTATATGTAATTGGAAATTTCACAGATTATGTAAATGGTAGTACAGATAGTAAATTTAAGAAAATATCTTTCCCTGTTGATGATGTTAAAATCGAAAAATTTGAAGTAAATGATTATGCTTACTATTATCCTTCAGGTTGTGCAATTGATAAAAATGGGGATGCATGGATAATTACAAATAATGCTGTACCAGAATGTATTACAAATCAAGGAATGTTTGCTGGAGAAAGACAAAATAATGTAAAATTCGTTGATATACAATATGTAAGCATGTCTGAATCACAAGTAATTGTATTATTAGATAATAAAGGAAGAGTATGGACATATGATACAACTAACAGAAGTACAAAAATACTTTATTCTCAAGAAGAAAATCCTGCAGTAAAATTGGCTGAAATTAAATATTCACGCAATAATCAAAATAAATTAGGATTTATAGATTCAAAAGGTAAAGTATGGATTGATGGTTCATGGGTTGGATATAAGTTCTTAGGAGAAGAATATTACAGTGATAATTATTCATTAGTTTGTATTTCAGATGTAACAGATATCAGAGATGAAATTATCGAAGATTTTGTAATTGCAAATGATAGTATTATGGTAAAAGACTCAAATGGCTATTTATGGATTTGTGGAAATAGAAATGATATTTTAACAATGCAAGGATTTGGAACAGATAGTTATAATTACAATAAATTTAGAAGAGTTAGTTCAGCTTATTTTGGAGGAGCTAAGGTTGATAAAATTATGAGTAATTGTGATGACACTGGAAATTATAGAAGTATTGCTACTGTTATTGATGAATATGGAAGAGTATGGATTTGGGGATATGGAAATAACGGAAGTTTAGGAAATGGTGCAACAGAAAATAATTCAACTCCTATATGTATTTCAGATGGCGAAACTGAAAAATTATATGGTACTCAAATAACAGATATAGATTTCTCATATAATGGTAACTATAGTGCATTTAGAGCTGTAGCCCTAGATTCAGAAGGAAGAATATGGACTTGGGGTGGAAAATCTGAGTATGGTGAAAGTGGTAGCACTAATAGAGATTATATAAAAGAACCAAAAATATTAGATGTAACATATGATGCTCACTTAGAATATAATCTTAAATTTTCAAAAGTTTTCATATCTGATCAAAATAAGGGATATTTCGCAATAGATGAAGATGGAAAACTATGGTCATGGGGAGAAAACAGCTATGGTAGATTAGGATATGGACGTTCAACAAATAATAGAGTGGATGTTCCTACAATTGTAGATATTCCAGGTTCTCCTAAAATGAAAAAAGTTGCTTCAATATATGGCACATCATTATTCTTAAGTGAAGATGGACGAGTATATATATGTGGTTCATATTATACAGATGGAAATGGTAACACATGTGATAACAAAGATGGTATAATTGAAATAACAGATAACTTTAATTTACCAGCAAATGTTACTATAACAGATGTACATATTTTATCAAATTCATCTAGCCCAACATTTTATGCAATAGATTCAAATGGAAAAGTTTATACATGGGCATATTCTTCAAATGCATATTATTTAGGAAGAACAGATAATGAAAATTATGCATATATAGAATGTATTTCAGATGATATAACAGAAATTTTACATGGAAAAAATGTTATAAAAATTGCTACAAAAAATAGCAATCAAGCAATAGCATTAACTTCTGATGGAAGTATTTATAATTTTACTACAAATGGTGAACCAGAATTATTAAGTGACGGAAATAATTTTGTTGATGTATTTGCAGATACATTATTAGATAACCAAGGAAGAATTTGGAAGCTTAATGATACTACATTAACTTGTATAAGTAATACAGAAGGAAACGTATTAAATGATAATTTAGAAAAAGATTCTTCATATAAGATTACTAACTTATACCCAACAGATAATAATTATTATGGAATAATAAAAGATAGTAATGGTAACTATTATAGTATTGATTATAGTTCATATGAAAAATATACAGTACCATATGATGGTGTAAAAGATATAGCAGGAACTTTAATTATAGACGAAAATGGACAATTATGGAATGGCGATAGAAATATGGCTGTTGCAAGTAAAAATGATGCATATGGTATCAAATTTGAGCATATAGACCCTAGTAAATATTATGATTTAGGTTTAGTTTATAAAGGAAAAGATGGAAATTATTACAGTAATTATGATTATTTAATAAAGGATACTGATACATTAAAGAATAACAATTTAAAATCATATTTAAAATATGAAAAAGGACGCGAAACAATTTCTTATGCAAAATACAATTCATTTGAAATTGCTGTTGATGATAATGATAAATTATGGTATTGGTATTCATATGATGGAACAAAAGTATGTTATAATGATGAATCTACTGAGTTAGCAGATGTACACTTCGTAAAAGTATGGTGCCCACTAAATAGAAATACATTCTTTGCATCAGATAGCAATGGAAAATTATGGGCATGGGGACTTAACTCATCAGATGGTCTTGTTGGAAATAATTCATCAGACTATGTAAGCTCTCCAGTTTGCTTAAGTGATATTTCTGGATATGATATATCAAATATTACAAGTATCGAAAAATCAGGAAAATCTAATGCTTTAATTGCAAAAGACGATAATGGAAATGTATGGATGTGGGGAAGTGGCTTTATAGGAAATGGCTCAGCATATACATGTTACAAACCATATCATGTTAATACAGGAATAGGTAATAGAATGATAAAAGATATGAATATATCTGCTGGTTTATTATTATGTACAGATGGTACTGTATATAGAAAGAATTCTACTAGCTGGAGTTATGCAAGAACAGCTGAAGGTGCAACAAATGTAGATAATGGTGTAATATATGGAAACAACAAAATTTGGATTATAAATAATAGTTATTATCCAGGTGTTGAAGATACAACTATACCAACATTGATTTCTTCAGATATTACAATCGATAAATTCATTGAGTATCCTGGATTAGATTGGGATTATCAAACTATTCTTGATACAAATGGAAACATTTGGTATTGGACAAATAATCCATATGCTACAGAAGCAATAACAAAATTAGTGTCAGATGATAGATTTGTTGCAACATGTGATAAAAACTCTACTGTAATTACAGACAAGGGAATTATAAAAAACACTTACGGAGATGTAGATATTTCTCAATATGTAGTAGAAATGTATGGTGAATTAACAGATGCAAATATTAGAAAATTTGCTGATTTAATAAATGATATAAATGATACAAATTTATTTAAAATAGTTGATGGAAAGGTATGGAAAGCAACATATGATTCATCACGTGGATTTAAAACGTTTCAAAATCTAAGTGATAGAGCTGGAAGTGAAATGGCTGGAAAACAAATTGTTGAACTTAATGATTACTCTGATGCTACACGTGCATTAGATTCAGAAGGAAATCTATACAGAATTTCTGATGGAAAATGTTTAACAACAACTGAATATTTAACAGAAAGTACAGTAAAATTCAGACAAGCATTAGCAAATAATCCAGATGATAATAAAATATATGGATTAAAATTCAAAGAATTATATAATGATAGATTTGCTAAAGATGTAAATGATAATATGTGGTACTTCAGCCAATCAGGTAATGCAATTAATTTAAGTGAAAACGAAACTGGTGTAATAAACCCATTATATGTTGCAGGCGGAATTAAAAGATATTTAAATTCTAACCATTATTTAACTAATGATAATAAAGTATGGATGGTTAAAGATGGAAATGTAACTGAAGTATTTGAAATTCCAGAAAATATTAAGATTACTTATGAATGGTATAGCAATGGATATGAATTTTTCGTTGGAACTGACGAAAATGGCAGATTATGTTCATGTGGAGCAAATACTGTTGGATTTTTAGGAAATAATGATACAACAACAAATGGTCAACTAGTTTACTTAAGTGATGTTGAAGGAACAGCTTTACATGATGCAGTAGAAGCTAATCCAAATTTAACATTTAAGTGTTATAAAGAACTTAATACTATAGTTGCTATAGATAGCACAGGAAAAGTATGGGTTTGGGGATATGATGATGGTAGAGTAGAAGCTAACAAAGCTAAAATATACTCTCCTGTATGTGTATCAGATTTAGAGGGTAGCACATTTAAAGAAGCGTATGAGAATAATATTTTATTCCAAGATTTTAACGGAACATATTATATAGATCAATACAAAAAACAATGGAGATACAATACTAGTTCTAAAAAATTGGAAAAAAGATATGATATATCTAGTTATACTGTTGATGGTTTAGATGAAAATACAGGGATTGTAAAAACCTTTAATGGTTCTCCAACTCATAATGCTTATATACTTGCTTCTAATGGAAATGTGTATATTAAAGACGCTACTGATACAGTATATAAAAAGGTAAATGGATTAGAAAATGTACAAAGTTTTGACTATCTTACATATTCAGGTCCTACAAATACAGATAATGGAAAATTATACACAATAAAATATCGTGCTATTGCAGATAATAAAATGTATATTTTAACAAGAACATATTATACACAAACACAATCAGGAACAACAGTATATACTAATGATACAATTAATATAGAACAGGTTTCAAATGGTAATGTTAATAATTATATAGATTCATTTGGTTTATTCTATGATTTTGAAAATGATGGAAAAATTTACTATAGTGGTAATAAATCATATCTACCTATTACAGTCCCTAGTGGAACACCTACTATTGTTGACCATTATTGCTTAAATGACGTTGCAAATTCACCATTTTATAATAAAACAATTGTAGAATTTAAACTTTTAAGAAATTGCTATATAGCAGTAGATTCTGAAGGAAATGTTTATAAATGGGCTACATCAGATACAACAAACGTACATACAAGAAAAGCAATGACTGATTATAGTAATTATGAAGAAGCTCTTACTACAATCTATGGAGAAGCAAATGCTGAAAACATGGTGAAATTATTAAATGATTCAAAACAAGTAACAAAAACTCAAGATGTAGTTACATATAATGGAGAATTATATTCTATTACTAGAGATGGTACAAAAGTTGTTGCAACAGAAATGGATGCTTCAAAACAATATTTAAACGGAATTGGAGCTATAACAGATGTTGTTGGTGAATATGAAATCAAAACAAGTGATGGAAGAATTTATAGAGTAAATCCAATCAGCACTAAAGATTATGAACTTTCAAGAACTAGAACAACTACTCCATTCGAAACAGCAGAACCTGATACTTCAGTAGTATTAGATGGTATAAATGTTAAAAAACAAACACAACATAAAGCATTAGATACTGAAGGTAATTTATATGCTTGGGATGAATATACTGGATTAATTAAAGATACAGACGGAGTTGTAAACGTAACAGAGGAAGAATACAGTATTGAACCAATATATGTAAATTCAACAGGATGGACAGTTATTAGAAGAGAGTTTTAATTAATAAATGCACAATTGGGGACGCGTCCCAATTGTGCATTTTGCACATTTTGGGACATATCTTCTTGATTTGTGGAAAAGTTGATATTGTTATGTGAGTTTTTTGCGGGAGACATCAATAAAACAAGAAGCTTCTGACTTGCATTAATATAAAATATATAGTATAATAGTGTAAGTGTAAATTAAAAGAGGAGAGAGATTTTATGTTTCAAAAATTAGAAGATGTTGAAAAGAAATATATTGATTTAACTGAAAAGATTAGTGACCCTGATATTATAAATAATAATCAGAATGAGTGGAAAACTTATATGAAAGAGCATGCTGAGATAGAGCCTATTGTTATGAAATATAGGGAATATAAGAAGGTCAAAAAAGAGTTTGAAGATGCAAAAGAAATGATGAATGACCCTGAACTTAAAGACTTAGCTGAAATGGAAATGCTTGAGAAAAAAGATAAGATTCCTCAAATTGAAGAAGAATTAAAAATATTGTTAATCCCTAAAGATCCAGATGATGAAAAAAATGTTATTTGCGAAATTAGAGCAGGAACAGGTGGGGATGAGGCTGCATTATTTGCTGGTACATTATTTAGAATGTATAGCATGTATTGTGAAAGAAAACACTGGAAATTAGAGGTTTTAAATGAAAATGAAACAGGTTTAGGTGGTTATAAAGAAATTTCTTTTATGATTACAGGAAAAGGTGCATATAGTAGAATGAAGTTCGAAAGTGGTACACACAGAGTTCAAAGAGTTCCAGATACTGAAAGTAGTGGTAGAATTCATACTTCTGCTGCAACTGTTGCTGTTTTACCTGTTGTTGAAGATGTTGAAATAGATATTAACCCAGCTGACATCAAAATGGATGTGTTTAGAGCATCTGGTGCTGGTGGACAACACGTTAATAAAACATCATCAGCTGTAAGACTTACACATATTCCTACAGGATTAGTTGCTGAATGTCAAACTGAAAGAAGCCAAGTTCAAAATAGAGAATATGCTATGAGATTGCTTAAATCTAGATTATATGAAATAGAAAAAACTAAGAGAGATTCAGAATTAAGAGATGCAAGAAAATCACAAGTTGGTTCTGGTGATAGAAGTGAAAAAATTAGAACTTACAATTATCCACAAGGTCGTATTACAGACCATAGAATTGGTATGAGTATTTATCAAATGGAGGATTTTCTAAATGGAAATTTGGATGAAATGATAAATAATTTGATTGCAGCTGATAGAGCTGAAAGATTGAAAAATGAGTAATTGCACAAATGTTAATATTAATAAAATTATAAAAATAAAAGTCTTTTCAAAGTAATGCATATTTGGCTTACTTTGAAGAGACTTTTTTTACCAAAAACGACAATATAAAAAACATTTCAAACAAAAAAACTATCCCTAAAGCCACAAATCCGTAAGAAAACGCCAAAAATTGATAAAAAATGATATATAAACTTAATATTATAATAAAACACTGCGGAAGTAATAATTATAAGATTTTTATATATTTTTGAGATATTGATAAATACATAAGCAATCCATTAAAATAAAAGTAATATACAAAGAGAATTACAAGCTTTAAGAACATAAAAAAAAACGAGAGAGGTATAGATATGTTAAAAAAGCAGTCTAATAATATTAAGTTAATAGCATTATTTATTGCAATAATTTTAATAATTATCGCTCTTGTTTTTGGTGTCTCAAAATTTATTCTTAAAGACCAAGATGAGAACACTCCAATTCAATTTAACGAATATAAAGTTCAAGAGCAAGAAATAGTGTTATCATCAGAGGAATACACAGGAGACTCTATAATAGTTACAGTAACACCAAGTATTTTGCCAGTTGTAAATAGCGGTAAAACCGGAATAGATGTAATGAAATTACAATATCAAATAACAGAACCAGATGCAATATTAAGCAATAATGATAATGACTGGATAGATTACATAGAACCAGTTGAAGTAGACCATAATTCTACATTTAACACAAGACTAGTAACAAGAGGACACACAGATACATCATTAGAGATGGATTATACAAGCCCTGTTACAAGTCGAGAAATAAACAATATTGCAGTAGCACAATTAGGAAACAAAACATATAAAACATTGGCAGAAGCAATAACAGCATGGGGAGATTTAACAACAGAAGAAAAACAAACAAGTACAATTCAAATGTTAGCAAATACAAGTGAGAATATAATAATTCCACAAACAGAAGAAATAAAAATAGATTTATGTGGATTTGATATAATAGAAGAAAGTTCAGAAACACCAACAATAATAGTTAATGGAGTGCTAAATATAGTAGATTCAGGAAAAACAGAAAATAATAGTACAACATATGGAAAAGTTACATCAACATCAAACACAGCAATAAAAGTAACAGGAGCTAATTCAGAATTAGTACTAGGAACGAATGAATCAGCAAATGGAGAAGATGACGAAGAAGTAAACAAAGAAGGACCAGTGATAAATGGTGGAACAGGAAGCAATGGTGTTTTAGTAGAACAAGGTGGAAATTTAGAGTTTTATGATGGAAAAATAACAGCACCAAAAACAGCACAAGCAGGAGCAAATACAGCAATAGTTGTGAATAATACACCTGTAGGAAATGAAAATGGTAATTTAATAACAGTGCCAACAGGGTATAGATTAGATTTAAGTGATGATGAAACTGCTGGAAGAGAGATTGCAACAGTAGTTAAGAAAATGATGGTAAGTTTTGATAGTAATGGTGGAGAACCAAGTAATATAGCTGATATTGAGGTCGGCGAAGGTAAGGCTTATGGAAAATATGCTGAGTGGCCTAGTGATCCTACGAGAGAGGGGTATAC
>SAMEA3663241__coassemble_242_pt1 | contig 14797 bp, 13 predicted proteins | sample SAMEA3663241__metabat2_low_PE_011 | metagenome-assembled genome bin SAMEA3663241 (sample SAMEA3663241) | pig gut metagenome | biome: pig gut; feature: pig-associated habitat; material: faeces | place: China | collected 2013 | reverse complement strand
TGGGGACACATCATCTTGGATGATATGTCCCAAATTGTGCAAAATGCACAGCAGGGACACGTCCCCAATTGTTCTAATTTAAAGCGTTTATGATTTCTTCTTTATCTCTTAGACCAACAAAAGTGTTATTAACTTGACCATTTTTAAATATGATAAGTGTTGGAATACTCATAACATTATATTGAATTGCTATATCTTGAGCATCATCAACATTTAATTTACACACTTTAACTTTATCACCTATTTCATTTGCAATTTCGTCAATTATAGGTGACATCATCTTGCAAGGGCCACACCAATCAGCATAAAAATCCACAAGTACTACTTTATTTGATTCTATAACCTCACTTTTAAAATTTTCATTATCTAATTTTATAACTTCCATTTTTCATCTTCCTTTCTATATCAATTTGGCCTGCTTAACCAATTACTTATCTTAAATATTCAACAACTGCCAATCCTGCTTTTGCACCATCGTATACAGCCTTTGACACTTGTAATAATCCCCCTATGCAATCTCCACAAGCAAAAATTCCTTTTATATTTGTTTGCATATTTTCATTAACAACAATTTTATCATTTTTTGTAATTATACCTAATTTTTTTGCAAATTCTGTTGCACCTGCTGTTCCTTGTGCAATAAAGACTCCGTCTGTTTTTAATAATGTTTCATCATCAAATATTACTTCTTCTACCTTATTTTCTCCTGAAATTTCCTTGATTTTTTTAGTAACAATATCCACATTATCTGCTCTAATTTCCGGTGCTTTTTCTCCATTAGTTAAAATTGTAATTTTACGTGCAATATTAATTAAATCATTTGTTTCTGAAATAGCATAATTTCCGCTTCCAATTACAGCCACTATTTTGTTTTTGTAGAAAAATCCATCACAAATAGCACAATAACTAATGCCTTTTCCCTCTAGCTTTTGTATTCCTTGGATATTCAATGTATTCTTTTTAGCTCCTATTGCTAAAATAATAGTTTTAGCTTCATATGATTTTTCAGTTGTAATAACTCTAAAAATATTTTTATCTATTTCAATTTTTATTACTTCCTCCTGAATTGCTTCAACTCCTACATTTTCAGCTTGTTTAATTCCCTTGTTATATAGTTCCTCACCTGAAATTCCATCTTCAAAACCATAATAGTTATCTATTTTATGTGCTTTTAATAAACCTGAATCATTACTATATATCATAAGAACATTTTTGTTTGCTCTTTTACAATATAAACTTGCTGATACACCTGCAGGACCTCCTCCTAAAATAATAGTATCATACATAAAAATTCCTCCTTAATATTTATGCACTAAATCTTACTCTATTATACATTATTAATAATAAATTGCAAGACAAAATTTCATATATATCAAAGTTCTAAAACTAGACATTTTTATCATATACAAATCATATAATAACCAATTTAGTAACTATTGCAAGAATGAATGAAATTACTCCACAAACAGGAAATGTAATAATCCAAGCTCTACAAATCTCAAAAAATTTTTTTACATTATATTTTCCACCATTCGATTTTGCAACACCTATTATAGACATTGTTTTAGCATGTGTTGTACTTACAGGAAGTCCGCGTTAAACTTGCCACAAGCAATGTTATAGCAGTAGAAATGTCACTTAATAATCCTTCTTGAATATTTAAGTTTGCCATATCTGTTCCAATATTTTCAACAATTCTTTTTCCACCAAAAGAACAACCAATAGCCATAACAACAGCTGTAAACAAAATAAGCTCAATAAAATCGAATGGAATTGCATCTTGTGGAATTGGACTATTTCGTAATAGACAAACAAAAATAATTAAAATACCTATAAACTTCTGTCCATCTTGTGCACCATGCATAAAAGACATTCCGCATGTATTAATAATTTGAGTTTTTTTAATTCTATTCTCACTAACTTTTGAAATATAGTTTTTTAATAATTTTGTAATTAGCAAACTAATTAAATACGTTCCTATAATTGACCAAATTAAACCAATTATAACATTTTTCCATTCATTTAAATTAACTGCTTTAGTACCATATATTGCAATTGTTGCCCCTGTCAAACCTGCTACTAATGCATGTGTTTCACTTGTTGGTATTCCAAAAATTAGAGCTACTAATGCAAATACAATAACTGAAACTATTCCGCATGCAAGTACAATATATCCATCTATTCCGTCGTTTATGTTCACCATTGAACTAATACAACTTGCAACCGAAAAGTTCATAAAGCTCATTACAACAATTCCAAGCAAATTAAAAACCGCACTTAATTTTGCTGCTTTTTTAAACTCCATAGTTTTAGTTCCAACTAATGTTGCAATAGCATTTGGCGCATCTGTCAATGCATTTGTAAAAATCAAAATTGTTATTATTAAAATAATTAAAACATTCATTGTTCTTACCTTCTTTTAATCAAGTTTTTCATTAGCATAATAAATTCATTTAGTAACAAATTTATTATACATCTTTTTTTATTAAAGTCAAAATGTTATTTGCGAATTATTGAAAATTCCCTTAATCATTGTTATAATATGAAATGTATTTTTATGACAATAAAATTAATTAAAACAGAAAGAGGTACTAATCTATGGCTTTTGACGGAATAGTAACAAAATCTATTGTTACTGAATTAAACCAGCAAATTGTTGGTGGCAAAATTAATAAAGTATTTGAACCTAATAAAAACGAGATTATATTAGGTATTTATAATAAAGGAAAAAACTATGCATTAAATTGCTCAATTAGTGTAGATAATTATAGAATAAATCTAACAACAAAATCTAAACCGAATCCACTTAATGCTCCAAACTTTTGCATGCTTTTACGAAAACATCTAATAGGTGGAAAAATTAAAAACATTACTATGCGTGGATTGGAAAGAATAGTTATACTAGAACTAGAATGTTATAATGAGTTAAACGATTTGATAATAAAAAAATTAGTTGTAGAATTAATGGGAAAACATAGTAATATTATACTTTTAAATGATAAAAATATAATAATAGATAGTCTTAGACATCTTGATTCTTCAAGTAATTCAATAAGAGATATATTACCTGCACATCCATATGAATTTCCAGAAATCACTAAAGCAGATTTTTTATCTGTAAAAAGTTTTGATGAATTTTATGATATTACTAAAGATTTAGATTCCTTAGATTCTGGTTTGTCAAATACATTTAATGGAATTAGTAAATTATTTATTCAAAATATTATAAATGAATTAAATTTGGAAAATGTTGCTACTAAAGAAAATTTGAAAGAAGTTTATAATTATATTTGCAAATGTTTAAATTGCAGTGTTTCTTTTAAAAATTTTAATAAAGATTATACTATTACTTTGATAAAGAATGATTCTTCTGAAATTACTCTTACAGAAATTGATAAAAATTCTTTTTCTGAAAAAAATCAAACAAAGAATAATTTACAAAAAAAAGATTCAGAGACTGAACAACAACTTCCTAACCTTAACTTCTTTATAGATGATTTTTACACAGAAAAGGAACGTAATTCTGACTTTATAAACTACAGAAACACTGTATTAAAGCTTGTTCAAGCAACTTTAAAAAAGATAACAAAAAAACTTCAAAATATAAATTCTAAATTAAAAGAATGTGAAGAAAAAGATAAATTTCAATTATATGGTGAATTAATAACAGCCAATATGTATAAATATAAAGATTTCGACGAGGACTTTATTGAAGTTGAGAATTATTATGATAATAATAACCTAATAAAAATACCAGTAAATAAACATATCTCACCTTCTCTTAATGCAAAAAACTATTATAAAAAATATAACAAACTAAAAAATGCATTAGAAATAGTAAATAAACAAAAGGCTGAAACAATTGAAGAACTAGACTATATAGAAACAATTATTTTTTCGCTTGATAATGCAAAAGATTCAATTGATGTTGAAGAAATCTACAGTGAAATCAAAGAAAATGATTTATTTTTTAGCAAAAAAATTAAGCCATCCAAAAACATAAAATCAACGAAAATGAAAAACAAAAACAAAAAAGCAGACAAAGAATATATCCCTATTGAATACAAAATAGAAGATTACACATTTTTGGTCGGAAAAAATAATAAACAAAATGATTATTTATCAACGAAACTCCTAAAATCTCATGATATCTGGTTTCATACCAAAGATATCCATGGAAGTCATGGCATTTTACTTACAAAAAACACCACACCTTCAATTGATATAATAATAAAATGTGCACAAATAGTTGCATATTACAGCAAGGCTAGATTATCATCAAATGTTCCAGTTGACTATACCTTAGGAAAATATGTAAAAAAACCATCTGGAAGCAAGCCTGGTTTTGTGATTTATACTAATAATTCTACTATTAATGTTAATCCGAATTTCTGATTCTGGTGAATAATTTTCGGGACGGCTCTAAAATAGATTTTTCCGGGAATACGTTGCTGGATATTGTCGAAATATGTAGATGGAGTTAATATATTAAAATGGAGCACAAACGCGCAGTTTGGCAAGGTTTGGAAAATTAATAAAAGGAACAAACTAAACAAAAACTTTCTTCTTGTTTATTGTTCCTTTTATTTTTTTCCAAAGCCGAGCCAGCAAGTTTGCGTAATTTAATATATTAACGTAATCTACATATTTCGACAAAATCCAGCAACTTATTCCCGGAAAAATCTATTTTAGAATCGTCCCGAAAATTATTCACCAGGATTTAAGAAATTCTGTATCTCCTCATTTTTCAAAACCTCAGGATTTAAACACCCTTTTACATAATCAACAGTTTTTCCGTTTTGCTTCAAAGCAGCCAAAGCAATATCAACATCAGAGCGTGCATTAAGACTTGCATATTTGACAATAATTCCTTTATTTTTAACAGCCTCTAGCACAACCTCTTTGTCATCCCTTAATTCTTTTGACGCGTAATACAATGCTTGTCCATCATTTTTTACTGCTTTAAGTACAACATCTTTATCAGCCCTTAATCTATTACTTGCATAACACATAACCCAACCAACAGTTTCAACTGATTCCATCAAAACATCCTTATCATCCTTTAATGTATCACTTGCAAACTCTAAAGCCCCTGGATTTTGTTTTACTGCTTCTAGAACTAAGTTTTTGTCATTTTTTATCTCTGGGCTTGCCCATTCTAAATATAAGCCTGATTCTTGTAATGCCTTTGAAAATAGCTCTTTATTATCTGAATCTTTTTTTAACTCTTCTACATCCATAAACTGCGCCTCCATAATAAATTCTAAATCTATTTAGTTTTTTTCTTCTTTCTCTTATATTCTCTTTGCTCAACATTTGGGAAAGCACTAATTAATCTCTTGTTTAACTTAGACTCACTAACAAATTTTTCCTTTACCTGTTTATTAAATACATTTAACTGATTATCTTTAAGACTTGAAATTTTGTCTGTCAAATCTTTTGCAACCTCTTTAATTTTATCATCTATACCCTGAATACGAGCTTTAAATGTTCCTATAAGTGTAACTTGATGATTTTTGATTTTAATAGTATATTTTTTTCTTGTATATTTAATATTATTGGCTAATCTAAATCTACTAATATTCATTTTTCTAATTAATAATTCTTTTTCGCTTGTTAATTTTTCAATTGCCGCTTCTGCTGTTTCTCTAACTTTTTTTGCAATCTCCTCAGTATTATCTTTTTCCTGCTTACTTAGATTCTTGAATCTTGAAATAATATTAAATGAAATCACACAATCAACAATAAATACAATTGCTAAAATGATAACCAGCCAATTTAAAGCATTTTTAGGTATCATATATAACTTTTCTAAAATCCAAGGATTCACAAAACTCAAAATCAATACACTTATAATACCAAATGGAATTAATGTTTCTAAACATATTCTACCATTAATATTAAACTTTTTTTTACTATAATCCCACCATCTTGCTTTAAAAATCTTTTCCATTAAATAACTTGTTAAATATTCAAGACTTCCACAAACAATTGTGGCAAGAAAAAACAATAAAACAATATTATCAGAAAAACGTGTTAATAATAAAGTCCCACTAACAACTCCAACACCATATATTGGACAATATGGTCCAATCAAAAAACCTCTATTTACAAATTTGTGTTTCTCTATAACCCCTAAAGTACATTCCATCATCCAACCTGCAACAGAAAAGATTATAAACATAATAAAATAAATTTCCAAATTATAAATCATTCATTAATTCCCACCTTATATTCAATATTTTCCATAAAAGGAAACATTTCTTTAACTCTTTTATGAGTAATCACAGCATGTCTAGGTTGTGGATTTTTTTCATCTGCATCTAATAATTTTTGAGTATAACAATTATCACTTGTTTTAAACAATAAATATCTATTTCTAACATATGTAAAATAAATTTGATATCCATCATCTAAATTTTTTTCAAATTGTTTAAATGTATATTTTCCATCCATTTCTTAATTCCCTTTCTGCACAATTGGGGACGCGTCCCGACTGTGCAATTTGCACAATCTGGGACATATCCTCCAATATGATATGTCCCCAACTGTGCAAATTGCACAGCAGGGACGCGTCCCCAATTGATCAAATCATACTTTTAAATTCAGCTTCACTTATAACAGTAACCCCCAAGCTTTGTGCTTTAGTCAACTTGCTTCCAGCATCTTCTCCTGCTAAAACATATGTAGTTTTCTTAGACACTGAGCCTGAAGTTTTTCCACCAAATTTTTCTATTATTTCTGAAGCTTGTTCTCTTGTAAATTCCTCTAAAGCTCCTGTTAGTACAAAAGTCATTCCTTCAAACCTTTTATCAGTGCTTTCTTGTTCTAAACTTTCCATATTAACTCCAGATGCTTTTAATTTATTTATTAAATCTATTGTTTGTTCTTGTTTGAAAAACTCATAAATACTATTTGCTGTTTTTTCTCCAACATCATCTTGCATACTTAATTCATCTAATTCAGCATTCATTATATTGTCTATCGTTTTATATCTTTTAGCTAAATCCCTTGCAAGCCTTGAACCAACAAGACGGATTCCTAAAGCTGTTATCAATTTTGATAAATCATTGTTTTTACTTTCATTAATACTATCAATTAAATTTTGTGCAAATTTCTTTCCGTTTTTCTTTAGTGAAGCAATATCTTCTAATTTTAATGTATAAATATCTGCAATACCTTTTATTAATCCTCTATCAATTAATTGCTCAATTATACTATAACCTAATCCGTCAATATCCATTCCAACTTTTGATGAGAAATGAACTATGCTTCTTAAAGCTTTTGCACTACATTCAATTCCTGTACATCTTGTAACAGCTTCTCCTTCTTCTCTTACAGCAGGTGCTCCACACACTGGGCATACTTTAGGCATTGAAAATTCTTTCTCATTACCAGTTCTTTTTTCTTTAACAACACCTACGACTTCTGGAATGACATCTCCAGCTTTTTGAATAATAACAGTATCTCCAATTTTCAAATCTTTTTCTATAACAAAGTCTTCATTATGTAATGTTGTTTTAGAAATTGTTGACCCAGCAACTCTAACAGGCTCTAGGATTGCCATTGGTGTTATTGCCCCTGTTCTACCAACCTGGCAAATTATATCTTTTAAAATTGTTTGTTTTTGTTCAGGTGGATATTTATATGCAATTGCCCATCTCGGAGTTTTGGCTGTAACACCTAATTTTTCTCTTAAATCTAATTCATCAACTTTAATTACTGCACCATCTATTCCATATGTTAAACTATCTCTGTTTTCGCCTATTTCTTTTATAGCGTCTATCGCCTCATCTATATTTGTACAATATTTGTGCACTGGCACTACTGTAAAGCCTAATTTTGATAAATAATTTAATTGTTCATTATGAGAATTAAAAGTATTACCATCTAATCTTTGAACATTAAAAATGAAAATACTTAATGGTCTTTTTGCAGTAATTTTAGAATCTAGTTGTCTAAGTGAACCTGCAGCAGCGTTTCTGGCATTTGCAAACAATGGCTCTCCCATAACTTCTCTTTCCTCATTCATTTTTTCAAATTCTTTTGAACCTATAAAAACTTCGCCTCTTACAATAATATTTACTTTCTCATTAAGCTTTTTAGGAATACTTTTTATTGTTTTTAAATTTTCAGTAACATCTTCCCCAATTAAACCATTTCCTCTTGTTGCACCTCTAACAAACTCTCCATCTACATATTCAAGAGCAACAGATAAGCCATCTATTTTTGTTTCAACCACATAATTTACATTTTCATCTATTAATTGTTTTTTCACTCTTTCATTAAATTCCTCTAATTCTTCAAATGAAAAAACATCTTGTAAACTTTGAAGTGGAACCTCATGAGTAACTTGAGAAAATCCCTCTTTAACATGTCCTCCTACTTTTTGTGTATTAGAATCAACTGTAACTAAATCGGGAAATTCCTTTTCAAGACTTTTTAATTCATTATTTAACATATCATATTCAAAATCAGAAATTTCTGGATCATCATCATCATAATACCTTTTATTATGATACTCAATTACTTTGCGTAATTCTTCAATTCTCAACTTTGCCTTTTGTTTATCCATAACATTTTTTCTCCTTATTTATTTTGTAAATTTCAATATAATATTTATAACATTTTTTATATAAAAAAACAAGGTATTTTATTATACCTTGTTTGAATATTTTTTATTTTTCTTTAAATAAATCTTTTCCATGTTTTATATAATCCCAACCAGAAAAAATTGTTGCAAATACAGAAACTGTCATTAGTATTGTTGCACTAATATTTAATACTAGAGAAAAACCTTCTAACCCACCTTTTATAAATGCTCCATATGCATTCATATCAACTATAGCTAAAATTAGTGCACACATTTGAGTAACTGTTTTTAATTTTCCCCAAATTGAAGCTGCAATTACATTTCCATTATTTCCTACAGCTACTAATCTATATCCAGAAACTAAAAATTCTCTAAATAAAACTATAATTGGAATCCATGCAGGTAATCTATTTGCTTCAACTAACATAATCATTGCAGCTAAAACTAAAATCTTATCAGCAATTGGGTCTAAAAATTTTCCAAAAGTAGTAATTTGATTTCTAGAACGAGCTATATATCCATCTAATTTATCAGTAATAGATGCTATTATAAATATTACTTCAACAACTATCCATGTTAATGATACCATTGAGTTTGTATAGATTTTATCTAATCCTAAAAAAGGTATTATAACCATTAATGGAACTAGTAAAATCCTAAAAATTGTTAATTTATTTGGTAAATTCATATTTCCTCCTACCACATTTCATATGTATTATTTTTTATATTACTAATTTTTTCTTTTAGATTTTACAATACTTGTTGTATATTAATTTGATTTTCCTCTTGTTTTTTTTCTATGCTTTCATTTTCTTTACTTTCTTCAAGTTTATTAGTTTCTTCAGTTTCCTCTACTTTATCAGATTCATCAGTTTTACCATCCTGATTTTCGATTCCTTCTTGTATCCCTTTTTGAATTTCTCTAGGTAACTCTTTAACTCTATCTGTTAGACTTTCTTTATCGCTATTTCTTGCTGTAGAATTCTGCTTTTTGCTTTGCTCTTCATTATAAACTTTTTCTAATTGTTTTATTAAATCTTGTAATCTTTCCATATCTTTACCAACCATTTCCCAATCACCATTTGCAGTAGATTGTTCAAGGTTTTTATTAGCTTTAATAATTAATTCAATTAAACCTTCTACATCATCTGTATTTTGAATTTCAATACCAATAGCATTTTGTGAAACAAGATTTGATAAAGCCGATTTAAAACTATCGCCAATAGCTACTTTATTACCTGAAGCAACAACAACCTTCTTAAGAGTTGGTAATGCTGTTTCTTCATTTATATACTGTTGATAAATTGCCTCTATATATAATAGTTTGTTATCTATTGGTACAACTAGCATATTTTTTGTAAGCTTAGTTCCTGATACATTTAAACTTGCGATTTCTTTATAAATTTCTGCATTTTGCTCTATTTGAGTATCTAATTGTAATAAGCCTAAAATATTACTATCATCAGGGAAAGTATATAATTTAAGTTTTGGTTCACCATTTTCATAAGTTCCTACTAAATAAGATGTAATATTTTGTTTTCCACTTATTGTATATGGTATTACTAAACCTAATTTATTTTGTGAATCATCAACTGTTTTTAGCATAGTATAATAACTTTCAATAGGTGCAACAGAATTATTAGATGAATTAGATACACTATGCATTGCAATATCCCACACATCATCAGTTCTATATAATACATCAGCTTGTACGCTATGATATCTTTTTAGCATATTTGCTTGTATATTGTATAGATACTTTGGATAAATAAAGTGCTTACTTATATCTTCAGGAATTTCTTCGTCTAAATCTACAAATAAATTCTTATATGCTTTTCTATATGCCATAACAATTGGGTCTGTTCTATCTGTTATATAAAACTTAGTTGTTCCGTCATATGCATCAACTAAAACCTTTACAGAATTACGTATATAATTTATATCTTTATTTTTTATATTACTTTTTTGAGCATACGGATAACTATTTGAAGTTGTATATGCATCTATAACCCATACCATTTTTCCATCATCTGTAATAACCAAATATGGATTTTCATCATATTCTAAATATGGCATTATTTTTTTTGCTCTTTTAATAATATTTCTATTAATTAAAATTTTACTATCTGATGTAACATTTGATGAAAACGCTAATTTTGTATCACCTTGTGAAATTGCTAAAATTGTTCTGTCAAAAAATCCTAATTTTAAACCTGCTTTTCCATTATATTGGTTTGTTATATTTGAACCATCAACAACAGGATAATCAAACTCTTCTTTATTAGAACTATTTGTTACAATTGTTTCATTTGTTTGTAATCCAAAATATATTCTAGGCTCTGTAATATTTAAATCATTATCTGCAAAACCTTTTTGATAGTTTTCTAAATTTCCTGTGACATTTGTTGTAGAAACTGGTGTTGCAATTGCTCCAAATCCGTGTGTATATTGATATGTAGAATTATTATAAGAATTATCTTTACTTATAATTTCACGAGGTGTTAAATATAGAACTGTATCTTCACCTTTAAGATTGTATTGACCTATTACACTTGAATTATAATTGTAATACCCTTTATTGGTTAATGTTCCATTTAAATTTTGTAAAACCAATTCTTTATTAATAATAGAAATATTGTTTAATAATTTAGCATTCTTTAAAATATCATCATTTTCAATTCCACCAGCATTTTCTACAATTGCCTGGTCTATTCCAATATTATAACTTTGTCTTGTACTTTCAATATTATAATTTATATAATTTTTTTGCTTATCAAACTCATTTGAATTAATAAACATTGCATTATAGCCTATTAATGTAATTACCAATAGACATAAATATACTGGAACAGTTAAAATTGAACTAATAACTTTTTTTGTTTTACCTTTATTATATGCTGAAATTGCCATAAAAACTGATACTATTATTAATATAGATAATAATCTATATCCCCATAATTTAATACTAACATCAGCAAGTCCAGCACCATATAATGAATATGTATTTTTATCACCAACACTTAAAAACTTGCTTGAACATAAATCTTCTGTTTTAAAAAATGTTAAAATTGCAAGTAATATAGATAAAACTTTAGCATTATTTAAAAGTTGTTTTACAATTTTACTCTTTTTTAAAGTTTCACTTCTTACTCCATCAAATTGCGTATTTAGTGCAACTATATAATATGCACCTGCATACACAGTTAATGCTACTATCGTGATAATTCCAAACCATATAATGTATTCTAAAAATGGTTTTTGGAATAAATAATATCCTATATCATGATGAAATATTTGATCTTGAATTTCAAACTTAGTACTATTCACAAACAAAATCAATTTGTTCATTGTTAATCCTGATGTTACCAAACTAACAATTGTTGAAACTATTAATGAAATAGATTTATTAGGCAATTTCGGCATCGCCTTTTTTTCATCATCAAAAAATTCTTTTAAACCTGAAGAAATTCTTTTATTTGTTATATACATTGCTGTAAAAATAAATATAAAAGTTACCACTAATGAAATTGTTTTATATTGAAAATTTGTCCAAAAAACTGATACATATTGTTCACCTATTTCTAATTTTTCCAAATAAGCACTTCTAAACATTATAAATAAGCCTACTGATATTACAACTAAAAATAGTAAAACTACAAACATCCTCTTTTTACTTTTTTTCATTATTACAACCACTAACCTTTCATTTTAAATCAAAGCTTCAACAAATTCACTACTATTAAATTTTTCCATATCGTCAATTTGTTCACCGACACCAACAAATTTAATTGGCATATTATTTTCAGAAACTATTCCAATAACAGCTCCACCTTTGGCTGTTCCATCTAATTTTGTTAAAATTAATCCATTAATATCTACAGTTTCTTTAAAAGCTTTTACTTGTAAAATTGCATTTTGTCCTGTTGTTGCATCTAATACCATTAACACTTCTTGTGAGCAATTTGGTAATTCTCTATCAATTACTTTCTTAATTTTAATTAACTCATCCATAAGATATTTTTTATTATGTAATCTTCCTGCAGTATCACAAATTAAAACATCTGCATTTCTTTCTTTTGTAATTTTTATTGCATCAAATACAACAGATGCAGGGTCAGAACCTTCTTTTCTTCTAACCATTTCACATCCTGCTCTATCAGCCCATATTTCTAGTTGTTCAACAGCTGCTGCTCTAAAAGTATCTGCAGCTGCAATAACAACTTTTTTTCCATCCTTTTTTAATCTATTTGCAATTTTTCCTATTGAAGTTGTTTTCCCTACACCATTAACACCCACAACTAAAATAACAGCTGGGGTTGTTTCTAAATTTAATGATGAATCAACAGAGTCTAATATATTTTTTATAATATCTTTTAAAGCCTTTTTAACCTCTTCAGCATCTTCTATTTTTTCTTTTTTTACTTTATCCCTTAACTCAGAAATTATTTTCTCAGATGTTTCCATTCCAACATCTGACATTATTAATGCTTCTTCTAATTCCTCTAATAATTCTTCATCTACTTTTCTAAAAGTACTAAATACATTATTAATTTTTTCATTTATAGATGTTTTTGTCTTACTAAGACCATTTTTTAATTTATCAAAAAATCCCATTTTAAGTCCTCCATTTTTTGTTATTGTATATTCAAATTATACTATAACTAAGTATTTAATGCAAGTAATTTTAGTTTGCATTTGCATTATTTGTTATTAATTACTTATATTTTTATATTAATCAAAAAAAGAGATTGGCAATAGCCAACCTCTTCGTTGTGATTGAAGAAAATTAAGAATAATACCTAAAATTGATTGCGTATTTTTCCTCGTCAAATTTAAGATTAATACCACGTCTTTTTGCTTCTGACACAATGTCATTCTTATGCACCTTAATTTTCTCCCAGCGATTTTCTTCATCTATCCATACCCCTATTAAAGTCCGTGGTCTATTTACCCCCACTCGCTCCTTAAGTATGTCTTTCAAAAGAAACTCACCATCATTCACAACATCTTTTACAAAGTCTTTCATAATTCAGACCTCCTTAAAAAGTATAGGTGTTTGTGAATGATTTTATAATATCATATCTTTGTATATTTTTCAATGTTTTTTTAACTGATTTTTATTTTTTTATTTTTTTACTTGCCTAATCAACATATTCATTTAAATTTTTAATTCTAAAAAATTCAATTCTCCCATTTCAGCAGTAGGAACATACCTTGGTTTAGCATTTATAACATCTGGAATTCTATTAACTATGCTAGCACAGGTAAGTTCAACTGTTGCAAGTCTTTCAACAACTATTGTTGTATTAGGCTCTCCATAAACAGTCCATTCATTTTTATCAAACTCATCTGGAGCATACACTTTTCCAATACATTCACTTTCAATCACAATACCTTCTTCAGTTTCTGTTGTAACAACAGCACTCATTCCAGTAGCATCTCCAGCTTTAATTGTCATTCCTAAAGTTGAAGAATCCAAGTCTTTTTCATAAGTTTGTGGCACACCTTTTTGTCTTTGAGATGTAACATGAAGTCCCAATTTTTCTGCAAGCCATCCATTAACATTCCACATATATGATGGAATATATTTACCTTTTTCAATTATTTCTTGCCTTTGTTCATCAGATATCTTATCAACTGATGCAACCTCTTTATCAAAATCTTCTAAAGTAAGCCCTGCTCCATGAGCCTCTGCCAAAGCAATTCCATAATCTTCAACATTATAACTTGAACTACCTTTTATTTTTGTAATTTTTTGTGTTGAACCAGCAATTGAAGAAATTAATTGTCCCCAATAAATATCTTGATATCCACTTCCTGTAATTGTACAATTTGTTCTTTTAGCAATTTCGTCTAATTTATTAGTAATCCCTGGATTTGAGTTTGCAGGGAAAAATGCCTCCTCACATGTTGTAATAGCATTTATTCCTAATTCAGTACATATTGTTAATGCACCCCTTACATCTTTTTATTAAACTCATTGTTGTGATGATTGCAATATCAGGTTTGTTTTCTAATAAAACCTCTTTTGCATTTTCTACTGAAGAAACTTGAACACCTTTATTTTCTGTGCACATTATTTATATTCAGATACAGCTGGTTCATTCACTATCTTTTTTGTTTCTTCGTAAAATGCATTTAAAATCTATAATCGAGTAGGAACTAAGTGATTATTTCACTTAGTGTCCTCTCACACCACCACTG